>JACCDX010190123.1_pt1 | contig 44182 bp, 53 predicted proteins | sample 7449681 | NCBI WGS metagenome assembly JACCDX01 (sample SAMN15323450, study PRJNA562643) | freshwater metagenome | isolation source: river surface water | place: USA:Blue River Watershed | collected 2017-08-18
AAGTTGGGCGTCGCCGTCCTTGGTGTGTGGCGCGACGCTGACCGCTGGACACACTGGTGCCCGCTGCCTACGTTTGAGCGAGACGAATAATGCCCCGCACATACGCATCACACGAAATACGTGCAGCGCTACGAGCCAGACCGGATGGTATGACGCTCAACGAACTCGTCGCGCTGTTCCCCGACAGAGCACGGTACAACATACGCAAATCACTGCAGAGTTTGCCGGACGCCTACATCGACCGCTGGGAGTCAGCATCACGTAAGGCATACAGAGCAGTATGGTGCGTGGTTATTCCACCAGAGGATTGCCCACACCCAACCAAAGGAAAAACAAGATGAGACCAGACTGGACTACAGAGGAAGAAGAAGTCATGCAGCAAATGCTGAAAACACACGGTATGAAATACGACACAGACAAACCAGACTACACCTTGCTCCCATGGGATGCAGTAGAAGAGATCGTCAAGGTCTTGGACTTCGGTGCCCGTAAGTATGCTCGTGACAACTGGAAGCATGTAGAGGATGGCGAGACTCGCTACTTAGCTGCAGCGTTCCGGCACTTGGCTGCGTACAACCGTGGTAACCAAAAAGACGACCCTGAAACTGGGCTCTCTCACCTTGCTCACGCCGGGTGCTGCATCCTCTTCTTGCTTTCACTGGAGACACGCAAATGTTCGGAAATTTAATGCACGCCCTTATAGGTCAGAGCCCGCTGCAGAACGCTGCCAACGGAGTACTTTCGGGGGCTATCGCCAACACCACCGCAACCCAACTCAACGCAATGCTTGGCCAAGAGCGCCAAGCTCGAAGAGGTCTGAGTAAGAAAATCTTCCATGGCAACATTGAAGTCAGCCAAGTGGCCAACGGTTACGTAGTCAACATCGCAACCCGCGAGGGCTATGAGTACGAGACGCACATCGCACACACCATCACTGAAGTCAACGAAATCATTGCAGCTGCAATGGTTGCATTCCAACTGGAGAAGTAATGAGCATCAAACAATGGTTTCGTGAATGGATGCTGTCTGATTACAGCCCCAAAGTAATCAACATGCAGTACCCAGAGCAGCCTATGCTTGCCACTTCCAACAGACTAGATCATGTGGGCGAGGATGCTGCACAGCTGACCTTTGCTGTAGTCAAGGCTATGAACGGTCGCATCATCAAGGCGTCAACATACAAGCCCAACCCACGCGGCTCAGACTGGATACACGAACTCTACATCGTCAAAGACGACGAGAAAATCCCGGACGTTATCGCCCGTATCATGGCCATCAAAGCATTGGAGCAGTAATGAGCGTAGATCAAATTGAGCTGTGGCACAGAAGAGCCAGACCACAACCGACTGAGGCGGACTTTAGCGTCCAGCTGGGTTGCCACTTTGAAGAGATCGTAGAAATGATAGACACACTGGACTTCAGCTCTGATGGTGTTGAGTATGAGGTTCGATCTACCAGAGTAGCCCTCAACGCGTTGGCACGTATGCTCAAGAGTGGCGAACTTTCCGCAAGCATAAACGACCGAAAAGAGTTCCTAGACTCCATTGGCGATCAGGTCGTCACTGGCGTTGGTTGTGGGCACTGCGCTGGCATGAAGACTACGCAGGCTATCGCTGCGGTCAACAGCAGCAACTGGAGTAAGTTCGACAAGAACGGCCAGCCCATCTTCAACGAGCACGGCAAGGTCGCCAAGGGTCCAGACTACACACCGCCTAACCTTGAAGGAATGTACTGATGACACCCATATACATCGACTTCGAGTCGTACTGGTCTACGACGCACACGCTGAGTCGTATGTCTCCAACTGAGTACGTGCAGCACCCCGACACTGAAATCATTTCCGTGGCCATCCGTGAAGGCAATGAGCCGACTTACGTTCTGTTCGGTGAAGAGAAAATCAAACGCCACTTGCAGGACATGGACTGGAGCGACAAGATGGCAGTCGGCCACAATATGTCAGGCTTCGACGCAATGATTCTGGCATGGCGCTTCGGCATCAAACCCAAGATGTATGGCTGCACTGCTGCTATGGCACGGTCCAAGTACTCCAAGACTGGCGTGTCTGTAGGGGGTAAATTCCTGACAGGCGTGTCGCTCAAGAAGCTGGCCGCTGAGCTGCGTATCGGTGCCAAGCTGGACCTCGAAGCAACCAACACCAAAGGCAAGCACCTTTGTGACTTCAGCCCTGATGAGCTAGCTCAGATGGAAGAGTACAACAAGGTGGACACTGACCTGTGCGCTGAGTTGTTCTTTAAGCTGGCCAAGGGTTTCCCCAAGGCAGAGCTGATGCAGATCGACATGACTACACGTATGCTGGTTGAGCCCAAGTTCGAGCTCGACTACGCCATGGTGAATAAGGCGCTCGAGGATGTTAAGGCTGAGAAGGCTAGTGCATTGAACGACTTATACAACCAGCTGTTTGAGCACACCGAGCGCGTGGCTCGCATTCTTGAGGGCAACCACCCAGAGCCTGAAGAGTATGTGCGTATGACGTTGGCAAGCGCCACCAAGTTCGGTGAGTTGCTCCGCCTTCGCGGCGTGGAAGTTCCCATGAAGCAGTCGCCCACCAACCCGGCCAAGATGACACCAGCACTGGCCAAGACTGACGATGCGTTCATCGCACTGCAAGACCACGAAGACCCTATCGTTGCTGCCGCTGCTCGTGTTCGCCTTGAGGTCAAGTCCACACTGCTGGAGACTAGGCTCCAAGCGTTCATCAAAGCCGCTGACGCATGCGGCGGTCGCCTTCCCGTGCCACTCAAGTACGCTGGCGCTGACACCACTGGCCGCTGGTCTGGTGAGCAGTACAACATGCAGAACCTACCGCGCATCAACCCTAAGTCACCCAAGCCATCCGACGCGCTGCGTAACTCACTGCGTGCCCCCAAGGGGCACAAGGTTGTCGTAGCCGACTTGTCAGGCATTGAGTTGCGGGTCAACCACTTCTTGTGGAAGGTCAAGCAGTCCATGGACTTGTACAACAACGACGTTGAGGCTGACTTGTACAAATCGTTTGCTGCCGCACGCTACGGCATCGACGAGAGCGAAGTGACCAAAGACCAGCGGCAGCTGGCCAAGATCGCTCAGTTGGGTCTGGGCTTCGGTGCCGGGGCTCCTACGTTCCGCAAGGTGGCCAAACTGATGGGCGGTCTGGACTTGTCAGAAGCTGAGTCACTCGAAGTTGTAACAGCGTGGCGTGACACATACCACGACATTGTGAAGGGCTGGAAATCTTTTCAGAATAGCCTGCCCAACATCGCGCAAGGCATCGAGTCTGCCATCGACCCGTGGGGTCTGTGCATCACAGAGAAGAACGCCGTGCGCCTGCCGTCCGGTCGCAAGATTCACTACCCCAACCTTATCAAGGAATCGGACAATGGCAAAACCGAATGGTGGTATGGCAGTGGTCGTAGCCGCGCTCGTATCTACGCTGGAAAAGGTGTTGAGAATTTGGTGCAAGCCCTTGCTCGTGACGTGATAGCGGAGCATGCCCTGACGATGTTTAAACGCACCGGGTATCGCCCATCGCTAGCCGTTCATGATGAGTTGGTTTACATCGTTCCAGAGACTGTAGCCCAAGATGTTCTTGACGAATTGCAGGGCATTATGCGTAAGGGTGTGTCGTGGTGGCCAGAGCTTGTTACGTGGTCTGAGGGCGACGTTGCAGACTGTTATGGCGAGGCCAAATAATCGTTGACACCACTCATCAAGCTGCTACCATAGAGCTTCAGAACACAAAGCCCCAACCGTCAAATGACGCATTGGGGCGACACCGCATTGGAACAACATGACAAACCCAGCATGGACGTACAGCCAACTTGATACGTTCGAGACCTGCCCAAGAAAGTTCTATCACCTCAAGGTCAAGCGAGACATTGTCGAGCCGCCTACGGTACACACTGAGTGGGGTACAAGGGTACACACTGCCTTTGAAGACTTCATCAAAGACGGCGTCATGCTGCCGGAAGGCATGGACCAGTGGCAGAAGCTGGCGTTCAAGCTGGCTGCCCTGCCGGGCAAGAAGCTGTGCGAGATGGAGTACGCCCTCGACCGCAACTTCCAGCCCACCGCATGGAAAGGTGCATGGACTCGCGGCATCGCCGACTTGGTTGTCATCCATGGCAAGAACGCTGTGGTCGCTGACTACAAGACCGGCAAGCGTAAGCCCACCGAGCAGCTAGACCTATACGCCAACTACGTGTTCGCCCACCACCCTGAAGTCGAGAAGGTCACTACAGGATTCATCTGGCTCAAAGAAAAAAAGATCGACTGGAAGCCTGTGGAGCGCAAGGAAGTGCCAATCATCTGGCAGGGGTTCGTGCCTCGTGTGGCCAAGCTGGAGTCTGCATACGAGCGTGACAAGTGGCCAGCCAAAACGTCAGGGCTGTGTAAGGCGTGGTGTCCAGTATTGAGCTGTGAATTCAACGGGAGGAAGAATGGCTAGTACCCCAGAAGCAAAGGTCAAAGACGCTTGCAAGAAATACCTCAAGTCCATCGGCGCATGGTTCTTCATGCCAGTGTCCAACGGCATGGGGCAGGTTGGCATTCCTGACATCATCTGCTGCTACCGTGGGTTGTTCATAGCCATTGAGACCAAGGCTCCGGGCAAGCGTAACCAGACGACGGCCAATCAAGACAGGGTCATCGAGGCCATACAAAAAGCTGAAGGCTTTGCTTGGGTGGTGGACAATCCTGATGACCTGAAAACCCTGTTCAATTCAATTGATATCTACTTCAAACTGGAGAGACCAAATGCCGAAGTCAACACCCCGCAAACTTGAATACCAAAAAGCCTACAACGCTCGCCCTGAAGAAGTGGCCAAGCGTGTGAAGAACAACGCTGCACGGCGCGAAGCCATCAAGGATGGCAAAGCCAAAGTCGGCGACGGTAAGGACGTAGCTCACAAGAAGTCGCTGGAGAACGGTGGTGGCAACCACAAGTCCAACGTGACGGTGCAAGACCGATCAACCAACCGTGGATGGAGGAAAGGCAGTGGCTCTTACAACCCCGATAAGTGAAGACCGTGGCAACTGGAGCAGCCCCCACCCGATGACCCGGGCCATGCCACTACCGTGGTTCGGCCAGCAAGTACCGGAGGGCATCATCGCCATCACGATTATGCGCGACTACATCAACGACCAACTGCTGGTCCGCTGGCGAACAAGGCACGACATTAGCGACAAAATCCACGAAATGCCATTTGAACAAACCGACGAAGGGGTCACAGCAGCTCTCGTTGCAATGAAACTCGCATGCTAATTCACAAAGACAAAATAGCAGTCGTACTCAAGCTCCGTAACCCGACACGAGTAACGACTGTCATCCCAACCGCAGTGTTGGTCGAACACAAAGGCGCGACACTGGTAGCAGTGCCACACAGACCCGATGAAACTCGGGTGCTGCGTAACCTAGGGTTTGAGGTTCCTGACCCCATGCCCATGCACTACAACTGGCCCAAGGTCAGCGGTAGACACAGCCCATTCTCCGCTCAACTGGAGACGGCTTCGTTTCTGTCCATGAACAGCCGTGCGTTCTGCCTCAACGGTATGGGCACTGGCAAGACCAACAGCGCACTGTGGGCGTATGACTATCTGCGCCGTACCAAGACAGTCAAGAAGATGCTCGTTGTATGCCCGCTGTCTACCATGGAGCGTACGTGGGCTGACTCTGTGTTCCAGACGTTTCCGCACTTAGACTGCGTGGTGCTGCACGGTTCACGAGACAGACGCATCAAGCTGCTCAAGCAAGATGTCCACGTATATGTCATCAACATCGACGGGCTGGCCACCATCAAAGACGAGTTGGCCAAGCGCCCTGACATTGACTTAGTCGTGATAGACGAGCTTGCGTTGGCACGTAACTCTGGAACTGACCGTTGGAAGATTCTGAACACCATCTGCAACAAACAGTCACCACGTCGAGTGTGGGGCATGACAGGCTCACCAACGCCTAACGCTCCTACAGACGCATGGGCTCAGTGCAAGCTGGTGACACCAGATAACGCCAACGTGCCAAAGTACTTCAGTGCATTTCGTGACCGCGTTATGCGGCAGATCACACCGTTCAAATGGGCAGCACGCCAAGACGCCAACGAAGCTGTGTATCAGATGATGCAGCCCGCTATCCGGTTCTCGTTGGATGACTGCGTGGACTTACCAGAGCAGACGTTCATTACCCGCGACGTGGCCCTCACCAAGGAGCAGGACAAGGCCTACAAGGACATGATGAACAAGCTGGCGACCGAGTACTCCGGTGGGCAGATTCTGGCTGTCAACGAGGCTGTCAAAGCCAACAAGTTGATTCAGATTGCATGTGGTGTCGCATACGGGACAGATGGCGAAGAGGTTGTCATCCCATCCAAGCCACGCATGGACGTGCTCAAGGAAATCATCGAAGAGTCAGAAGGCAAAGTCATCGTGTTTGTGCCCCTGACAGGCGCACTGGAAAGTGTGGCGTCAGAACTGCGTAAGGACTGGACGGTAGAAACGGTGCATGGCGGAACTAGCAAATCCGAGCGCGACCGAATTTTTGGTGAGTTTCAACGAGGCCTAGACCCTCGTGTGTTGGTGGCTAACGCCTCGACCATGAGCCACGGGCTGACACTGACTGCGGCTACTACCATCGTGTGGTATGCACCAGTTCACTCGAATGAGACTTACGAACAGGCTTGTGCTCGCGTAAGGCGACCGGGCCAGACAAGAACCACAGTGATCGTTCACATTGCAGGTACGGATGTTGAGCGGCGTGTGTATAAGAGACTGCAGGACAAACAGTCCATGCAGGGTGTGTTACTCGACATGATGAAAGAGCGGATAGACCAATGAAATTATCAGAAGCCGTCACGCTGTATATACAGCTCCGTGACAAAAAAGCGCAGATGAAGTCTGACTTTGAGGCGTCGGTTGCCCCCATCAATGACAAGATGGAAAAGCTCGAAGCCAAACTGTTGGATGTATTCAACAAGACCGGCATGGACTCAGTTCGCACTGAGCATGGTACGGCTTACACCGCTGTGCGTACAACCGCCAGCATTGCAGATCGTGAAGCCTTCATGGAATTCGTGAAGGCCAACGAAGAGTGGAGCTTGCTTGAGGTGCGTGCCTCAAAGACCGCCGTCGAGCAGTTCCGCGACTCCAACGACAACGAGTTACCACCGGGCGTAAATATTCGCTCAGAGCGCGTTGTCAATATCCGCCGTTCGGCATAAACTCCTCATCCCTTCACAGAGAAAACCATGAACATCATTCCATTCGACTCCGGCAGCAACCTGCCAGCCTTCCTCAAAAAAGTTGACGTCGCTGCGCTCAACTCCGATCTGACAGCTCACGCTGGTGGAGGCTTCCCAGTCATCTCCATCAAGGGCAAAGTGTTTGCAGTTGTCCGCGACGGCGAGCGCGAAATTCAGATGAACCCTAAAGACCCTGACAGCGCAGCTACCAGCCTGAACGTGGTGTTGCTCAAAGCCAACAAGGGCACCAGCAAGGTGTTCTACATCAAGGGCTACGACAAGGACTCCAGCGAAGGCCAGAAGCCTGACTGCTACTCCAACGATGGCGTTGAGCCAGCTGCGGATGCTCAGAACAAGCAGGCCAAGAAGTGCGCCACCTGCCCACACAACCAGTGGGGCTCGCGTGTCTCCGAGAAGGGTGCTACCAAGGGCAAGGCTTGCGCCGACGCCGTCCGTATGGCCGTGGCTCCTGCCGGTCAGATCAACGACGCCATGCTGCTGCGTGTGCCACCTGCATCCATCAAAGCTCTGGGTGAGTATGGTCAGATGTTGGCCAAGCGCGGTGTTGGCTACAACATGGTCGTGACCAAGGTTGGCTTCGACTTGCAAGCTGAATCTCCCAAGCTGACCTTCTCCGCTGTTGGCCTGCTGGACGACGATGGCTTCGCTGAGGTACAAGAGATCGCTGCGTCTGACGTGGTAGCCAACATCCTTGGCGCGTCTGTTGTTGCTGGCATTGCCGCTGAGGCCCCTGCTGCCGATGCCGAAACCGAGGAAGAAGCACCAGCTCCCGTGGTCAAGCAGAAAGCCAAGCCGGTGGTTGAGGAAGAGGAAGCCCCCGCTCCGGTGGCCAAGCCCAAAGCTGCTGCCAAGCCAGCTCCTAAACCAGCTCCAGTTGAAGACGACATGGACCTCGATCTCGACGGTATCAGCTTCGACGACTAAGCAACTTGTAGGGCCGGTGACGTTGAAGTACACTGGCCCTACTCTTCCAAGCCCGCCAGCGGGCTTTTTCGCTTTCTGGAGTGGTACATGAGTTGCAGAAAAACAACAGCGGGTGAAGTATGAACACCCTTGAGTTCCTCAAAACAATACTGCCGGAGTTCGGCATACATTACCTAGCCCTGTTCAAAGAGGGCTACAAATTCCCAGCTCACAAGGTCTACACCGATCTTGAGACAATGGCCGAAGCCATTGAAGGTATGGCTGACAGCAAACAGTTGTCGGTGTACCACGCCTGTGCGTCCTATCAAAAAGCCGTCATTGAGTTGGACGAGCTGGACGTCAAGGGCAACCCCAAACGCAAATACCGCATCCCGGAGAACTGGGACAAGGCCAAGGCGTTCTGGGTGGATGTTGACTGCGGCCAAGACAAGTTCGACAAGGGGCAGGGCTACCTGACCAAGAAAGACGCTTGTGTGGCCATGGCCAAGTTCGCCAAAGATGTTGGTATCCCCCGCCCCATGCTGGTTGATTCTGGTAATGGCGTCCACGCATACTGGCCCCTGACCCACGAAATCGGCCACGAACTGTGGCGCAAGGTGGCTACTGTTCTGAAGGCTACGCTGGCCCACGAAAAAGTCATTGCCGACCCAACTCGTACAGCTGACTTCAGCTCGATCCTTCGCCCAGTGGGTTCGACCAACCGCAAGAACGGTGACGCCAAGACGGTCAAACTGCTGGCTGCCTGCGCTGCTATTGACCCCAAAGAATTTGCTGTGGCACTGTTTGCCTACGCCAAAGAGCATGGCGTCAAGCCGATCAAAGAGACCCCCAAAAAACAGTATCAGCCGACTGATCTTAATTCGGACCTGACTGCCCACCTGACCCAATACCCCGAAGTGCCTGTAGACGCCAATGCTATGGCCGACAAGTGCCAACAAGCTGGCAAGATGCGCGACACCATGGGAGACGTAGAGTACGAGGTCTGGCGTCGTGTCATCGGACTGCTTACGTTCTGTGAGGATGGGCGGGAAATTGCTCAGGCATGGACCTCCAAGCGCGAAGCTACTGGCCATGACAGCCTTGACTGGGACATCAAGTATGACTCGTGGAACGCTGGTCCGACGACATGCGCGTCCTTCGAGAGCTGCAATCCTGACGGCTGCAACGGCTGCCAGTTCAAAGGCAAAGTCACCACACCACTGCAGCTTGGTAGGGTAATCCCTGAGCCAGAATCAGCTATCGAAGAGACTGTTACAGAGGAAGGTGTCGTAGAGCAAGCAACCATACCGGCCCTGCCAAGGGGTTACCAGTGGGACTCCGGCCTGCTTAGCCGCCTCATCCCTGACAAAGAGGGTGTGCTGCAGATTTTCCCGTTCTGTGAAAACCTGTTCTACCCAACAACCCGCATCCGTGGCGAAGACGGCACGTTCCGTTATGGCATCCGTTTGCACCTGCCTGATAAACGCATCCGTGACTTTGAGATTTCAGGTGAGTCCGTGGCATCCCCCACTGATTTGCTGAGGGCCATGGCCCGGTACGAACTCACAAAGAGCAACCACAAAAACGCTGGAGAGCACATGGCGGCATACCTGCTGGACCAACTGCAGTCCTTAAAGCGCAGCATCACCGAGACCAACACCATGACAGCCTTTGGCTGGAAGGACGACCACAAGTCGTTCCTGATTGGCGAAACCCTGTATTTGGAAGATGGCAGCGAGCGCAAAGTGTTGGTCGGCGGCAACGCCAAGGAACGTGCAGCTACGTTCAAGAATGGCCGTGGGTCACTGGAGGGCTACGCCGAGGCTCTGAACTTCATGTACAACCGTCCCGAGGCTGTCCACTGGCAGTACGCCATCTGCGCTGGCTGGGGCTCACTGATCTCTCACCACTGCGAAGACTTGTACAAAGGCTTGATTCTGGCGCTGCAGGGCGGTAAGTCTGGTCGAGGCAAGACCACTGCGTGCCACGCTGCGCTGGCTGCGTTTGGCAACCCTGAGAAGATGACCCTGAACTCCAAGGAAGGCTTCACCACCAACGCGCTGTGGGCTACGCTGGGCGTGTATAACAACATCCCGGTGCTGGCTGATGAGCTGACCAACATGGAAGCTGGCGTGTTCAGCGACGTGGCCTACGGCGTATCCAACGGCCAAGACAAGGTTCGTTTGACGTCCAAAGGTGGCGGTGTGGTGTTCGCCAAGTCGTCAGAGTGGCGGCTCAACGTCTATGTGACTGGCAACCGTGACTTCTACGGTCTGCTGGCCGCTAACCAAGCCAACTCACAGGCTGAGGCCGTACGTCTGATTCAGCTGAACGTTGACCGCTACGACTCATTGATGCTGGTAGACAGAGCCGACTACCCTGATACAGAGGAAGGCGAAGACGCTTGGAGATCAGCCTCTGCCATGGTGGCTGCTGAGAACATCAAAAAGATGACTGCCAACTCCGGCCATGCAGGAGCCGCCATGGTCAAGTACATTCTGGCCAACGAAGCCGAGGTATACCGCGACATGCAGACCATGCTTGGCAAGTTCACTGAGGTGTTGTCCAACCCCAAGTTCCGCTTCTACCGGGCGCACAGCGCCTGTACCATTGTCATAGCCAAGATCGCCAAAAAGCTGGGCATTGTGCAGTTTGACATCAAGGAGCTGTACAAGTTCACCGTAAACCTGCTGCGCGAGCTGGCCGAGTCCGTCAACGAGAACAACACCGTGTCTTCTGAGGACGGATTCCAGCGCATGGTCGGAACGCTCAGCCAGCGCATCATCGTAACAACCGAGTGCCGTGACAGCCGTGACGGTCGTGGTCCCGAGACTCCGCGCAACAGAGTAAACGGTCCTATCGCTGGGCGCTACATCCTTGGCACGGTCAACAACAAAGAGCTGGCTGGTCGATTGATCTTGTCTCAGAAGGAAGTGCGCGACTGGTGCATGGCTAACCGCATGGACTACCACGCCATGGTGGCAAGCTTGAAGGACGATGGTGCCCTCATATCTCAAGGCGAGAAGTTTGTCATTACCCGTGGCACTGACTGCACATCGCAGCAAACACGCTGCATTGTGGTTGATACCAGACGCCTTAACGCTGAATCAACAACCCCTGTGTTGTCCTTGGTCAGCAACCAGTTTGACGGTGACGCTGCCAACGAGGTATGATTCCCCCGCTGATTGTCATGTCAGCTCCTTTGTGTTGAGGAACTTCACCCCCGAGTCGAAAGGCCCGGGGGTTTTTTTGTCACTTGCCTTTGGCCATGCACTTGCCAGCAGCCTTGCATTTAGCAGGGGACTTGCAGCCGGGGCAGGGCTTGAAGGGGGCAGCTTTCTTGCCAGCTTTTGCTGGGGCCTTGGCCATCATCATTTTTCCATACATCATGGCTAACCTCACTTCATCTTCGAGGTGGACTTCTTACCCTCGTACTTCTTCTCCATGGCGGCGTAGGCTTTTTTGCCACCGGCCATCTTCTTTTCCATGGCTTCCATCTTTGCAGACTCGCCCTTGCCGAAGGGGTTAGCTTTGGCTTTGTTGGTTGCGGTGCGCTGACCGCGCATTGGCATTGCTTTCATTGGGTTCTCCAGTTAGGTTAACGGTACTTCGCGGTTTTCGCAGCGATCTTTTTAGGTTGCGCTACAAACTGTTTGCCTGCAGCTTTGCCAGCGCGTTTAGCACGCGTCGTAGCTGCGTACTCTGCAGGGCTTAGGCTCTTGATGGCGGCGGCAGGCAAGTACCGCTCACCAGTGTCGGAAGAACGCTTGCCACTCTTGGTCGTCCACTTCTGGTCCGTCCAGTCTTTGAGAGATTTCTGAGGGGCTTTAAGTGTCATCGCCGTAACTCCCAAATGATTCAAGATACTCTACAGCATTTTTCAGTGTTGCAGGGCTGTCGCCAAACATACCAAGCGCCCTGTTGCATTGCTTACACAGAACGCCCCTAAACTCGCCCGTAGCGTGATTGTGGTCGATGGCGCTTTCCATCAAAGCTACTTCAGCCTTGCAAATAGCGCAACACCCCTCTTGTCGTTCGTACCGATCAACAAGCTGTTCGGGAGTAATACCTCGACGAGCACACCGCTTTGCTAGTGTCCAAGGGTCTTTTTCTCGATATTCAGCAACCCTGTGCTGGTTGTTCTCAGCCCAGTCTTTGTGTCTTATGTACAGGCAAGTGTTGCAGTGGCTTTTGTAGAGGTGTGCCATCTGCCCACCGCGACTACGAAACGCCGACAGCGGCTTGGTTTCGCCGCAATCCGTGCATGTTTTTGTCGGTTCAGTCACGATAGCCACCGCCTGCGGCCTTATATTTTTTTGCTACCAACTGGCTTTTACGGGCTGACCACTGGCCTGCGCCGGTGCCTTGGGTAGCAGCAGCTTTGACCTGTGACACGATGCGCTTGCGCAGTTCTGGCTTGGTGTAGTTGCCAGCGGCGTTCACCGTGGACTTAGACTTAGTAGCCATTACCACTTCACCTTGTCAGCCCAGTAGGCTGCAGACATCTTTCCCTTGGCAATGTTGCTGGCGTGGCGTGCCTTGAACGACTCGCGGCGGTTCTGATATGCCTCAGACTCACCAGTTTTCTTGGGGGAGCCCGACACGCCCTGCTGGCCGAAGCGAATGGTCTTGACCTGATCGCCCGACTTGGCCACGACGACGTGGCTCTTTGTGGGGTGGCTAGGTGTTGCCTTGGGCTTGTTGTAGCCCGACACGCCTGCGCGTGCCAGTCTAGGGTCTTTGGTCGCCATGGATGACTCTCCTTAGTTTGCAGCTACAGATTCTGCCAGTTTCTTCTGGCCTTCGCGGTATGCCACGCCACCAACGGTGCGCTGCTCCCGGGCCTTTTGCTCCTGTGGAGCTTTCAGCAGGTTGGACACTGGTTGAGGCTTCAAGCCATTGCGCTGGCGAGCCTGCTGCAGTTTTGTCCATGCCGCACGAGCTTCGGCCATACCTTCGGTGTCTTTTTCACGGACAGCCTTGGCGTAGTCGTTTTTAATGCGCGTTGTGCGGTCGGTGAAGTTTTCAGTGATATCCCGCATGCGGTTCTGGCGCTCGTAGGTAACAGCCTGCTTCACGGCTGGCACACCCAATGCAGTCAGCACTGTGTCGATTGCACCAATCTCGCTGTCAGGCAAGATCACATCACCGTTGCGGCGGGTCATACCTTCTGCAGCTTGGCGGCCAGCCTTGAGCGCGTCAGATACACCCTTTGGCATAGTGCGTTCCACGCCTTTGTAGTAGTCACCGCTGGCAATCAAGCCAAGGCCGTCAATCACACGCGATGTCATGCCAAGAGCTGCACCGCCCATCAATGTACCGAACGCTTCGGCGCGGCCCGCGTTGGTGCTCAAGTCAGCGTCGCTAAACGGCATGATGGACAGCATGTTGCCGGAGCCAATCTTGCCGGACAAGTCCATACCAACAACGGTGGGGGCTCCGCGCATAATCATGTCAGCCCACTCTGGGCCAAGCGCCTTGCGCATTTCAGCGGTCAGGTCGTATGGCTCATCCTCGTCACCGAAGAAGCCCAAGATAGCAGAGATGGCAGCGTAGCCGGGCAAGCCCATCATGCCAGCGAACACAGCAGTGTGGCTGAGTGAGTAGGCCAGTGTGCGCAGCGCAGCAGCACGCTCTTCAGGCTTAGTGAACGCATCACGGATCAGCTTGGCGTAAAACGCGATCTGAATCAACTGGAACTTGCGGAACTGCAAAGCCACCTTGCCCCACTGGGTGTTGAACGCACGAGGGGCGTTGAAGGCTGTGTAGTCGCCATGTGTGTCAGTCAGAATGTCAGCGGCGTACTGAGTAGCCTTGGCAGCGTCCTTGGTACGAGCGTACTCAAGCCGGTATGCAGCAATGGCAGTAGACAAGCGGTTGGTAGCTTCCACCTTCTGGACAGCCATACGCATGCCCTTGTTCAGGCGCTGTGCAAACTGGCTGAGTTTGCCATCGGCATCCACCTTGTACTCGTTGATCTCAGTGGCCAGACCAATGTCGATCTTGCCTTGGTTGACCAAGTCGTTGATAGCGGCACGCACGTCAGCAGGCACTTTGGAGAAGTCAAACTGCTGGTCGAACAGCTTCACGTCCTTGAACAGGGGGCCCAGCTCGGTGTACGCCTTGGCCAGCTCAGCAGCAGCTTTGGTGTAGTCGTGACGACCTGCCATGGCAGGCAGCGACATCATGAATGGCTGAGTCAAGTTCTGCAGGTAGTAGCCGGGGCTGGAAGCCAAGAAGAACTTGGACGCCATGTTGGTCAGGCCGTTGATGAACGGATTGTTCTTTGGCTCCAGCGAATCGGCGTAGCGTTTGGTCAGCTCGTCGAAGATTTCGGACTTGCGCTCGCGGTCGCCAGTGCGAGACTGGTTACGCATCTGCTGCAGGGCGTCCTGAATCTTTGGCTCGTACTCAACGCTGGCCAAGAAGTTGGCATCTGCACGGCCTTGCTGGGTAAACGACTGGAGCATGTCCACTTCACCGGCCACACCACGGCGACGCATTTCAGACTTGCGGGCACTACCCTCAGCCAACGCCTCCAAGTACAACTGGTTGATGATGTTGAGCAGCTTGCCAGCGGATGGGTCTTTCTTGCCGTTGGCGTCTTGGGCACGACGGTCCACAGCGGCACGCATCTTGGTCAGGGCAGGCAGCATGGCCTCACCACTGAAGGCCTCGTCGAACGACTCAGAGCGCTTGACAATCTGCGGGCTAGTGAACACACCCTGCTCGGCCAGCTTGTCGCTGAGGTTACGGGCTTGCCACTTGGTGTCCACAAAAGACACATGGTAGTGGTCTGGGTCAGACTCCAGCTTCTTGACGGTCGCTGTGTCGTTCTTGGCCTTGGCAGCTTTGTACGCATCAGACTCACCGATCACCACATAGGCACCAGTACGCTTGATTGGCGCGTAGGGCACACCCTCACGGATGCGGAACAGTGTCTGGAAGCGCTTGAGCGTAGCGGCTTTCTCGGCCTTGAGCTTAGCTTCTGTCTGGGTGTCACCAGCGTCCTGAGCTGCCTTAATCATGGCATCGTACTCAGAGTTGGTGGCGTTCAGCACAATGCGCTTCTTGTTGGACAGCATGGCATCGCCATGGGCAAACACGTCTTTGACGAACTGCTGAGCCTTGGGGCCCAACGCATCGAACGCAGCGCCCATCTTGGCATCACGGTACTTGCCGTAGCCCCACTTACCTGTGCGGGTGGACTCAAACAAGAACTCGTTGACCGAGCCGGGGCCAGAGCCTTTGTTGGCGTCTTCGATCAGAGCGTAGCCATCAGCGATCTTTTCGATCTTGCGCTCTTCCTCACTGACCTTGGCGTTGCGTGCAGCAAGGCGGTCGGAGAAAGTCTTGGCGGCGGTCAGACCCAGAGCCTGAGCCCGCTTGACCAGATCGTTTGTAAAGACGGCGTAGTCAAGGTACTTGCCGCCCAGATCACCAAGAGCAGCAGTCAGATTCTTGACCGGCTGTTGGGATTGCTTAGGCAACTTGGCTATGTTGCGGTCGATCAGCCCTTGTTTGGCTTGGCGGCTGGCTCTAAGAATTGTTCCAGCAAGCTGCGCGTTTTGCTGTCCAGCTTGAACTTGTCCTGACTGAGCACCTTGCTGGGCACCTTTGGCGGCTGCGTAGTTTGTGGCTTTGACTTGTTCATGTGCCTTCTCCATAAAAGCGTAGGTCGTTGGCAGGTTATCACGGAGGTAGTCCATGCCGCCATTCATGTTGGAAAACGCCCACACCTGAGCAAAGAGCTCTTCCCGCAGTTCCTGCATGGTCAGTGTGCGGTTTTCAGGGTCCGTCATGTCCAACGGGTAGTTCAGCATACCGCCCAAAGCTGACGTCTCGCTTGCATCTTCCCAGTGGTTCAGCAGCTCATCGACAACAGTGCCGGGGCGCATAGACATCAGCTCACCGTTGACGCGAGACAACTTGAACTCTTTGTCGTTGGAGAACTTGCCAGCGCCTGTTTGCACCTCATCAATGCCGTGGCCAACTTCGTGCAGTGTGGCAGTAGTAGCCAGAACCTTGTCTTTGAGGATCACACCGTTGTAAATGATGGTGCGCTTGCCGTCGATCATTGTGTAGATGGCGTCCCACGACACTGGGGAGAACGTGACCATCCACGAGTCGATAGCGTCAACAGCGTTGCCCATGCCTGAGCTGCGCAAGCTACGGATACCAGCAGCAATGCCCTCAGAGTAACCAGACAAGTCGTCCAGCGAAGCTTCAACAGACTCGAACTCAGTCCCGCTCTGGTCAGCAGTGCGGACGCTACGGCGCGACTTACGTGTAGTACCGAGAGCCGCTTTCAGAGCGTTAGCTGTGCGGTTGGAATCGCGGCTAGACTTTATGTCGGCAGGGTTAAGGCTGCTTTGTGGAACAGACACACGCTGGCCGTTACGGTCGTACCCACTAAACACCGACTGGTCTGGGCTAGTGAATCCATCGAGGCGAGTGCCGTCGGCCAGAGTGACTGGGTTGCGAAGCTCTCGACCGTACTGTGGCTGGCCGGGCACATTCTCTTTACCTAGGTACAAATCCGTGCTGAACAAGCGTGTAGATTGGCGCGACTTGCGGAAGAACAGCTCTTCCTCTTTGGCGGTTACTGTGCGGTCAACACCAGCGGTCTTGGTAGCCGACTTGACTGGAGTTGTAGTGGTCTTGGTGACTGGCTGTACGCCTTCGCGCACGAGTCGGTCGTTGGCCACATTGCCTGTCAGGAAGTCGTTGACTGTGCTCTGCACGTCAGGAACAACGAACAGCTTGGAGCCGTCCATGTTGGCGCTGTACTTGCCAACCATGTCCTTGAACGTCTCTTTGTCCACGTTGATGCAGCCAAACGAGTAGCGCGAGTCAGCAGCGGAATCGTTCTTCAGGGCGGCAGCACGCTTGGCAGCATCCGACTCTTTGAGCCAGACAGAGTGCATGAACGTGACGGTGGCATCTGGGTCGTCCAGAGCAAACACTTTGCCGAAGTCATAGTCACCGGCAGTCGTAGCAGCAGCACCACCTTTGGCAGCGTCCACCACGTTGATACCGAACAGGCCAGCTGGGGTCACACGGTTCTGCTTGAGGTCGTTGTTGCCCTTGTACAGATCACCCTTGGCTAAGCCGAACAGAGCTTTCTTCTGGAGCACCAGATCACCGTTGGCCTTGAACACAAAGATACGACCGCTTGGCTTGTCAGCGATAGTGACGAACTTGTCGCCGATCTTGCCCTTGAGGGCTGGGATCAGTGTGGCGTAGGCTTGCTTGCCTGCCTCGGACATACCCTGCACTTCAGCTGGCAGTTCTGCCAAAACCTGTTGTGTTGTAGTCTGGGTCTCCTGTGGAATCACCACGAAGGCTTCGATCTGCGACACAGCTGTCGGGTTAAAGATCATGGCCACTGACAGAACGCCAGCGTGGATAGCCTTAATGATGTCACGGATAGCACCAGCAACCGCCTCGGCACCCTTGGTGGCGTACAGAACAACGTCTGCCTTGACCTTGGCCAAGAACTCTGGGCTGTCCTGCTTGACGCCGTAGTGGTTTTCCAGTCGTGTGACTTGAGGTGCAGGCAGCTTGGCAACTTGCGGACCAACGGTCTCTTCCACGACGCGAGCTTGCACGTCGATGGTCACTGGCTCACGGCCAATAGCTCGTTGCGTAGACGCAGCAGCGCGGGCCAACTTGGTCAGCTCAAGCTCAACGTCACCGCGCTCCCAGTTACCGGGGCCGAACTCAATGAAGTCCTGCTGCTGAGCCTTGGTCAATTCAGCAAACTTAGGAGCCTGTGGGTAGTCAGCAGCGACTACATCCCACGCTTGGGCTGCCTGCTCGGCTTCGGTGAGGACTTTGGCTGGGACCGCTGGGGCTGCGACTTTGCCTTCTGTGGCAGGCTTTTTGGCACGCCGTACTTGCTTGCCCACTCCTTGGCCAGCTTCGGCTTCTGGCTGAACAGATACCCCTGCTGGGCTTTCGACTTGAACGGCATCTTCTGCTCCTAGTTCCTTGGGTTGTTCAGCCTTGGCAGCGGCTTCGTCGCTAGCGTCTTTCTGAGACTTGCGGCCAGCAAGGGCTCGGACTTCTGCCTGAGCTTGCTTTTCAACGGCCTTGACCTTTTCAATCTGCGCGGCCAGAGTGGCATTCAGCTGTGCCAGTACGGCTTCGTCTGTTTCTGCAGCCAACGCTTCCAGCGTGGCATCAATTTCGTTTTGGAGGTCGGTAAAGCCCTCCACCGCGCCAGTACTAGCGCCTGCAGTTTTGACGATGTTACCTAAACCCGCTTCGATAGCCTGATTCTCATCCATGCGCTCTTGGCTCTGGGTGAAGACTTCACTGGCTATCTGGCCTTCTGTGCTGTCAGGGGCAACGGTGTTGAACGCATCAGCAATCTGTGCATCGGTAAGCCCGAACTCAGCCTTGGCTCTGGCAATGCGTTCCGGCCAAGTCTTCTGACCTGTAGCTCCAGCAATCTTTTGAATAGTCTGACGAGCCAGACCATACTTGGCAGCAGCTTCTGGCTCGGACATGCCCATGCCCACCACGTCAAAAATGATGTCACCGTCGCGGGTGCCAAAGATTTGCTGCAGAACGGCTTGGCGTTCGTCTACGACTGGTCCTGCGGCGGCAGGTGCCGTTTGTCCTTGCGTTTCTGTTTGCTGGGCTTGAGCGGCTTTAGCGGCATTTGCGGCTTCCAAAACTGTCATTGGTCTAGGGGCACGACGGAAACGAGTCTCCGGCGCGGGGGCGGCTGCAGGGGCAGTCGTAGTTACAGGGGTAGCCGGTTCTCCGGCAGTGCTTGGAAGAATGCCAGCTTGTTGAAGTGGGGCTCCAGCTGCTGGGGTACCTCCGACCACTGTTCCTGCGACAGGAGCAGGGCGTCCTGCATCTCCCATGCCTCCTTGAACGACAGGGCTCCCGACTCCCACGCTTCCTGCAGGCTGCTGTACAGTAGGAATTCCTGTGCCACTTGGTGCCTCCTTGCGAGCTTCGATGATGGCAGCGTCCAGCAGTTGCTGCGCTTTCTCCAAACGCTTGGGGGTCATCGGCTTTTCACCGGCATACGCCCACACACCAGCCAGCAGATCGGAGTCCACCGGCAAGCCTGAAGCCTGAATGTCAGAATACAGCTGCAACGATGATGGTGTAGGAATCACACCAAACGTGTCACGCAATTCGTAAGAGCGCGGATCACGCACTGTGCTGGCAACCACTTGAGCCGTAGCTGCTGCGTCAGCAGGTTTTTCCTGCGTCATGTCCAACGGAGCCTGCGAGCGTTGAAGGGCTTCACCAACTGTCAGGGGGCGCTCAATGCCGGTTTCGGGGTCGTTGACGAACTGGCCGGTAGGCTCATCGTATGCAGCCTTGAACTGGGCCACGTAGTCACGGCGCTTAGGGCGAGTTATGCCAACGTTCTGATTGATAAACGACTGCAGTCCGAGAGTTTGGTCTTGGGTAACGAACTGACTCTCAAGCGGGCGCTGCAACGGCGCTTCTTCCTCAGCCATAGAGGAAGTCAAATCTCGCTCACGAGCGGCCTCACGGAAGCCCTGACTGCGACGCCACCCACCGGCAGCACCGCCAAGCAAACCACCCAGCAGACCACCACCAACAAACGACTCAGCATAGTCATTCAATGCTTCGGGGCTAAACAGGTCAACACGAGGGTCAACTGCCAAACGGCCTACATTGGAAATGTACTCTTGGCCAACTTCACCGACAGCTTCTGAGAAGCCAGTACGCCCAGCAGCAGCCCCAGTACGAGCCGCACCTCCGGTGAAACCGCCTAAATTGTCCAAGTAGCGATTGGCAACAGCCGCAGCACGCTCTGCTCGAATACCAGTACCAGCCAGCTTACCGACAATACCAGTTGCAGCTTCAGCGCCGCCGTAGGCCAGACCAAGCGGAATAGCTGTCAAATCGGTGCGGCCAGCCTGAGCACGTTGAGCCTGCATGACTTCACCAATACCGCTGAGACCGGCAACGCCAAAAGCAGCAGCGGGCCCGCCCACAATACCAGCGCCAACAACAGGCACAATTTCTGGAAGCGACTGAACGCCCAGCTCGGCTGCATAACGGCCAACGTCGCCAATGCCAGAAATGTTTTTGTAGGAGCCGACGGCACCTTGGTTGGTGTCGTAGTAGCGCTGTGAGGTGCGCTCTGCTTCGGCTTCTTGGGCCAGACGGTAGTCACGCGATAGCCCCAGCGGCTCAACCAAGCCGTAGGCTTTGGCTTGCAGGCGATCAATGGCCGAACCGCCCAACTCAGTCAAACCAGCTTCAGGGGTTTCCACCCGATACTGATTGCTGTAACGCGCTGCAATTTCTTCGTCGGTCAGGCGGCGTGACATAGGTACCCTTCAATCTGTTGCATGCGACATTGTCGCATGCCTATCAGCGTCCGTAAATGCTCGGAGCGCCCGGAGCAACACCGTATGTAGACGCTGGGCCAAGGCCGGTAGTTCGAGCACCTTGGAAGCCCGACGGGCTGGTGGGGTTAGCCCTGAGACGTGCTTCTTCAGCAATGCTGCGGTTCAGGGTGTCGTACGCTGTCAAAGCCTTGTTCAGCTTGGCCATATCGCGTTTGTCTTTAACGTCGTACTCTTCGTTATTGAACATGACGGCTTCGCCATCGTTGCTCCAGACCAAACGGCTCAGGTTGTTGTCAGACACCCCGGCTGCCTTTAAAGCCGCAGGACGATTTTCAGGCAAGATACCTTTGGTGGAGATAAAGCCGCCCATACCGTCAGTCTGCACTAACTTGCCGTCAACTTTGTACTGAACACCGGCTTCTTCAACCTTGACTGGCTTTTCGTCACGAGGCTTATTAACAAGACCTAATGCCACTTCTTTTTCTGCCGTGGTCAATTTGCGGCCAAGGGCAGTTTCAATATCAGAAAGCTTCTTGGCCAAACCTTTTTCCGGTTCATCTCTGTTGTAGCGTGCAGACAGAGCGTTATCTTTGTTGGCCGCAGCCTTAGATGCAGCAATCGAGGCCTTGGTCTTTTCCAAGTTCATCGTGTAGTCAATGATAGTCGCTGGGCTCACTGCGGCTTTATTAAGGTACGCAGTAGTCTCAGCTTCGGTGCCGGAAAACACGTTTGGCTGAATTATTTTGCCAGTGGCGGTGTCAACACGGTTCAACGACACAACACCGCCTTTGCCGCGAGTGACCTCAAAGTGAGACCCGGGATCAAGGTCTTCACTTTCTTTGTGGGCTTTAAGCAAGCCGTCCAGACCTTGGTTGCGCACCATCTTTTCAATGCGCTGCTGAGACGCTTTAAACTCTTGCTCGCCAATCCCGGTTAGGCTAGATGCAACTTTGAATTGCTCTTCTACACCCATACCAAGACGTTGAACTTCAGCGTTGATAGCTGCAAAATCAGCCTGTGGATTTTGCGAACGCCACGCGTTAAATGCGTCCATGCGCCCTGCAGCAGCTTGCTTGCGCTCTGCGTCGGTCAGCTCTAAATCGCCCTTTTTTACTTGCTGCTTTAGTCCTTGTAGGCGAAGTGGAGCTTCAACAGCCTCACGCTCCACGCGAGTAGCCTCTGCGTTCAGTTGGGCTGCACCTCTGGCATCGCCATAACTACCCAGCACACGAGCGGCCTCACGCATCTGCAGGCCTTGCAGCGCCATAGGGTCGAATTGACCGGCAACTGTCTGACCGCCATAACGCTGAACGCGCTGTGGGGCAATCTCCGTAGGAGCTGCAAGCATTTCACCTTGGCCGAGTTCAATACCTTGGCGTGGAGCGAACCGCAGGGTAGGCACAGCGCCTTCAGCACCGGGAACAGCTTGGACGTCGTACGCACCGGAGCTTTGCAGACGCTGAATCTCCTGCATCTGCTCTGGTGTGTAGTCCTGAAACTCTTCTGGCTTGGCGTACGCCTTGGCCAGTTCGTCTTCCTGACGGCGTTGGCGCAACTGCTGACCCAACTGAAGACCGGTCTGGAAGCCACCGGTAAGGCCTTTGAAGAAGTCAGCCATGATTACTTAATCCCTTTGAAGCCACCACCAGCCCAGCCACCGAGCGCCATACCGGCAATAGATGCCAGAGGGTCAGCTTGACTCTGCGCAGTGTTATATACAGAGGTCTGAGCGTTCAAAATGTTACTCGCACCTTGCAGACCCAACTGAGCACCTGTCATTTGTGTACCAACACCTTGGCCAAACGCTTGGCTATACTGATTACCAGCGGACATGGCAGAGTTCAGACCGGCAGAGCCAGCGCCCGTGGCACCGGAGTAAGCAGCAGTCGATGCGCCAGCCAGACCTCGGCCAATACCCACGACATCCAGCTTGCGGGCGAAGCCCAACTGCTCAGCCCTGTCACGAGCAGCAGTAGAAGCACCAGCGCGAGCCGATGCAAGAGCCAGAGCGTTTTGGTTCTGCATAGCCAGAGCGTTGCCGGAGCCGGGGCCCACACCGCGTCGAGCCAAGTTACGAGCAGTAACGCCTTCGGCGGTACCAAACGCACGGGCAGTATCAGCAGCGGCCTGAGCCGCAAGCTGTTCGCGGTAGGCCTCAGTATCAAACTCTTGAGCTTGTCGCACCAGTCCCTGCTCCACAGGTCGGAACGTGCCAGTCTGGTAGTCGTAGTACTCTTGAGCTTGCCGCATCTGTTGGTCTTGCGCAGCAATCTGTGACGCAGCAACACGTTCAGCCAAGGGCTTCATCTCGGCATACTGGCGCTCAGCAAAATCCATCTGGCGGGTGCCGAGGCGTTCAGCCGTATCCGCAGCATATTGGCTGGCTGCAGCTACCTGACTGTAATCCGGTGGTGGAGGACTCGATTTACCGCCCATGATTTACTCCTTGCGCAGCCACGGACAAGTGTCGGGCCACATTACCAAAACGTGCATGTCGGCACCGGGGGCACCGTCTTTCATCACAAACTCTTCCTCGAACCCGAGGTGTTTGTCAAATGCTAGTATTTTAGGCTCATTTGATGGAACCATGCCAGTCAATCTTTTGAGTTTGCAGTGATTGAAAGCGTAGTCACATACGGCCCGGAACAACGGAATGATCGCTTTGGTCTGCTGGGCGATGGCAATATGGCATGTGGCGTTCGCACCGTTGTAGTTGTTGATGACAACTCCAGCAAGCACTTGGCCAGCACTCATAACACCAATAGCGTAAAAACTACCCCAGCTCGCGCCTTGCCCTACTTGATTGGCCACCCATGCGCCGATCAGCTCTTGTTGGTCAAATACGAGTTCAGCCATGGCGGGTATTATGTCGCAATCACTGCAGTCTGGCCACAACTGCGTTCAGACGCTCAATGACATCAGCCAGAGTCGCTGTAGCAGGCAGCGGAGAAAACTTCTGGACATTGCGGGCCTGACCAGTAATCGCATCCAAGTTTTGCTTGATTGCTGACATTGCTAGGTCAAGGTCTGCCTGCTGCGTGCGTACAACTGGAATAGCGGCTTTGGTCATATTGAGGCCTGCTTGAGTTCATCGACCGAGGTTGCAATAGTAACGCTGTAGGTCTTTACCGAAGTGCTTAGTCCAATGTTCACCAGCTCTGTCTGGTACCCGCTGGGCAAGCGGAATGGGTTTGATGAAGACACGTTGGTTGTGTATTTCGGCAAGCCGTCAGCATAGATCGTAAACTGCACACGCTTGGCAATATCCAGCGTGACGGGGACGATGTAGCTTCCATTGATCTCGAACGCCAGCAGTTCATGGCCGTTCAAGTGCCCAGCGACTGCATCTACGCCGGAGGCAATAAGCGCCTCGTTGGCCGTAATCTGGGTAGTGTCGACTGGTACAACTGCACCGAAATCAGCATGGACTTGCGCGACAGAGAAGTTTGTCAGGGAGCCAAGCTGTATGTCAGCGCTGATCCAGTCCGCCTCGTAACTACGGCCTTCGTCTTCATCCCACAAGTAAAGCACATTGCCCTTGGAGATGTACAGGCGACCATCGTACTCGTTACGGTAAATGCAGTCTACCCAGTCATCGACCTCGGAAACGCTGTCCATTTCGGACATGTTCAACACAAGAACTTTGCCGTCGTCGACGCCTTCATAGGCTGCGTAGTATTGGTTGTCGTGAAAAGACGCGTTGAACGTATCAGGGTTAAGTGTCTTCCACTCTTCCTCACGATACAGTGCTCGGGTAACGCAGTCAACCTTCGCCGGAGAAGCCAGCCACAGGCCATCAAAGCTAGGATACAACACGCCGCCGCCAATGTTGGCTATGCCGCGCTTTGCAACGCATGGGGCGTAGGTCTCCATAGTCGCCCCGCTCATGGCTTCTGGGTCAGACCCGGTGTACAAAATCGGATACGTGTCGGTCAGGATAATGATTGAGTTGCTTGCCGCCGCAGCCGCTACCCCACGACCGGCAAAAGAATACCGGTTGGCTACTGGCCATGAGTACGGCTGATATGGCTCACTCAAACACAGTTCATTACCAGCAATGCCAAACAAACAGCCATTCGGTAAAGTCCCGAGGCTAGTCATGTTCTTGGGCGGCGTAGTGTGATTTGCTGTAGGCAACTCTTCACCCAGCGCATCTGCCGTAACGGTGTCAGCGTATGTTGTCTGTGACACAGGAATCTCGGCCACGAACAGAAATGTTCCAGCTGTACCAACAGTGCGGTAAATTCGCTTGACCATGCCGGTAGTATTGTGTGGGGCGTTCTTAGTCCACGTTCCGCCTGAGCTGTATGTCTGCGTGGTTTCCAGCGCCACCTCAACATAGTTGGAGGTCCGGTTTACAGTCAAGATACGATGCGACCCGTTGACGTCGGTCATACCAGCCACGCTGGCGATTGTGATGGTGTCGTATTGATCCAGCCCGAAAACAGTGTCGAGCGTAATGCGCACCCGCCCATTGTTGAGGTCGGTAATACCAGACACTGTGCCAGAGTTTGTGGGGGCTACCTGCATGCTGGCAAGGTTCCACGTGGCATTGACGTAGGAAGTTACCAGCGTAGATGGTGGCGACGGTGGAGACTCCTCACCAAACTGTGTGACGTACGTGTAGACATACGACCGAGACTCTTGGTCCCCGGAACCGGAAGCCGTAGTCACAGCAGGCGCTGTTGTTGGCGCAAACACGCCAAGTTGGTACCATGCCGTTGGATATGGGCTAGTGGCTATAGCTGCTGCGTACGTGGACATACGAGGCTCAATGTCGTCGCCAGTGAAATAGAACCTGCCAAGTTCATCATTGGCATTGAGGGATGGCACCACGTCTACGTCTGTATCCCACACAAGCCAGTTGTCCTCAAAGGTGTCGTTACGGAAGACTCTGTAACGGAACACAGTTCGGATGGTGTTTGCTACCGTCAGAACAGGAGAAATCCCAGCAATGGGCTCAAGAGCACCAGAGCTGATCTTGCAGTTCTGGGCACGCGTAGCGTAGTTAGGCTTGAGCAGCCTGTCGTTCAGCCGAGGAATTTCACCTCGAAACGGTTTGAAATTGATCGCTGTCATATAGCCCTTACGGAGTGCCGTAAGCTGTAACGTCACCAGCAGCCACGACAAGACCTGCAGAAGTAAGCGAAAACTTTGCGACTCCCCCGTAGCTGAATACCAGCTTCCCACCACTTTCGGCTATTGTCCAGTTTGTAGTAGCCAGCGAAGCTGCGCTGCCTGATACGTTACCTGTGACGTTGCCAGTTAAGTTACCAGTGACGTTGCCAGTTAAGTTACCTGTGACGTTACCTGTGACGTTACCTGTGACATTGCCGGTTACACCACCACTAGCCAAAATAGGCTGATCGAATGTATTATCACCAGTGAAAGTATTGTCTTGACTAACAACGTCTGTCAACGCGACAGCCAGATCAGCGGCAGTTACGCGTAGGCCCACAACGGTGCCAGCTGCAAATATACGAGCGGTAGTACCTTCTTGGCCGCGTATGACGTTGCTTAGGACACCGGAGCCAGCAGTGCGTGTACGCACATAAACGATTTCGACATTGCCAGCACTGTCTTGCAGAGTTACCTTGAACCAATTTGTAGCCGCTGGAACCGAGTTAGTCCCAGTGTTAGCTGTAGGAAATCGGTCTGCGTTGGCTGTTTCGATGACCAAAGATGTGTCAGTGGCAGTAATGCCAGACGTCAGCAGCGCTCTCGCGTTGTTGGAAAACTGTTGCGGCATGTCCGGCTCCTATCGTTCGATAACTGAAGGTATTGTACCTTTCAGCGGTTTATGCGCCAAGCACCTTAAGTGCGTGGTTAATATGCTTAATCCGGTCTTCCAAACCGATGGTGCCGCCGTTGATCTTCTTAGTCATGGCTGTGTAATCCTTGGCATCAGCCTCTTTGTTCAAGCCGCGCTTGTTCCAGTACCATGCAGCGCTCAGAACGGCGTACTTGGGAGACAGCACCAGATCAGGGCTGTGGATGAAGTCCACGCCAAGCGCGTCGCCGCACTGGGTGTAATTGTCCTTGCCGGTCAACTGGATTAAGCCACGGCCTTTGTATAGGCTGCCTTCTCCGGTTTCCTCGGTTCCGTTGCCCATGCGACCGCCGTAGACCTTGTTTGCGATCTTGTCCGGGTCGCGGTGGTAGGGCTTTGCGGCTTCCAGAGTGGGGAACCGGCTTGGCCAAACGCGGCACAGGGCTTCAGCGCTGTAGTTCAGGTTCTCCTGTAAGGTCTTGAAGTTGCCGGACTCATGGGCGCACTGGCCGATGAACGCAGCCATGCGCAGGGGGGTGTTGATCTCGTAGCGGTGAAATGCCTCGTTTAGCGGCTCCAGCCAGTCTTCGGAGATGTGCAGTTCTTTGAGCTGTTCGGCGGTAATCATTTTTTGCCCTTCATGTCTGCAAGTTTTTCAACAGTGCGGCCACCAAAGTAAGCCAAGAAAATGATCTGCCCCCACTGGCCCAGCAGCTGGACGTAGGACTCCTGCGCGTTGTAACCAAACGCAGACATGGCGGTAAAGATGAAATAAGCCACAAAGATGGCGATTAGGGCCATGGGCCGGATGTTCTTGGACAACCGAGAGTCGGAGCCCATATCGGACTTCCAGCGGTCTGTGACGTTGTTTTGCTCGGTCTTGTACAAGTCGGCTTCGTTGGCGATCTTTGCCAATTCACCATTTTGCTCAAGAGCAGCCAGCGCGTTTTTGGCTGCTTGCGCAGCAGCGGGGTCTGGCAAGACTCGGTCAAGAATCTTACCGCCGACATCAAGGAGTGCGGTCAGTGGGAGCATTTGATTCCTCTCTAGGTTGGTCTGGGACGATGGCGTGCGCTGCCGCGCTCACTACACGTTTGCCCATGATGCCGCCAATGCCGCCGACAATCAACAGCACGATGTCGTTGAGCATCTTAGTGTACGCCTGATCTATGGGGGCCATGGCCTTGATAGGCTGCGTCACGAAGGTCACAGAGTACAGCAGAGCACAGACGATGAACGTCAGGATGAGCGTGACGGCCACGACCACAAAAGCCCAGATGCGGACTTCGATCTGGTCAGCGGACAGGTGTTGGCTCGGAGGCGGGTTTGGTTTGCTCAATTTGTTTCTCCAAGACAGGGGCGACCATGTATTCAGGGCAAGTCTGCGTGAACTGGCAGCGGGGCTTCAGGCACTGTTCTTTCTGGAAGTTGTCTGGGTTCTGGCAGAAGTACCGGTACTGCTCTTCGCATCCCACCAGAAGCATCAGAGGCAAAATCACTTTCCACATTTGACCTCCCGGCAATAGTAGACAACCTCAACGCCGATCCACATCAGCGCGACAAAAGTGACGGTGGCCAAAGTTACGGCGATCCACAGCTCAATCTGCTCTTGGCGTTTCTTGCGGGCCTGCTTGGCCGCGTCTGCAGCCCTGCGGCGCTGGGCCTTGTCGTCCTCGTCCATCTGCTTGCGACGGTTGACGATCTTCTCCCATACGTCCATGTTGTTCGGGAAGAACAGGCCTTTGACCTGCTCTTCAAACTGGCGGGCGCTCTCGATAGCCAGCTCCAGCTCGACGGCCTTGCCCATGTTGGAGCCGCTGAATCCGCCTTTGTGGACCTCTTCGAGCACCTTGACCGCATCGGCCTTGGCATCGAAGTATTTGCCCAGCACAGGGCCAAGGCTGCGCACGTCGTCAACGGTCTTGACTGCCTTCTTGACTAGGTTGACTGCGGTTGTGACCGCCGCCAGCGCGGAAATTGGGTCGATCATCGCAACACCTCAACCATTACTTTTGTCGTCCAGATGACGATACCGACAATGAAAATCGCCGCGACCAGAGCCTCGGCGAAGTCTCTCATGTCTTATCGGCTTTGCCGTCCAGCTTGTCGAAAATCTGCTTGACCATGGACTTGATCTCAGCGATATCGGCCCGGTAGTCATCCTTGGCCACGTAGGTGTGCGGCAGTTCGTTGACCTTGTCTTCCAGCCGCTGAATTGTGCGAGTCAGGTTGTTGATGACATAGATGGCCAAGAAGCCTGCAACGGATACGACGAGGTTGAAAAGCTGTTGATTGTCCATGTCACTGCTCGGCTGAAAAGGTTGGCGGATTTTAGCTTAGTGGCTCGTATTGCTCAATACTTGCCTGTATTACTCAGGATCGGCTGCATTAACTTGCTCTCTTGGTTCTGAATCTGGCGTACACCCATAGGACCAACAGCAAATCGTTGTAGGCTAGTAAAATCTGTTTCCTTGACTGCTTGGGCTAGCTGACTTGAAAGAACTTCGTCGCCGCTGTCAGGATGCGTGAATATTGCGTTCCAAGTGAACTGCGCACCAAGAGATGCGACCTTGTGAATTTTGCCTGCGGCCACCATACCCTCAATCGCTGACACGCCTACAGGTGCTATGAGGTATTCAATTCGACTGGCCGCAAGATCAATTACAGCCTGCCCGAACTGTTTATACCCAACCACTGCCGTCTTAGCTTTGTGCGCACCGTCAAAGAGTCGAATACTCAACTCGGTCATCGGAGAAGTCGAGCCAGCCCTAGGGTCAGGCTGTGCTAACAAAGCGGACAATGAAGGTATTCCTGTGTGGGTGTAGACAGCCATTTCAGTCTGTGCCAGACCAGCTAAAGGGACAGGCGCAACTTCTATCTGCCTAGTTTCCAACAGGTAGCCAATGGCCGAATTACCTACCAACAGCGTCTTGCCGTCAGCTGGTTGCGCTAAGAAGTGGCGTACGCCTACCAACCCGTTGGCCCCCGGCATGTTGACCACAACTACCTGCCGCCCAGTATGCTTTTCAATGGCAGGAGCAGCCCTTCGGATTGCTGTGTCCGACAACGAGCCAGCGCCGGTCAATGTGATGAACGTAAGCGGCTGAGCCGTAGCAACAATCGCCACAGTCGAAAAAAACAACGCAATCAGCTTCCTCATGCGCGGCTTGCCTCAAATGCTGCAAACTTGGCTTGCACTTCGGCCTGCGTACTGCCGATCCCATAGACTCGACCGATAGAGTCGCGGCTCCAGACCCAGCTCGGTATCAGCCCGTGACTGCGGACTTGAGCGGCCAGCTCGTTGGGGATCGGGTTACTCCAATAGGACCGAAGCTCAATGTGGACCGGAGTAGGCTCAACTGGCAGCCCCAGCATGTGTGCCAAGCCTGCATCAGCGACGCCCGGGTGAACACCAGCGGCTACGCCATACATACCAGTAGGGCGAGCGTTCCAGTCCATGATCTTCCAGATACCATCGTGCTGCACGGCCTGCACGTTGTAGATACCACCCTTGATTCCGCGCTGGGCGCAGAAGCTGGAAATGGCTGCAACAAGATCAGACGGTGCGACGGCACCGGAAACCATGTTGGTCGGTCTGTTGTGCTCAGTGAAGCCGTGTGTGAAGGTGTGCATCACATAGACCTCGCTGGCGGAGTTCGCGGCGAAGTCGATCTCGAGATTGGTCATCGGGTTGCCCATGTCGGGAACCGCTACGAGGCCTCCGAGGTCAGTCTCTGCCGTGGTGAACTCTTGCCACGCAGCGGCGTGTAGCTCCGCGCCGGACGCCCAGCGGGTGTATGCCAATGGACTGCTGCCTTTGTGCAGATTCAACCGGGGCTTCACGAAAACGGGGCCGGTCATTGCAAGAACAGCCGCTTCGTCTTGCGCCGCAGGCATGGCGGGCAGGTACGCGCCACGAGCAACGCAATCGCTCAGGATGCCGAATGTTGTGGCGTCCATGTAGTTCACGCCCGAAAGCGTTGAGGCAACTTCCGCTGTCTGATTGCCCAGAGGGAGGATGTTTGCCCCGTCGATGTGGCCGACTACCTCGACCCCAAGGCGTGCGGCAGCGGCCAGCCAAGATTGGCGGGCTTCACTGCGTTCGTGCAAGCTGATAAATAGCTTGGTCATGCGATCACCACGGCGTTGACCGCTTCAATGGTCTGGGCAGCATTAACTTGCTGGGTCAGTGCCATCTCGGCGTTAAAACAGGACTGAACATGCTGTGCAACAGCGCCAGCAACAGCGCCGATACTTTGCGCATCCAGAACCACAAAGCTGCCGCTCTGTGTCTTCCAGTTAATGGAGTTCAGCAATCCGTCTTTGAGGCTCGAATACGCGGCGGACAGCTTTGCCTGTGACTCCCGGTCGGTGGAAATCAATGCGCCGTCAAGAACTACCCCGGCAACCTCTCGCTCGTACCGCCACTGGGCAATTTGTGCGAGCTTGTTGGCCTTTGCGGATTCCAAGGTCTGCACAACGGCAGCGCCAATGGTTCCAGTAGCGCCTTCAGAAACCGCAGCAACTTGAGCTTCCTGCTCCAGCCAGTACGCAACTGGCGAGTACATCTGAACAACCGACTCCAGCGATTCGCCAACATAAGGGAGGCGAGCGCCGATGTGCATGGTCTGTCGCCCTTCGGCGGTGTAGACCACCTCCATGACGCGAGCGGATTTGTCAACTTTGACGATCTCGTATGTGTATTCAATGCTCATTGAGTTCTCCATTTATGCGATTGAGCCGAGGCGAGTGCCTGTCGCTACCCATGTGATGTTGCCGTTGCCAGAGACCGCGCCGCCTGCGGAACCGCCGGAGTATGGTCCTGATATGTAACGATTTAGCGCGTTTGAACTGGATGAGCCCGTTGCGCCGCCAGCTCCCCAGCCACCACCAGCACCTCCAGCGCTACCATACGCACCAGCGATTGCGCCTGCTGCGCCGCCACCGCCTGCTCCGCCAGAAGTTCCAGCGCCACCAGTTGAACCGGCAGAGTTTCCGCTTAGAGCGCCAGAGGCTGTACCACCAGCACCTCCACCTGAGTTGGCTGCCGCAGAACTTCGGCCGCCGCCGCCGCCACCTCCGCCAATGTTGTAGCTAGTGTCGCCAATTTTTGAAGGGGTGTAATTTTGCCCACCTATGCCGCCACCGCCGCCACCACCGCCGCCAGCAACAGTTCCGTTATTTGTGATCGAAACCGCAGAAGAAACCGAAAGCGCCAAACCTCCGCCGGAACCAGCAGCGCCAGCAACTATTGAATTTCCGCTAACGCCGCCACCTTTTCCGCCAGCGCCACCCATGCCAACGATGAAGCCGTTATTTGTAAGCTCCACTCCGCCGGGGAATGAGCCGTTTACTGTGAGCGCAGGTGTTCCTGTGCCGTTGCTTGAGATGTAAACGCCAGATGCAACTGTTGCAACAACTTTGGTTGACTGGTTCCAGCCAGCGTTGACTGCCAGCGTTCGCAGGTTCGCGTTGGTCTGGTTGCTTGCAATCGTAAAGGCGAACTGGTTGGCTTTACCATAAAAGTTGCTCATCGAAATCTGACCAGAGGCTACGCCAGCCAAATTACGGTACGAGGTTTGGCCCAACGATGCTTGCGTTGTACCAGCAACGCCAAGCTCGACGTTGATCGCGTTGAACGAAATTGCACCTGATGCTGGTAGCGTCATATCTATCCCTTATGGCATACTGCCTTTTGCTAATTGTGCCACGGTAGCCTCCAAAGCAACAAGTCGATCCATGGTTTCAACAAGCGCCGGAAAAGCCAACACGCCCAACTTTTCGTAGTCCACGGCGAGCGAACCATCTTGGCGCGTTCTTACGGCGCGTGGGAACACACGCAACACATCCTGCGCAATGACACCAAAATCCTGCTTTTGGATGAAATAACCATCCTCACCGCCGTGCTCGGCAATGTACGCATCAGTCCAGTCAAAAAATTTGCCGCCGATAGCGCGAACAATTTCACTTGCGTCGGCGATCTCAACAATATTCTCTTTGAATTTGACGTCCGAAGAGTAATAGGCCGTTATATTGTTCGTGGCGCGAATTTCTCCAGCGGTACCAGATGCGGCGGTTCCAACGCCAAGGGAGTTAAACTGAGAATTCTGAGTAGTGCTTGTAAATGTGGCCGCCGAGCCGGTTGTGTTTTGGTTTAGTGTCGGAACATCCGCAGCTTGAATCGCAGACATAACAACGTCAGTGCCGTTGCCTCGCAAATATTGCCCGGATGTAACCGCTCCAGCCAGAGCATCCATCGCATCTTGCCGAGTGGTAGCGCCCGTACCGCCGTTAACAATAGCCACAGTACCGGTCACGTTAGACGCAGTCCCAGTGGTATTCTGATTCAGAGTTGGTACGTCAGCAGCTTGTATTGCAGACATGACAACATCGGTGCCGTTACCCCTTAGATACTGGCCTGACGTTACCGCCCCAGCTAAAGCATCTATTGCGCCTTGGCGAGTTGTCGCCCCAGTACCGCCGTTAACGATGTCCAGAACACCGCTGACATGAGTCGTCAACCCAACTTTACCCCAAGCAGGAGCTACACCCACACCACCAGAAATCAACGCATTGCCAGTAGCAACACCTGAGAGTTTGGCAAAGGTCGTAGTTGTGTTAGCGTAGACAATGTCTCCCACAGCGTACGGGCTGCTGACCTCCAATTTGGTGGAGTTCAGATTGGAGAAATTGTCGTCAACTTCTTGGTTGGTCAAGGGCGAACCCTTGACGCTGCGCAAAACAATGGTGCTCATGAAGTTTCCTCAGTGGGGCAAGCTCACACAGGAAATCAGCTTACTGTAATAGCCCAAGTGATCGACATGGCGTCGTCAACACCTTTGTTGACCACAGAAAACACAGTGCGGCACAGCAATGTTCCACCACTAGCCGCATTAAGCGTACCAGCCTCAGTAACCGCACCTGTAGCAGTACCGGCAGGGAAAGTGGCTGTGTATGTGATAACGGCTCCAGTGGAAGTCGCGGAAGCCAACGCAACACGACCAAGCTCAGAACCAAGTGCTGTGTCGCCAGCGGCAGCTGCAGTAGTACCAGCGCCGACGGCCATGTGGCTCATTGCGGTCGGCGTACCAACCATACGAGCGGCGATGAAAGTCTTGCCCGCAGTAACAACAAGGTTTTTGATCTCACGACGATCTTTGACCAGACCATCTGGCCCGGTGATTTCGACGACTACATCGCCGGTGACTTTGAGTTGTTCGTTAAACATGGAGGGCTCCTACGAAAAAGTTTGGGACACGCCAACGTAGTCGGCGGCGAAGTATGTTATGTCGCAGTAATTTTGGACAGTCAACACCCCCGTGTCTACAGGCTCTATCATATCGCCAATGAGCTTGTCTGTGAACAAAACTCTGCTATCACCAGCAAAAACGATATTAGATACGCCTTTTGTAAACACAAACACAGCGCCATCGCCAGCGTCAAAGCTGTCATTCATGGCTACGCCGCTGACCAGACTCTTCGTAAAGCTACGCGCCGTAGCGTCAGAAACAAATGCCGAATCCAGCAACGCCTTGGTGAAGGCAACCGCGTACGCCTCAGACACTGACACAACGTCAGAGAAATCCCTGATAAAAATCAATGTTGCGACAAACGCTTCCGTCGTAGTAACGGAGTCGCCTAGTACCTTGGCCACGCTTGTTGTGGCTGTGTCCGCCAACCCAAAAGAGTCTTCGGTGAACGCTTTTGCCACAGACATGGCAACTGCATCAGATACGACTACAACTTCCGGCACAAAGCGGAAACGGCCAGAAGTATCAGTTCTAGCTGAAGACTTGAGCAGAATATAGGCGACCTCGGTCGCAGGCAGTACATACTGCGTACCAGCACTTAGATTAACTACGTGGACGGACGCACGAGCCATCAGAAGTCCTCACGCAGCTTGAACCTGAGCGGGTCGTAGACTGTCTGTATCTGACCGTCGGCGAATGTGATTTCAATTTCGCCTTCATAGTCGCCGGGCTCCCCGGCCAACATTTCTGGAGCCGAAGCTGGGTAAAACGCAACAACACCATTGACACCATCAGTCACAGAGCCAATAACAGTAGCTGTGAGCGTTGTCTCGCCAACAGCACGAAATTTGAGTCGAACGGTTGCGCTCGTGATATTGATTGGAAGAGACGTTGTATCGTCTGTGAGCGTACAGACAATGGCAGGGCGGGTGTCACCCTGAACCAGCTTAATTTTTTCAGTCATGGTGGTTCCTCAAGCTACTGGGCGCTGACGCACCATCATGCGTACGCCACGAAAATCTCGGATGCGGGCGTTTGTGATCGCCCGCTCGTACAAGCCCTTGTGCATGCCAGCCAGTGCAATGTCGGACCATTCTTTGCCCGGAGTCATGGCCAGCTGAGCGATGGCACCGCTGACGATGGTGTCTGCCCAAGTCTCGTAAATCCAGTCTTGCACGCCAGTGCCGTTGCGGTTGGGCTTCAAGACAGCGTAGACCTTCAATGTGGTACGAGCTTCTGGAGTCGGGAAGATGCGGATGCTGTTGTCAGCCTGAATCCAATACTCGCGTGGTTCACCCACCTCAGACAGCTTCTCAGCGCCAATCAGGCGCAGGTCTGTACGAGTCAGGGGAGTTTCTCCATACACCACAGAGATCACGTTTTCTACCAGTCCAGTGTCAGGGTCCAAGTCATAGTCAACTTGGTTTGGGGCCACATAGATGGCGTCGATCTGCTCGCGCCACAGGTACGTGCGGGCAAAAAAATCAGCCGCCGTCGAGGCCAAATACAACCGCATGGATGCGTTAGGGCACCCGGGTAGGTGTGGGGAAATCAGTGGCAGGAAGTCATCCCAGATTTTGGCCATTAGGCAACTCCCGGCTGCGAGGCAGCGTTGGCTTGGGCGGCTACACCCAGTGAGCTTTGGAAGGCTTGGTAGTGCGCGATAGCGCGAGCTGCGTTACCTTGCTGCTCAGCATCTTTAGTGTACGCGCGGTACAGCATATAGTCTAGCAGTGAGTTCGCAAAGGTGTCGTCGATACGGATCGTCTCTGCCGTAGCCAAGTTGTTCAGTTGAACGTCAGTCAGCGCATGCGGTGTGGGCACCTGAGCATACGACACTTCGAGCTTGGAAGCCGCCGTAGCTGGCGGGTAGACCAGAAACTCTTTGGGTTGGCGCGCATCGAACATGTACTCTTCGACGCTCACAGTTGGAGTCTCTGCGTACCAGCCCTTGCGTTGGTCATCCAGTACACGGCGGTCTACAAGGCGCACAGCGTATTTGTTGGATGTAGTCGCAGTGTTGCGCAGCACAGACACAAGGCGCGTCGCGTTAGGGAATACAGTGGTCAAAACTTGTCGCGGGCCTGCCGCGCAAGTGAACTCGCCAGTGAGGGTGTTGGAGTCAGGGCGAAAAATCAGAGTTTCGCGATACCCGTCATTGAGCCACCACTGCAATTCAGACAGGGTCCACCGTACAGAATCCTCATCTTGGAGGATTGTTTTTGCCCGAGCGATCAGGTCAACGACTTTTACGGTGGCCATGGTCTACCTCACAGTTCAGGCTCTACATCACCCAATTCTACCGCAACAGGCTCAGCAGGTGTATCTTTTGCTTTGCGTGGCTTGGCGGCCTTACTGGCAGTCTCGGCAGCCACTTCGTTGGAGTGTTTGTTGGCCAGCTCTTGACCTTGCTCTGTCAATGTCCAGCCGTCGCCTTCCATGCGAGCCAAAACAACAATGCTGCCATCCACGGTTGCGCGGATTTTGTGGCCGAGGACTTGGCCGCTCAAGCGGTCCATCAATTCAAGTGCGTTCATGTGTTCTCCAAATGTAAAAAGGGGCTCCGAAGAGCCCCTTTATTGTGCCACCGATCAGGTTGCAGAGCCAACCTGAGCAACCACAAGGGCTTCAGGCTTGACAGTCTTGCGACCGTACACAGCCAGACCACGGACGATGTCGCCGAAGTCAGTCTGGTTACGCAGAGGCTCAGTCTTGTTCACAGTCATGGCGAAAGACATTGCAGCCTTTGTGCCAGCAACCATGGTACGACGGGCCTTGGCGTTGGCGACAGCACCACCGGTAGCTGGGTCTGTCAGACCGGCAACCAGAGCCTTACCAGCAGCGCCTTTTGGCAGCAGGTTAGACACGTACACAGTGAAGCGGTCCAACATACCGATCTTGCCGCTACGGATGGTCGACTGAGCGTCGCCAGTGAAGTAGGCTTGAGCGATGTTCGACTGCATCAACAGGTGGCGGTCGTAGGGGCTAATCAGCAACCAGCGGCCATCTTCAGGCACGTTCTGCTCGTCCAGCACTGTGGACATGCGCAGAATTGCGTTCAAGACGTTTTCTGGAGTTGCTTGGTCGATGGGAGCTGTGTCTGTGCCCAAGTTGTAGGCAGCAGAGATAGCACCAGCGGTAGCGCCTTCGTTGGCAGCGGCAGGGCCTTCAGTGACCATGTTGTTGAAGAACACTTCGTTTTCGATGGCGATCTTCAACTGCTTGGCTGCGTCTTCTGTGAACATGTTCATCAGGTTCATGTCGGACTGATAAGCCAGCACGTCGTTGACTTGCACGCCGAAGTACTTGCCCTTGTTCACTTGCATATCTTGGAAGATAGGAGTGGGGACTTCGTACGACAGGCTTTGGCCAACGGTGTAGTCGGAGATGCTGATCGAAGGAGCCAAACGGATACGGATGGTATCGCCTTGGTTCTTCAACTCGCCTTCGTAATCGGTGTTAGCGATTTCCGACAGCATGGTGTTCTGGTAGAACTTGGCCAGCAATTTGCCGGACCACAGGGTGGGGATGAAAGCGCCGGAGTACGATGGGTTCGTGTTGAACGGCGATTGGACGGGATAAACAGCAGCCATGATGGCCTCCTAAAAGTTACAGGTTGGGTGACGCTTTACCCATGGATCACGCGGTTACGCGACCTTCCATGAACGCTGCGTCAATTTCAGCTTCAAGTTTCTTTGCCTCTTCGACGCGCCCTTTGACACCCAGATCAGTCGCCTTGCGGAACATCTTTTCGATTTCTGCGTTGGTGTAAATCTTACCTTTTTGAGAGGTAGGAGGTGTACTTGTGGCACTACGATTCGGCTGAATTTGACGCTCAAGCTCTTCGGTTTTGTCGGCGGTGGGCTCTACGGGTTTGGTGCTCTGCTTGAACAACGAAACGTAGTGTGCTACCCCTTCAGCGTCGCCTCGGTTGAACGCTTGTTGTGCAACAGTGGCTCGTGGGGCTCGGAGCAGCGGGTCTACTTCGTTCAGCCAAGCGATCCACTTGGGATCAGCGTTGACGGTCTCAAAGTCCGGCACCATACGGTACAGGCGCTGCTCAAAACTGGCTTCGGACACTTGGGTACCGGTGTTGGTCAACTGCTCGCGCAGCTTCTCGTTCTCGGCACGCATGGCGTCTAGCTCACCACGAAACTCTGCTGCCACTTCGCGGGCAACTTTGCGCTGGACCTCAATAAGGTCCGAACCAAATGCTTCAACATCAGCATCAGTCACCAACTTCTCAGCAACTGCGGGCTTTGCTGGCTCAACCGGCTTGGTCTCTGCGGCTTTGCGGAGTGCATCCACTTGGGCCTTGAGGTCACGCAGGTCAGCGTGCAAACGAGGAACTTCGGCGTCGTACATGCCCTTGAGGGTTTTGTACTTCTGCTCCCATTTCTCTTCCGCAACGACTGGTTCAGTCGGTGTCGGCGTTGGCTCAACAGGCTTTGGCTCTGCAGGCGCGGGCTGTGGGTCTTGGGGAGGCTCTGCTGGAGTTGGCGCAGGGTCTGCGGGGGCAGGGTTTTGCGCGTCGTTCAGCTGCTTTTCCAGTGCTTCCAGTTCACGTAACTGAGCTTCTACTTGTTTAGGCAATGCCATTTCAATTTTCCTTAGAGCTCCAACTCTGCTTCAGGCTCCTACTGCGGTCTGCCGTTCACATAATGGTTTGCTTGGACTACAAAAATCGGATCATTTGATCCGGTCGAAGACCTCTGACGATTTTTCAACCGCTTCGAGGAAATCTGATAAGACTTGGGCCTGACCTTGGAGCCGGTGTATGCGGTGCGGTTCTTCTGCAACCATCAAGGAGTTTTTGGTCTCCTCAAGTTTCGTCCGAAACAGCGCCAACAGCGGCTCGTTCTCTTGCAGCTTGCAGCGGATTAGCGCTTGCATGTGCTGCCGGTCAGGCTTTTGGCCTACAAAAATCTTCATGTGTGGATTCTATACAACAAATTCACAGAAAGTCAAACACCATTGGGGCGTGCGGACATCATATTTCCTTCACGACCACCAACTTGGCTGCCGTCAGGCAACATATTCTTCGGTGCTGGGCCCTGAGTCATGCCCGGAGCGCCGCCTTGGAGCTCGCCTGCGATCATGGCCAGCTGCTCTTGGAGCTGCGCATTTTGCTGCTGCAGCGTCTGCATGGCTGTGAGCGTTGGGCGGTCGGGCACGATACGGTTCACGTTGCCGCTCAGGTTGCGGGCCTGCTCGCGCAGGAGCTCCGCTGCACCGTCCATGCCTACGATCTGCTGGGCCACTGGGCTGTTGAGCACGATCTGCAAGAACTCGTTGCGACGCACGGCTTCAGCTTCCTTGACCACCAAGCTGGTTGCGCCCTTGGCCACGGCCTTGACGTCGCCGATCAGGTCTGGGTCTTTGCTATAGCGCAGGTTGTCTTGGTACAGGCGCTCGATAGACGGCACGATCACACTGCGGTCGATGTTGCTGATGACCTGCTTGATACCCTTGCCAGCGTTGGAGATTAGCATGGACAAGCCAGACGACGTGCGGCCAGCCCCGGGGGAGCTCTCGCCAGTCATGTAACGCGGGATCATGGTGTCCTCATCAGCGCGGGCGCTGAACTTCTCGAACACGGCCATGAGCTCGTTGGCGTTGCTCTGTGGCTGGAAGAACTGAAGTGGCTGCGAGCCGTCGTTGAACTCCGAGCTCTGGAACTGCCAGATTTTCCAAGGGTACATCTCGGTGATGTCTTCGCCCGGTGGCAGGCGCGACACGTTCACGCCGACTTGAGGGCCGGAGCTGATACCCATGTTGTTGGCCAAGCTGCGGGCAGCGGCGTTCACCATGTTCTGAGAGTCGCGGCACAGGTCAGCCACGCCCTTACCAGCCACAGCGCCGGGGACTTTCTCGTACGAAGTCACGTAGTACGGCTTGCGACCCAACGGGTCGTAGTTCAGCACAGCGCGGATCACAGTTGAGCCGACCAGCCACACCTCGCAAGGGTAGTTCAGGTCTGGATCAGGAATCTCTTTTTTCGACAAGCCCCAGTCCAGCAGGTCGCTGCCCTTGACGCTGTCCCACATCTGCAGGGCGTCGATCAGGTCTGTCGTGAAAATGGTCTGGGTGGTGTCCTTGCCCTCAGCCGTAGCTTGGGCGCTGTCAGTCCACAGCCACTCGTTCAGGTTGCCAGTGTCAAAGCTGTTGAGTACAGCGCGGATGGCGTCGTCGTTGTACCCGGGCACGCCCATCAGAGCCTGCAGGTCTTCACGAGTCATGCGGTGACGCTCGACGATAAAGCCGTCTTGGATGTCCGAGGCCCATGGTGCCCAGTAGAGCATGAACGGATCAACGCGCTCCCACTCGTTGCGAATTTCTTCAGACGGCACCAGTTGGCCATCCTGCCAAGCCAGTGTTTTGCGCTTGCGCTTCACAGGCCCCTTGAGTACGGCGTATGGGAATGTCACAACGTCATCCAAGAACGCATTCAGTGCGTCTGTCCAGCCGCCCTCGATGAGCTGGTCTTCCATCTTCAGCTCCATGCGGTCAACGCGCTCGTTGGCCTCTTCACGCAGGCGACGCATCGCGGCGTCCTTCATCTGCATGGCGGCTTCGCGCAACTGCACTGGGTCTGGAGGGGCCATACCCTGCTCCATCTGGGCCATCAACTGCTGCTGCATGCTGGCCATCAGCTCTTGGATCAACTCAGGTGGCAGTGTCGGCTCAGGTGTAGCCTCAAGGCTCCATGGCTTGTCGGTACCGGTCCCCAGCAGGGTATCGCGCAGCCAGCTAGTCGCGGCGCGGCACTTCACGCTTGTCAGCTGGATGTAAATCTCCGAGCCACCTTGGCGCTTGATATCTGCCAGCTTGTCCGGATCGTACTCACCGTTGCGCTGGCGCAGGCATTGCAGCATGCGCTCCTCGATGGTCCGCTTGGCCTCCCGAGCAGACTCCCAGCGCTTGCGTGCATGAGCGGCCAAACCCTGAATGACAGGCGTGGCCTGCATCTCGGAGTTGCGTTTCTGAGACTCGCGCTCAAGGTCTGAGCTGCGAGCGACTGGGATGAGGGCGATGCCTGTAGCCATAAGTTGTCCTTAAATCCAAGGTGTTCCGGGAGCACCAGAGGCCGGGCCTTTTATCAAATAACCCTCTTGTGAAATGCTTACAGCGCCTGTGCCAGTTTGAATTTTTGCCATGAGCTGGACGTCGGTCTTCTCCAAAAACGGACGAGGCATGACTCGCTGCGTGTCGTAGTTTATGGCAAATGGAGCTTGCTGTGTCAGTTGAACAACGCCAGCGGGGCTGATCGTCTTGTTCTGGTAGGTGCAGTAGTCGTTGCCGTTGAGCGACGTGTTGATGTTGATCCGGCTCAAGAAGAACGTGTAGCCTGCTGGGACTGTGTAGATGGCAGCTTGCGTACGGCCCACTCCGGCGTTGATCTGGGCGTATGTCACGGTGTTGGCCAAGTTCTTCAGCGTCACAACACCTGCTGGGTTTGTCGCACTGCCTACCGACACGAACATGCTGTTGATGCGCAGGTACGAGTTGACCGTTGTCACCGGCGTAGCGCCGTTAAGCACAACACTTTCAGAGGTAATTTCGTAAGCAGCGTTCAGCCCGTTGATAGTGATTGTCGCAGTGTCCCCGGCAGTTCCAGCCAAGTTCATCTGCGTAGCGGATGCCGGGTAGACATACTGGGCAGCGTTCTCCCAGATCGGGATAAACGCGGTGCCTACCGCAGGCTGGTAGCCGTAGATGTTGACTGTAGTGTGGCCGGGAATTTGCCCGCGTGCGACTTGGAGGTTGAAATCCTCATGTTTTCGCTCAGAGGTGGTCGACGGGTAGAAAAAAGACATGACTGTCCCCCATAGTTACTCGCATTGTACCCCCAGCCACACCCCGGTCAAGTGTACGAGTACCCTGACTTCTTGATCTCCCGGCGCGTGCTGTTGAGCGTCGCTCCACGGATGTTCATGTCGATGACAGCGTCAGCGTACTGATTGGCATCATGGACGTGGGAAAACGGGTTCTTGTCAGGCTTGTCTTCCATCTCCCCAGACTTCTTGATTTTGTACCGGTACCCGTACCGAAAACCCTTAATGAGCTGCGTGCAACCCGGGTCTATGAGGTACATCGCCTTACCTTCCAACTGTTGTACAAGCAAGCGCTCGACTGCCTGAATCCGCTTTTCCGGGTCATTTGTCGGTGGTTTCTGGCACTTGAACCCGGCATTTTTGACGATATCAACCAGAGACAGCTCGCCTTGTTGCTGCTTGGCGTACCCTGCTGGGTCCGGCGCTACGAGGAACGAGCACCCCTGCATGTTGTTGGCAACGAACGGGTTGAGCTTGGTCCGCAAGAACGTCTCGATGCCCATGTTCTCCGAGGTCAGCTCAGCCAGAGTCACTACGCGCCCTCGTGGATCACGCTGCTTAAACACGGCTGCCGGTGTGCGCCCAAAGTCCAAACCTATTATGACTGGGTACTCTTCACTGCGGATCGGCTTGATCTTGTCCTTTGACACGTGGAACTCGTACGTGAATGTCTTCTCGTACACAGGGGTACCGGACAGCGAGCGCCCATACTCCGAGCGCAGGTACACCCGCAGCCAGTCCTCAGTTTTACCCGGGATGATGTTGGGGTAGTACTGCTTGGGCAGATGGTCGTAGTTGTCGCACTCAGGGTTGACCGCCCACTCGTTGTCATCCTTATCCAGCAGGACTTCCTCCGGCTCCTCGCCGAACCGCTCAAGGTACACGGACGGCTTAATGATAGCCGCTGGCTGCTTGTGAATGGCCCAGTTGCTCGGTGGGTTCTCCATTTTGTCGTGCCACCATGTGTCCTCGTCGGGCATGTTGGTGTCGAACAGCGCACACGACCGGGTGGGCCCACCGTCCTTGGCCGACGGGTATCGGTTAAGACGTGACAGCAGGCCGTCCACAACCTCACTGTTGAGCTCTCGGCTCTCGTTGCCCCACAGGAACGTGGTCTCCAGCGACAGCGCCTTACGCACGTCGTCTGGCGTGTCCAACGGAATAAAAATCCATTCGGACTCGACCTGAGTCCCATCCGGCAGTTTGGCCATCAGAATAAACGTCTTCTCCACGGCCTTCCAGATACCAGCCTCACCGGGCGGCAGCCAGTCGAACACAGTCTTGCGTGTCGTCAGCGCCAGCTGGTCAGCGGTGTTACGCACGATGATCGCCCGGGTCTTGCGCACACCCTTGGCGTTCGGAGCCTGCCCGCAGGCTAGGCGCACCAGCTCATGTACACACGTCACGGACTTACCACCCCCGACTGGCCCAGCCAGCACACGGACGTAAGATTCGTCCAGCATGAAGTTGCGCTGGGTCTCGGTCGGCTTGTATGTACTGCTCATGTAAGTTCCTCATAGCCCCATTGCTTTCCGCAGCCCGGGCAGTGGACGCGATCTCGGAGCAGGTGAAATAGTTGGTTGCCGCACGCCACGCACGTCCAGCTCTGGGCGTCAGGCGATGGCATCACGTCGAACTTGTTGCGCCCGCGCATGCTCTTGCACTCCGGGCACTCGAACTCTGTGGTACCCATCTCCCACACGGCTGTCCACTCGTGACCGCACCCCATGCAGTACAGCACACCCGCGATGTGGGGCTCGCGTTCTTTCTTGGCCTTGGCGAAGTCGATTACGTCAGTCATCGTCGTCCTCTTCCATGTGGTTCTGGAGAATCTGAAACTTCACGATGTCCAGGCAGCCGATGGCCGTGGCTACCATCATGGTGTCGTGGTACTTCTCGATCAGGTCGAGGATTTCCTCGACGAGTGACTGCGCGATGTCGCCTTGGTAGTTCACTTTATCTCCTTGACCTCTGCGTCCAGTGTAACGGGTGACAGCGTCTGCTGGTTACTGAGGGATATGGACTGACCGCCACCCAAGTCGATGCTGATACTGAACCCCGGCCCAGTGTCCTTGACTTTTTCCTCCTTAGGCTCCAGACCTGCGGCTTTGATGAGCGTCTTGAGGACTTCATGCTTCTGGTTCAGGCTGGCATCTCCGGACGCCGCAGTGACATACACCTGATCGAGCAACTCCCCGGCCATCCACGCCGCCTTGGCTTTGAACGTGACGCCGTTTTTCTCGTACTCGGAGCGTTTGACCTGAACTTGAAGCTGAAACCACGGCTGCGCGGCCAATTCTTGGTACTGCTCGATTGACAGACCGTGGCGACTAGCCACGATGAGCTCGTCTTCCAAGCCGAGGGCCACTGAGGCGACCATCTCCTCGCTGATCTGAGGAAAAGACACTGTTTTGGGCTTGTACTCCAGCGGAGAGTCGTCCATTGGGGTGTCATCAGCCAGCATTTGCAGTCTCCGCAGCAGCTTTTTGCGTCTCGTCACCTCGCGCTTTAGCTTTTTCCACGGCCTGAGCGTACTTTTCCATGGCAATTCGGGCCATTTCAGCCGAGGAAACACCCTTTTGGGTGGCCATTTTTTTGTATTTTTCGATGAGTTCAGGGGGCAAAAACAGGTTCCAGCGCTTCATTTTTGGTCCTTTGGAGGTGTGTATACACACATTCTACCGGGATTTTTTCTGTTTTGTGAGGATTTTATGGGTGTTGTAGGCTAAAAGTATTACGTGTGTATACACACCTTTTTATTTTTTGGTCATGCTATTTGAGCGCCTCGTAAGCAGACCGGGGGCGTGGGGTGGGGGTG
>JACCDX010053488.1_pt1 | contig 44157 bp, 32 predicted proteins | sample 7449681 | NCBI WGS metagenome assembly JACCDX01 (sample SAMN15323450, study PRJNA562643) | freshwater metagenome | isolation source: river surface water | place: USA:Blue River Watershed | collected 2017-08-18
AAATCTTTTGGTAACAATTATTTTTTTTGTGAAATTTAATAACTTGATTATGCTCTGGACTCGATTTTTGAAGAAAAAAAGTAGGAAAAACTTTTAGCTTTTCATTTTTGGACATTTTTAAAAATGTCCAATTTTCAAAACCTAATTGACTTTTTGAAAAAAAGCTGTGACTGAAAACTTCGACAGAATCTGCGTCGTAGGTTCTTTACTGAATATGGTCTAAAAATAAAAATCATTTAAAAATATTGTTTTTCAGTCACAACGCGTTTTCCTGCGTTTTTTACATATTTCCAATTAAATAATTTTAATTTGGAATATTTTTAAACCTAATTTGCTAACATTTATTTATTAATATATAAAATGCGTTTTTTTGGGTAACAAAATTATTTCCTAAAAACCGCAAAATGCGGGAAATTATTTCCAAAAAAAACGCAAAAAAACGCAAAAACCGCAAAAATAAATATAAAACATTTTAAAACTATTTATCATCATATTATTCAATAACCATTGGAATAAAATTGGCACCACAATAGTCTGCAACTGCGGTCATTTCTGGAAGCCCAATATGACCTCGACCCACGAAAGCATGTCTATCCTTACAACTGCCGCACATATCATCCGAATCATTATAATGAACTAACTTTAATAATCCAGTGTCGCCGACATATTTACAATATTCTGAAGGCTTAACTCCTCCAGCAAATACGTGACAAGTGTCAACACAAGCACCGATTTTTATTGGCTTGTTAGGAGAATCGGGAACAAATTGTTTAATAAATGTTACAAACTCTTCTTTGGTTCGTAACATTTCAGTGCCTTGTCCTGCAGGCGTTTCAATTAATAAAGGACATTCTGGATTAGTATGCTCCAATATGCTAAATGTGGCATAGGTCATTTGCTCGTATGCGGCATCTAAAGGGTTGCCAACAGATTTGCCGACGTGAACTACGACACCTTTGGCTCCTAATTTAGCGCTGTATTCCATTGTTTTTTGCATATATTTAATATTCCAATCGTCATCAACTTTAGCCGCTAAATTAATAACATATGGAGAATGAATATAAAGAATAATATTATTTTGTTTAACATAATTTCCAGCAGCTTCTAAGTCGTCATTTTTGAGATTTAAACGCGCATTCATATTACTGCCTAAAAATATTTGATATGGTATCCCGGGATATATATTTGTAACCGTGTCTAAAAGTGTTTTTGATTTACTAATATGTTTGCCGATTGAATAAAATGAAATAAGTTGACCCACATTAAATAATTCATCCATACTTAGCGTAGGCATTGAACTAACAATTTTTTCCGCCTTTTGTTCTAAAACTTCTAAATATTTTGTTTTATATTGCCAACTATTTGAATCAATAATAATAATAGATTGTTGTAATGGAAGAACTAACACGCCATAAGTGAACTGCGGATTTAATGCCATATATGCACTAAGTTGTTGTATAAAATAATGTTGGTCTAATTCTAATTTAGATGTTGTTTTCACTTCGATAACAATTTTGTTGCCGATAATTGCGTCGGGATGTCCTGACACATATTTTCCTAAAAGTTCTTTATCAAATTCCGCATTATCTAACGATAATCCGTGTAAACTTAAGAATTCATTTAGTTTTTGTTTGGTATTATTAATTTTTGCTAAATATTCTGTTGTAGTTTTTGATTTAATAATTTTGTCTTTAAGAATCTGATTTTCAGAAATATGCGTTAAATTTTCGAGTAATGTTAGTTTGCCAATATTAAAAGGCGATAATACAAGTGTTTCAGTAAGTATTCCTACTTCACTATATTTATTGTTTGAGTAGCTTGATAATAGGGTTGAGGGGAATATTCCCCTGGTATCAGAAGGCAATTCATATTCGGGTAAATATTTTATTAAGCCGCGACGTCCATTGCCGCCAATTTGATCTAAAACTTGTCTAACTCTGAGTTGCATTTTGATAATTGTTTTGTTTATTAACTAATAAATAAGTAATAAAATTTATTCAATTTTTTTATACTTTTCTTTAAATTATAAAACTAATATGTTATTTATTTTTTTTAAACAATATATTAAACCGACTTAAATATAATTACATTAAATAATTAAAATGGGAAAAATATTATTTACAACATGGGGATTATTTTCGACATTAGGAGTATATAGAGGAATAAAAGATTATGGATTTAAATATAAACAACGGGTAAAAAAATATGAACAAGATTGTGAAAAATATCCTGATATTTATAGAAATACGGATATTTATAAAAATATAACAATACCAAAATATTATACAAGTGACGCAATTGCAACAGGTTGTTTGGGATTTGTATTGTATGCTAATCCTGCAACATGTTTAATTATGTTATACAATGAATTGCATAGATTAGAAATCAATTTACGTGGTTACGATGATGAAAAAGAAAAAGAAGAATATCATAAACTTTTATAAAAAATTGAATAAAATTATTAACCATATTTTTTTATAATTATGAAATGGAACCTTGTTTTATAGATAAAATTGAGAATATAGAGGCTGTTACAGCTGAAGTAATAAATGAAATATCTGATTTATTAATGATTTGTCCAAAAATAAAAATATACGGAAAATTGTGTCATCAAAATCGCGATGTTGGATTCTTTTCAGATACAATTGATACATTTAATTATTCAGGAACAAAAACAAATTCAAATCGTTTAACATCTAATTTAAAAAATATGTTGAATATAATTAATAATCATTATTCCGCAAATTTTAATGGAATATTAATAAATAGATATAATTCGGGAACAGATTATATTTCGGCACATTCAGATGATACTAAAGTATATGATGATAATGCTGGAGTAATAATTATAAGTTTTGGTTGTCAAAGAATACTAAGATTTAGAGATAAACTAACAAAAAAAATTGTTAGAAATATTTTAACTAATAATAATGAAATTATACAAATGAATGCAGAACAACAAAAATTGTTTACACACGAGATACCAGTTGAAAAAAATAAAATAGGGGTAAGATATTCGTTTACGTTTAGGTGTCATAAATAATATTATCTATATAAAATATGCTTTATACTGATAAATTATTTGAAGAAGCTACTGAAATAGAACAATATTGGACTTTTAATGAAACCTCAAAAAATGGCACTATAACATTTAAACCACAAAATAAAGAACAAGAAGATTTATATTGGAAATATAGAGATGGTGAACATTCTTTTATTGGATTCGCATTTATTGCTTTTATATTATTTATAGTATTAATGATAATAATAGTTGGGTACTTACTATGTAATTATGTTTTTTTAATAACTAAATTTAATAATAATTTTTTAAATTCATTTTATTTATGGATAATATTGGTTATATGTTTTTTTTATTTAATGTATTTAGATGACCAAAAACAATTTACATTAAGGAAAAGAGTTGAAGAAGAAATACCACACAATTAATATGTCTAATTAACTTAAAGACAAATAATTATTTAAATTAAATAACTATGGAAATAGAAACGAATAATAATAATAATAATATAACACCAGTTTTGTTAAAATTTGGATATTTTAAATTAAATATGAATTATATACCATTTTTATATGATGAAAAAAAATACAAATTTGTATATAATATTGATCCAGGGAATTATAATAGAAACAATATTTTACGTGGTAATTTTTATATTAAATCATCTATAGATCTTATCGTAAAAATTGGAGGTTCCGACTATGTTTTAGATAAAGGAGAATATTTTTTCTTTAGAAATTTGTTTATGTTTCACGAATTTTCAATGGTAACAAATATAAATGATGAAGATGTTATAATATATGATTCTTGTCAATTTGATATTTTTAAAGAAGAGATTTATTGTCGTGCAATGTCTACTATTACGGGTAGCCACGAATTTATATTATATAATTCTCTTCATAGTGTTGAACCAAATAAAAAGGATAATTATGTAATATCTACCTCTGGAATTATTGGTGATGTAAATGATGATAAATTAAATGAATTTTCAGAAATAAAATTTAATGATGTAATGTCAGGTAGTTCTTGGCTTAAATTGAGACAATATGTTGATCAAGAAAAAATAAAATTAAAAGTATATTATTTAGGGTTGTCTGCAGATATGGAAAAATTATATGAAATTATGGATGATAAAGAAGTAAATGATTTATTAGTAAATCATGATAAAGGGGTAACTTTAACTGATCCACCAATTCTCGGAATTAGATTTACGAAAACAAATTATGCGGCCTTAAAAGAGTTACTTGATGAAAAATATGGTTTTAATATAAACCCTCTAGAAAATTGTGTTTTATGTAATATTAGAGAAAATGTTGATTATGATAAATTAGTACAAGATATAATTAAGCATAATAATGAAATAGAAAGGTATGAAAAAGATGGAATTTATACTTATGAAATTTTTAAAGAAATACCATTTACTTATGAATTTTATGAAGATTTAATGTCAAAATATAATGGTGAAAATGAAAGTCTACAAAAATATTTATAAAAATTGAATTATATTAATTGATTTAAAGATAATTAATATAATACTATTATGCCAATGGATTGTGCCGATTTATATCTAATTTGTCTTGAAGCTTGTAAAACAAGAAAACTATCTGATGAACCAAAATATTTTAAAAAACTAACTGAATCAGCTGATAAATTTCATTGTAAATTTTATAAAAATGTCTTTGAAAAAAGATGTAAACCTCCCGAAGAAAAAGATTTAATGACGATTTCTTAAATTATCTAACAATATTGAGAAGTTTTACTTGGTTCTTTTCCTACATTTTTTAAATAACATTCTTCACAATATGTTATTTCATATCCAACAGCACATGCAAAATATATTTTAATATTTGAATTAAATTCTTTAATTGCTTTTATTTTAGAATCATTTTGACATTTAAAACAATCATATCCTAGTTCATACCATTCACAATTACATACACTTGATATGCAGGGTTCTTGTTTTAAATATTCATCTGGTTCTCCAATATATTTATCTTTTTCCATCCATTCAATTACTCCTTGTTTACAATTATCACACATATTATTAAAACCAATTTTACAAACTTTACAGTCTTCATAATGTTTATTATGTATATAACTATAAATATCATCGAATTCTTTTTGACATTCTTCACATAATCCTTTATTACAATCAGCACATTTATGAACCCAACTGGTTTCATTTTTTATGCATTTTTCACACAAATTCATTGTATAAATTATTTATATTATTAGTTTTATATTATTTTAAAGTAATATATATATATATATATTAAAGATAACTTATATAAGTTTAATATATAATGATACTTGATGTTGACGAATATTTTAAAACTTTAAGTTTAAAAGAAATGGGAACTTTTTCAAATATAAATGAAGCATTAACAGAGTTAATACGTAACCCAAATACTGATGTAATTAGCTGTAGAAAAATTGGAGAAATAAAAATGGAAAATTTATTAGAAGATGAAAATGGAAATTCATATATTGAGATTCCACTTTATAGAGATTGTGATTTAATTAAAGGATGGAAATTTAATGTTATTGGAGAATTATCAAATGATGATGTTATTATGGAAATAGTTATAAGTGGAAAAAAAAAAATGGTTTTAACTGAGAACCAGTTTATAAATGTGGTTGCTACTTCATATGCACATATAAGTATAAGATTTACATTTAAGAAAGTTAGTCCATGTATTATACACTTTAGTTACGACCAATATTTAGCTCAAACAGATATACGCAGAAAATTATGTCAAGAACCAACTATAACTGGAAAAATAAGATATAATGTTGTAAGAGGTATAGTAGATATAGTTGATTAATAATGTATTACACCTTTTCTCATTTAAAACGCCCATTTTATGAAAAAATAGAATATTTAGATAATATATGAGAAAAAAAACAAAATATATTAAATCTCGAAAAGGAAAACAAAAATCAAGAAAAATGAGAACAAGACGTTATAGAAAAGGTGGAGAGCCTAAAAATGATGATGACAGAAAAAGAAAACTTCAAGAATTGCAAAATTTAATGCGAATGAATATAGAAAATGGAGAAAGAAACGAACAAGTTAATGATCGGTTAGATGTTATAGAGGCAATGACTCCCTTAGAAAGACAACAACACGCAGAAGAAGAACAGGAACTATACAGAGAGTTGGAACATTTAGCAGAAGAAAATAATCGTTTAGGTGATAGGTTCGAAAGATTGAAGAGAGAATATTTCGCTCAATATGGAATGCCTACAGGAATCCCTTAAACCTTTTAATATAAAAAAAAATTGAATTGATTTTAAAACAAGTAAAATGACGTATATTACATACAAGTCTATACAAAACAAAATGCCCGTTACTACTAGAAGTCAATCAATTAGAATATTAACCGCTGTTAGTGAAAATATGAATTATGGTATTAATTATCTTAGAAAAGTTGTTAGTAGTAAAGAAGAAAATACAAATAAGAATTTTAATATTGATGAACCTATTAATCCTAAAGCAATATCATATTCATTTCAATGTAGTAATCCATACTGCGACTCTTGCTTAAAGAAACGAAGTCAATTTATTAGTGATATAAAAGATGGATTAGTTGCAGTTGAAAAAGTATTTGGTAAGCAAAATAAAGTAAATGAGGTTATTAAAATATTTACGATTATAAAATCTGATTTTCCAAAATTAATAGAGGATGATACGAGTACTTGGATTAAGTTTGCTTTAGTTGTTTATAATAAGGCTTGTGAATTAGAGGATGAATATAATGCTGGTGAATACTTATGTTGTAAACAAGAAAGTATCAATAATTTAATGCAATTATTGAATGAAATGAAAATGTTGTGTTGTAAATATTTGGAAGATACAAGTTATGATTATAAATTTGAAAAAGGAAATATTTCTGCATCATTTGAAATGTTAGAAAAAGCGAGACAACGTATAAATGATGAGAAAAATAAAAGTGGTAGAAAATTAAGAAATGTTAAAAAAGTGAATTATTCTTATATGGATATGCCAACAGTTATTCATGCAAAAGATATTGCCGAAAATATTGATAACTATAATTGGGGTACTAGTTATTATAATTATTGTGATATTGCCCTCAAACAATTGCGTTATGAAAATTTAGATCCGGATTACGTTTATGAAGAAGATTTTGATGATGATGAATTGTAATTTTATTTAATTTAATTTAATTTTGTAATAATTTTATAAATAACTTTTTTTATATAATATCTAAATAATATATAAAATGCCAACTACAGGTGATTTAAGAAAAGCAATAACATATGATAAAAATTTAACGGTTAGTTTAGATGATGCGCCTAAAAATGCCTTGCCAAAATCGAACCCATATTATGCGTTTGTTGAAAGTCAACGACAAATGGCCGCAAATACGAAGTCAATGGCTAAAACAAAAGAGGAACTAACTTTGAAACCTATTGCGCCGTCATTTGAACGCACAAATTTGGCGACTCCGAAAATAAAATTAGTTGGAACAGACCCAACTTTAAAAGCATCACCTCCAAAAACAAAAAGAACAAGACCTATGACTCCAAAGTCGAGATTTATTAAGCGAGCTGGCTTTAAAACCCGACGCTACAAACGTGTAGGGCGAAAATGTAAAAGGTAGGGTCCCTACATAGAAAAAATTGAAACACTTTGTTTAAATATGATAATGGTATAAATAAACCGGTATTAAATAAAATGTTATCAAAGCAAGATTTCTACGCACAACTTAAGGATTTAATTACTATTCAAGAGGAATTGTGTAATAAAAGTAAACAATTAAAGTATGCTGATGAATTATACGTCGTACAAATTCAAAAAATAGAAAATGCGACAAAAATTATGCAAATAACAAATGACAATTTTGTAAGATTATTTGGAATAAATGAAAAAATATGTTCTGTACCTAAATTTGCAAGTGTTGTATATGTAAAGGCACAAGAATTATTAGATGATATTAGTTATGTAACTCCAAAATCACCAAATGACGTAAATAAAATATATGAATTAATACGCATTCTAAAACAAAATTTAAATACATTTAAATTATATCACGCATATTCTCCAAGAGGTAAACGTGACGATAAATTTTATATAAAAAGATATATTGAAGATTCAGACTTACCGGATGCAAAAGAAGAAAAAGATGAAGATTATAATCCTGAAGAATATAAAAAAATAATAAAACAAAATAAAATTAATAAACCGAATAAAACATTATCAAAACCAAGTGAAGACGTTACATCATTTGATTTGTGGTTTGAAAATTCAAAAAAGGAGTGGACTAAAGATGGTAAGTTAATGGTACGCAAGAAAAATTCAAATGAATTATTAAGGATAGTTCAAAGAACAATACATAAAGTAATTATGCCTGACGGAACAACGGCAAAAAGAATTCACTATAAATTTGAATAAACGTAATTTTATTAATTTATTAATATACTAATTTAGTGACCATTTTAAAAAGGTAGGGTCCCTACATAGAAAATATAGATATCTTTTTTTACATTTAATTATATATTTATATATTTATATATTAGAATATGAATCAAAAACCGAGCAAAAAATTTATTATGACGGGATATTTAGAGCCGAGTGAGCGATATCATCCTGATGTACATAGAATGGTTAATGAAAATTTAGGTATGGCCCAACAAGCACATAGTAGAAATCGAGATTACGAAAATAATGGAACACATTATTCAACCGATGAAGTGAATAAATGGATAGAAGAAATGAAACCGGCTGAATGTTCCATATGTTTAGAACAAATTACGAAACAAGATATTAAAAATAATAATTGTTTAAGTTGTGTTAGAGGCCATAAATTTCATAGTTCACATAATGGCATAAGAGATAATCTACGTTCGTGTCCTATATGTAGAAGTACGGAACCATTTCATCAATGTAATAATGAATATGATACTGCAGTTGGCGGTAAAAAAAGAAGGCAAACAAATAAAAAAAGAAGGCAAACAAGAAAAAAAAGAAGACAAACAAGAAAAAAAAGACAAATTAAAAAAGGAGGATCAGACCAAGAAATAATGCCAAACATTGTTGAAGAACAGACTATAATAAGACCAAAAGTGAATGTTAAAGGTGATAATGATTTATTCCGCAAATATGTGTCAAGATATATTAATAGTCGTGGAAAATTGCCCAACCATCTTAAACATCACCGTATAGGATTATGGGATGTTTCTGAAATTACAGATATGAGGGAATTATTTGCTCATACGAATTTTAATGAAGATATTTCTGAATGGGATGTTTCCAATGTTAAAAATATGCAGGCAATGTTTTATGGTTGTACTCAATTTAATTCTCCATTAAATAAGTGGAACGTTTCTAATGTTACAAATATGTCCAGTATGTTTGGAGGTTGTTTATTGTTTAATCAACCATTGGATAGATGGGATGTATCAAATGTAACAGAAATGGTAGATATGTTTCAGTGGTGTGCTTCATTTAATCAACCATTAAATAATTGGGATATTTCAAATGTAGTTCATATACAGGGAATATTTGGTTATGCAACTGAAAAAGATAGTAATATGTGTCATATTAATAGAAATTATGTTAGTAATTGGGAACCTAAAAAAGTAGGTAACCTATATGGACCAGGGAACTTTAAGCTTAGTTGCAGCTATATTATTCGAGATATAATACGAGATTATAATAATTTAAGTCAAGAACAAAAAGATAATTTAAAAATAGAAAATGAAAATCGAAGATTATTTAATAAAGAAACAATAAATGCCTTTGAAACAATAAATCAAGATATAAATAGTGTAACTAATAATAATTATAGACAAAAATTATCAGAATTTATTGATCCGGAAAATTACAATATTAGAGAACTATCAACTTACATTAGATAATTATTTTTTTAATAAAAAGAAAATAATTATATAAAGTATATGAAACTAACAAAACATAAAAAACAAAAACTTAATAAACCCAAAACCAAACGTTTTATACAAAATGCCGGAAAATTAACTGCAAAACAAAGGCGAGAAATTCAAGAATCACAACAAAAGAAGGAACAATTTAGAAAAATGTTTATTAATGCATTAAATAGTAATAATATTATTACTCAACTAACAAATGGTATTAAAAGTAATCGTACAAGTATTAATACATTAATTCCAATTAATGACGATTTTAAACCGGTTACTAAAGAAATGGGACAACAAATAGTTAATTTTGTACCTTTATTAGCAATACTAATTCATAATATTAATGATACACAAGGTATAAAACAAATTATAAACGAATTTGTAAAAAATACGGGTAATATTAATCTTAAAAGCACGAGACAATCAATTACAGCATTATCAATGGCTGTTGAACATAGAAATGGGGAGTTAGTTGAAGCATTAGTAAATTCAGGTGCTGATATAAATACTTTAGATATAAAACAAATAGCTGATTTTAATGAGTTGATGCGTAATAGACAATTGGAATTAAATGCACCTCCAATAAATAAATTGGATTTAAATATTGAAGTTCCTATGCAAGGATATGATTTATCTGTTGAACCGGAGTTTTGGAAACCAATTTTTGTTAAAGGTGAACTAACAAATATAAAAAATAGATTAAAAGAAATGATGAATAATGATAGGCAAATACCTTTCGTAAACTATGAATTAGACCATATTTATTCTGTTTGTGAAATCGTTAAAATAATAATTCCATCATTTTATGTGCCTTCAAAAAATGCTCCAGTATATACGGAAAATATGATAACACAAGAATTAAATTTAGATTTTTCAAATTATAATATTATTTTATGTGCTTCAATGCTTTTATATGGAATAATAAGTAAAAAAATGGAGGGCCAAGATTATTTACCATTATTTAAAGGTGGAAAAGCGGTTCAATTAGTTGTTCCTGAAGTATATGAATCAGAAGATATAGATTTAGTTATAACTCCAGCGGAAGGTATATTATATGACGTAAATATGGTTAAACGTATTTCAGGTCATATTGCTTGTTTAATTCAATGGTTTTTTAATAGTGAGGGGGAAAATATGTTAGTATCAGTTCAAAACCCGGATACAAATGCAAATACAAAAAAAACGAATCAATATATTTATAAATTAGCCTATGTAAAATCTAGTCAAGGTTCATCAAAATATAAACAGTTTTCTGATATAGATTTTAGGGAAATTCCCGAAAATGTAAAGCGTTTATTTGGTCGTTTTGTTGAGTATACATTTGATATTCCGGAATTAGAAGAAAAAGTATTATTTCGTTGTCCTAATGCTGGAGGATTATTAGATGAAAAAATATATTATGCAAAAAAATACTATATTTTAAAGAATTTGTTAGTTCAAGGAAAACCAATTACAGACCCAGAATATAAAGATGTTACAATAGAAGAGGCTGAAAGAATTCATGAAAAGTTTAGACGTGCTATTATAGCTTTGATAAGAGGACTTTACAAAAGAAGATTCCCGGAACTTTCCGCAGAAGAATTAGAAGAAAAATCAAATCAAGCTTTAAAGAAACGTGTTGATAAATTTTAGATTTTACTTATTTTTTAAGGTTTTATACTGTTCAATAAAATTTTCCAATTCATTTAAATCTATTTCTTCCATTTCCGCGTGTGATTCCCAAAAATATTTACAATAAGCCCATACATATTCACAATCCATTTTATACCAATGTTCGTATTTTCTAGTTAGTTCTGTATATAATCTTGGAGGTAATAATGTTAAAGATGAACGCGGTAATACATAACATAATTGCACTAATTCATTTACCGGGTTGGGTTCAACAATAGGTACAAATGTCGTGTCAAATACTGGGACAAATTTGATTAAATCTTGTAATAAAGGTGGATAATTATATTTGTAACGCCATCTCCAGTTTGGACAAGAAGTAGTATAATATTTCATAGTCCATTCTAATCCTTCTAAAAAATTGACGCAAATATCCTTAACTTGTTGGCCATCTGAATCGCTCTTAATATTATGTAATGCTCGATAATAACGTGATTGCCAACCGTTTTTAAAAGGGTCAATAAATTTTTCAATTTCTCTGTTGTATAATGGTGTTGCCTCAAAAAATTTAAATTTTTCTTCTGGAGTTTGTTGTTTATATTGTTGTCTTTCTTTTTTATTACGTGATTTGTGTTCCGTAATAATAAATTCTTCTTCTAAATCTGCTAGAAATTTAACGACTTTTCTCAAATTATTCCAATTAATATTTTTGCCGTCGGATATATATTCATTAGCGCCAATTGTCGCTTTATATGCGTTTAACATTTTATCGACGCCACCTGTGCGAATATTAAGCGCTGGAAAATGTGGTAAGAAATCGTTACCCAAAAAGAAACATAAAAAAATATAATCATAAATTTTGTTACTATTTATCGTCTCACTTGTTTCACCATTATTCATATATTCTGTAATACCATTTGTTAGTTCAGGAATATCTAAAAAGTAATGTTGATCTGGTTCTAAATCCGCGTTAATTGATTGAATAAATTGAGGTGTTTCTCTAAAAAGATAAATATTGGGACAAACCGGTAAATGATTAATAGAAAGCATAATAAGGTCGGCATCTAAACCATATATAACCGTATTTTTTCCATCAGAATGTTTATCTAAATATTTTCTGATGAAGTCAAAAATTTTATGCTCTCCTTCTCCGTAAAAATTTGAACCGGAAACATATATTTTTTGTACTCCATATTTTAATGAATCAGAAAAATGTATGGTGCAACGTTCATTTAAATCGGCCATAAAAGTAGTACCTGGTGTGATAGCTGCCGTATTCCAAACATCTTTTTTTTCCTTTTTATAAATTTGATTTGAAATTTCATTTTGATACCAAGATTTATATCTTCGCTGTCTTTGCTGTTTTTGCTTGGCAACTGGTGCGACTCCATCAAATGCAATAATAACATTATCAGATGGCTGAATTATTGCTAAATATTCTTCAATCTTAGAAATAACGCACCCAATAATTCTGTTAGCCATTGATTCGGTAATTACTTCTCCATTTAGCTTATAATATGAGTCATAAATAATAGAATTACAATCAAGATAAAGATTATTGACAACAAATTTATTTTCGATAAATTTCTTGATAATATTTGGATGATTTTTAACAATATATGAAAAATAACTTGGAATTCCCATTTAGTATATTTGTTAGTTTATGTTTAAATCATTATTCTAATTATTTTATGAAAAAAAGAATTGCTAATTAAAAGGAATTACAAATACAAATACTTTTTATTTTTTTTGCATAGAATTTAAATACTCAATAATCTCATCAATATTTTTATGTTTTTCTCTATTTTCTGGGGAATTCATTAATTTAATTGTATGTTCTGTAAATTCATCAGCACATACTCCAATACTATCCAAGTATTTTAATACTTCAAGTTGACAATTTACTACAGCAAAATTATAAACATTACTATTAAAAGGGTAGCCTTTTTCAACAAGAGCTTTTAGTTTATTTAAATGTGAATTTTTGGCAACAGCACAACATATTTGATGTTTATCAAAGTCACTATCAATTGTCGAATTATTAAGACAATATTCGAAAATATTAAATGATCTATCGATTGATAAAATTAAATGATATCTTTTAATAATTACTCCTTTATTTAATAAATATTTTACAATATCAATGCGTCCATACTTAATTGCATTATTCATAAATACTTCTTTTCCTTCTTGTACATATAAGTGATCAACATATTTTTGGATGTTTGTATATTTCGTTTCATAATAATATTCATATATACATTTAAAACAATCATAACTACCTTTTTCTATAGAACAAATTATAATGTCTCTTTCACGATGATAAAACATTTGTAAATCAAATACATCCAGCATAATTTTTAAACAATCGATTCCACCGTATATTATTGCATATTCAATAATATAAAACTGACCTGTTATTGCTTTTGTTATTATGTTTTTTAGATATTTACTTTTAATTATTTCTTCAAAACACTTAAAATAATTATCTTTAATTATTTTATATAATATACTTTCAAATGCGTCTCCAGGTTTAATTTCACATTGCAAAACAGTATTTATATAATTAAATAAATTTAATAATCCCGATTCGGTTAATTGTCTACAACAATCATTAAAATTATGACGACCAAGAGCATTTAATTCTATTGTTAATAAATTATCTTTAATTTCCATATAAGTAATAATACTAAGTTCTGCAGAAAACGCTGAGTATTTTGATTGTTCATTAAAGTAATACTGCGAAGTTTCATTTTTAAATAAATAATCATATACAAAATATGGGACAGTTTCTAATCCCCAAAATCGCATCGCACCAATAACAATTTTTAACTCAATTAAATTATTAATTTCTTCCAGATTAATAGCAAATTCAGGTCGAATAGGAATAAAATATGTGGTGTCATCTTCTTCATCAACCTGTTCTAACACGGATTTATATAGATGACCTTTTTTAAGCCAATCAGGGGCATTTCTTATATCATAATTAATTTCGGACATTTTTTTAGAATATTATACAATTATATTATAATAATTCTAACGAAGAAAAAAAAGTGATTCAATTTTTTATCAGAAAACTACGTTTTCCGAACCTTTCCTTTCATTATAGCTGGCTCCAGAAATTTCTGTTAGATTCTCCGGAAATTTCTGGAGAAAAAACAAACTCTAATTAAAATTACAAATTACAAATTATAAAATACAAAATACAAATTACAAAATACAAATACAAATTACAAAATATAAAATATATTTATACAATTTCCTCCACTGGTTTCTTTAACGTAAATGATTCATTAATCATATAACGCATCTTTAATACTTCGCTTTCCAAATAATCCATAATATGATGCGCATCGCTTACTTCTTGATCCAATTTTTCTATTTTAAAATTCTTGTCTCCCTCTTCCAAAAGTATTTTATGATATTTACCTTCAATATGCATCATCTCCAAACTTTGCTGCCTTAAAATTTCTTGTACTTCTTCATCCTTTTTTCTCAGTTCATAGGCCAAGTCAACATCTTTTTGAAATAATTGTTCTCTTAAATCCTCATTTTCAATCCAAGCTTGAGTATATTGACGTTCTTGTTCCATCATCTGTTTTTCCATCTTTTCCATTTGTGCTTGCATAAAATACATTTGAGCTGCCATTGAATTATATTTCTTTTCCATTTCTTCATATTTTTCTTTTTCTGATAGTCCATCCGTTAATTTCATCATCTTCGTTTCTTGTACTAAAGGTAAATCCTCAGTGATTTTTGGAACAAACTTGATTACGTGCCAAAATCTCATACGAATTGGGTCGTGAAACAATTTTGCACTTCCATCTTTAGAATGTGCCATATCACTAAATAATTGCTGCGACAAGGAACTATTATACCAATCTTCAAACATAACTATTGCTCCATTATATTTTCTTCCTTGCATATCTTCTTTTTCAATAAATTTTACGTCACTCACTTTACCGTATCTGCACTGGTGACAAGCATTAATAATATAATTCTTGTCGTGGCTAAGCTCGGCGCGCTTAATATAGAGAGTAATATTGTTTAGAGACATCTTCTTTAAGAATAATTTGGTAGTGTTTGATTATACGAGTAACTAACTCTTAAAAAAGTATTTCAATTTTTTCCACCTTTTGGAAAGGTGGAGCCAAAATATTTTATTGGGATCCAGAAATTTCTGTCAAATTTACCGGAAATTTCCGGGGAAAAAAGATTTAATTAAAATAGGTTACAAAATATAAAATATAAAATTTACGAATTGGCTTCAACATTCAATTGATGATAAGCCATTGAATTACGATACTCTTCAATAATGTCGGCAATATCTCCAAAAGCATCCATATAATCCTTACCTTCATTTGCGTTATAATGATCTCCTACAAGTTCACTGGATTCGTAATCAACTAATAATAACCTTACAAAATCTTCTAATGTATAGTTACGTGCGGTTAATTTAGTTATCATATATTGTAATGACGGAACAGTTTCTTCCTCTGCTTCTCTTTGTCTTTCTCTTTCATATTCACGATATTCTGATTCCCTTTCAAACTCTCTAAACATTCTTCTTATAGCAACATAAGGCATTGCATTATTTTGAATTTCTTCTAGTTCTTCTAGTGCTTCTGCTTCATCTTCGTCTTCATAATCATTGTCTTCGTCTTCATAATCTTCATCACTATCTTCATCATTATTTTCTTCAGCTGTAATAGCACGACAATAAGGACAATTAAATCCATTAATTGCACTATGACGCATAAAACAACTACAATGAAATCTATGACCACATTCAGTTGTAATACAATTTTTTGTTAGTTCAATATCATCTAAGCAGATGGGGCATTCAATATTAATAAAAGTTTCAGACATATTTGATGTAGTTATTTGAGTATATTAACACTCAAATATTTTATAAAAGTATTTCAATTTTTTCCACCTTTAGAAAAGGTGGAGCCAAAATGTGTACCTGTTCTAGAAATTTCTGCCAGAATCTCCGGAAATTTCCGGAGCAAAAAAAGTCACTAATTAAAACGCGTTACAAGTTACAATTTTTCCTTTAAATGATTGGAAATTTGGGATGTGTATATATCTAATTCAAAATCGTGAGGGTAATACCCATTATGCTCATTGTAAACTATCAAATTTACAAGCCCTACACTAGTATATAATATAATGTGACGTTCATTTTTCTCAGAATATAATTCTTTTTTTATATTTATTAGTCGAATACCATTTAAATATTCACCTTGCAAATGCAGGGTTTCTATACTAACTGGTTTATTTTTATAAAATAAATTAATACCAAAAACTTCACAACAGTCTTTTTCCGGACTCAAATACACTTTTATATAATAACCCCATTCAAATCTTATTATGAAGTGAGTTGAATGTATCTTCTCTACTTCAACAATCTTAATACTTTGATTGAATTTCACGTTAAAAGACATATTTGAAACTTGAATAAATTATTGTTATTTATGCGGGTCATAACTTTAGACATAAGCATTTCAATTTTTTATCAGGGAGCTTTACTCACCCGAACCCCTTATTTATATTCCGGAAATTTCCGGAGAAAAAAGTTGCTAATTAAAACACATTACAAATTACAAATTACAAAATACAAAATTATTCCCACTCAATAATATACATTATACAACGAGATACTGAATTATTCCACTCATTTTTTTCCATATATTGGCTAATTCTTGATTCTACATCTTCAGATGGAACTTTTTTAAAGTACCACTTTGCCTTCGGTCCTGATCTTATTATTATATTTGGTTTTTCTTCCATTTTATAGGCCAATTCTAATACTTGCTGCAAATTATAATTCTTATCAATGCCTTGTTTTCCAACACACCCCTCTCCATTCTTCGGATGTATATTCGATTTATGCCAACCCACATCAACCCCATAGCGCTTATTTAAAGATTTAATGTACTCCATTTTTAATAGTAATTATTATTGTTTGTTATATACACATCACATATACAATAATAAGTATTTCAATTTTTTCTATCTTAGAGATAAATTATTCTAAACTAAAAATTTTTATAATTAAAGGATGGCTTATTCACATATATTCACATATATTTTTGCACTCATTTTTTTATTAAAATATAAAAATTTTTAGTTTCTAACAATTTATCTCAAAAATAGAAAAAATTGAAATACTTATTTTCCCAGAAATGACAGACAATAACAACACACTTAATCAATTTGGTCTAACCTTTAGCAACTATTTTAACAACTTTTAACTTTTAAGATGAATTCTTTCTCTCAACAACAACTCACTGCCTCCACTTCTGCCATTGACAACTTTCGTCGTGGAACCGCTTTGTGGGGCATCCTTTTGGCTCAAATGCAGTCAGGCAAAACCGAGACTTATTTACGTATTGCTTGTGAACTCCTCGAACTCAAACTTGTGGATTTTGTAGTCATTTTCAGTGGCAACTCTGAAATTGATTTATGCGAACAAGTTTATGAGAACGTTAAGGAAGAACAACGTTATGTAAAGAAACCTTTAAAAAAGCCCTCTTCATTTTGGCCTAAATACCTCGCTTCTAAAGAAGAAGCACTTTTGTCTGTTCCAGAACAATTTCGTTCGGCCGTATTGGTTGGAATGAAAACTGAATGGAAAGATAAAATTTCAGTCGTTTGGGGTACTGAGTTAAATCAGTATTCTGGACCAACTGAACGCACCTTATTCATTTGGGAAGAAGCTCATTTTGCTCAGAATATTACTCAAAGACCAGATAAGTTTTTAAAGAAAATTGGTATTTCAGCTAACGGAAATATTGATTCTCTCAGAAAAAATCAAAATTTGGTTTTAAGTGTTTCTGCCACTCCTTTCTCCGAGTTATCTGATATTCATCATTTTAATCAAGAAAAATTCGTTGTGAAAATGGAACCTGGAACTAACTATGTTGGTGTTAAGCAAATTCGTGACTCAAATCGTCTTTACGGTTGGAGTAATTTAAAGGACGGATTGCAAAATGCTTTTGCTCTTTACAACCCTAGTTTTGGACCCCAATATGTTGTAATTCGTGTCTCTAAAAAGACTGAAGAAAACGTAAGGGAAATTTGCGCTCAAAAAGGCTGGAAAGTGGTAATTCACGATTCAGTTTCAAAGGAAAGAGATGAGGGCAAGAAAACTTGGGATTCTATGGATAAAGCTCCCGAACGCAATACCGCAATTTTAATTCGTGGTATGTGTCGTATGGGTAAGAATATGCAAAAGAAACACTTACTTTTCGTCTTTGAAACCGCCAAGAAATCCGCAACTGATACTATTTTACAAGGTCTTTTGGGTCGTTCTTGTGGCTACTCTGAGGGTTCTGATAGAGTTTATGTATTTATCGCCAATAAGATTATTGAATCAAAAGAGATTGATCGCTATATTGAACTTTGGGATAATGATGGTATAACTATTCTTCCTAATAATGCAAATAATTTAATTGCAAATAAGGAAACAAAATATAAACACCCAATTATCCCATTTGCAATTGAAAATGTCTTCAATACAACTGATTCAAATAAAACTGTTATGCGTAAAGTACGTAATTTATTAGAAAATACTCAATTTGTGCCACCAAAAACTGAACAATCTCAATTTAAAGAAATTAAAAATAGACTTCTTGCTTTAATTGACTATAAAAAGAACATACGTGTTGTTCATAACGTATGTGATAACGTTGAAGTAAATGACAGAAAAATTAAAAATAACGAGCCAACTTACCAGTTAAAATGGAGAAAATTTTGTGAAGAAATTAAACGCTATAATACAACACCTGATATGTGTCCTGAGCATTTATGGCATACTGGAATTAAAGATTCAACTGGTGAAGAAGGTCGCATAATTAATATATTCCGTTACGACAAAGATATGCCAGAATATGGTATTAAAGCTGGAACTGTTTATATTTATGGTGTAACTGAAGTTCGAAACAGTGTATTTTCCGAAAAAACCAATATTCCTCGTACAACTCAAAAAGAAGTTTTCGCCCACCAACTTGAAGATAGAACCGAAATTTTCAGCAATGGAGCTTTTACTATTGATTTATCAGTTGAAACTGCAACTTCTGAGTCTCAAATGTATGATGGTCTTAATACTATAATTACGGTGTCGGCACAATTTCCAAATTCAGAACGCAAAATTCATTCTTGCTGGGATGATAATTCTCAAACGTATAAAGGAATTCTAGTAAATGATTTAATTTATGAATCGTTGACTAGAGGTCGTATATTTAATGAGATTAAAACAAGATTCGGAGTAACTTTGAAGACAGAAAAAGCGGAGCAGCAAAATATCGCCAATTTTATTCGTTTAACATCTATATCGTGGTAAAACTTTTAATATATAACTTTTGTAATTGTAATTTTAAATTTTAATTAGATTTTAAAGGGAAATTCCCTTTTTTCATGGTTTGTGTTTACGAGTTTTTTTTAACTTGGATACAATCTTTTTTTTTGTTTTAGAATTTTTATTGTTGTCAGTATTATTTATGGTTGACGGAATTTTTTTCAAGACGAATTCTGCCATACCATTTTTTCTAAATTTAGTATGACCATAATCACCGTATTTTTCCTCTAATTTTTGACATGCTTCTTTCATTGGTTTAAGTCTGTCTTCAAAACGTCCTAGTCCACCTTCTTTTCCGTAATATTTTGTTGTAAATCCAACCTTATTAAATCGTATTACAATACCATCTTCAATAAAATATTTAATGGTACGTTCAACATCTTCTTTTTGTCCATTTTCTTTAGTTATTGTTAGTTGTATTTTTTTTAAATCAGGTCTATTAATTATTCCATAAAATGCGCCAACTATATATTTTAAATCAGTTGTCATTTCTTTTTTTGTTTTTCTAAAAAAAGGATTAAAAACAGGATAAACTCCCCAAATATAAGAATGATAATTTATACATTGTTGAAATGTATATTGAAAAAAATAATCTAAAGAATGATTTTTAAATAAAGTTGATAATTTTAAATCAATACTTTCGACGTCATCATCAAAAAAAATAATATTTTTATTTTTAGGCCATTGTTCCATTATAAATTGTCTTTGAGGTACTAAACCTTTTTTACCTATAACTAACTTATTATATAATTTTTTATCTAAAACAGGTTCATATAAATTATATTCCTCTTTATTAGCAACATAAACATAAATATTTTTAGGATTAATTTTATGTTCTTGTAATACACGTAAAGTTTTTTCATTACAATAATTTGCACGTTTATAACTGGGTATACATATTACATAACTCATATATGTAATATATATAAATATAAAATTATTTTTTCTTTCTAGTTGTTGCGTTCATTTTCTTATTATGTTGCATCATAAATTTCTTCGTTTTTCCTTTAGTTTGGTCCCAAATACTTTTTCTTAAATAACATACAATAGATAAACGTTTTGTATCTTTTGTTTTAGGAATAATTGGTAAATTACCGTGTGGTTGATGGACATCCATATAAATTATATCGTATGTACGTACATCTACTCCGATGCCATATTGAGGAAAACAAGTTTCACCTCCTTCATATTCACCTTCTTCAATTACAGTTAAGTTGCCGAAACCTTCAGAATCATCGCCTGTATCACGATGTACTGTAGTTTGATAATTTACGTTGGTAGTAATAGTTGTAAACGCGGTATTAGCAATATGAAATGGAGTTTGATTTGCCTTCTTCTTTTGTTTGCCGTAATTTTCGGGAATATATTGTTCATAGTATTTATCAATTTCTTTGATTAGAGGAACTAACTTCTTAAATTTTTCGGGATAATCCTTTAAGAAGCGTGTTTCACGTACAGTAATTTTGGGTAATTTAATTCCTTGTTTCTTAAAATTAAATTTTTGAATAGGAGAAAGTTTATCAAAATAGCCGATAATATTGGTCATAATTTTAGGATTATCGTATACATTTTTACTTTTACTTCCAGAAGCAGAACCTCTGTTGTTAGTTGGTGTTTGAGCAAAATCAATAACATTTTTATAGAATTCATCGACTGCGTTTTTATTTAATTTATTTTTCCTAAATCTTAAAAGTAATTTACCTTCGGCATTATACACATCAGCATCGTGGTCAATGATGGTTTTAATTTGGTTTCGTTTTAGTTTTTTATTAAGAACATTTGTTAGTTTATTATCGTTATAATCTTTATCAACGTAATAAATAACAACATCCCCTTTTTTTTCTTGTTTAATAATCATATATTTATAATAAGTATATATAATTATTTTATATGGACTAAATTAGATACTTTTGATATAATTTTGTTAATATTTTTTAGAGCTTCTTCATTAGAAGAGCCATCCATTGAATTTAAGACCATATTTAAATACTTTTTATTTTTGGTAGAATCGGAATCAGTACATCCGGGATTTGCTTTTTGCCATGGTAATATATTATCCATATTAAGTTTAGCTATTTGTTTAATGGCAGTAACTAACAAAGGTTTTTCTTGGCTTTCTTTATTCCAAACATTGTTAGTTTTAACGTATAATGTTTCTCGTTTAAGATCAGAGCAATGAAATGGTCTTTCGGATACTTCAATTTCATTTAATCTCTTAATAATAATATTACTGATTCCTTCTGCATATCCGACTTTCCCGACGTGTTCTAAATCTTCAAATGTGGGTTTAATAGAACTAACAAAGTCGTCAATATTCATAGCATTTTTGCACGTTTCATTTAAGAAGAATTGAAGGTTAAATGTATTGTTATTATTATTTGAATTATTATTAATTAAAGTATTGTTATTGTTAATGGTGCCATTTTTAATTATTTCCATCATTTCTTTGTTTTGTTGTAGAACCATCATAAACATTTCTTTTGATACAAAATCTTCAGAATGCATTATAGGTGTAATTACTTGACAAATATTTTCTTCTTTTTTGCTGCATTTTTTAGAATGTCGCCATAATCCTGACCTATCGGTATATTCCTTAGAACAATTTGTGCAGATAAATGGTGTTGCGATTTCTTGGTTGTTAAAATGTTGATTTTTGTTGCTTAAATGTTTATTCGTCAGAAGATGTTTGTTATAATCAAATTTATTAGACGTTGTATAGTCACAATTTTCACAGTAAAAAACTAATGGGACTTTTTGCGATTTATTGGTTGCCATCCTTCTTAATATTTGTCAACAAAAAAAATCGCATAAAAAAGCGTGAAAAAAAATGTGCAATGAGAAATTGTTGATGTGAAAAATATTTTAGAGAGCATAATGGTTACATTTGTATTTTAGATAATTTTTTTCGTAAAAGTAAATTAGGTTTTGAAAAATGGACATTTTTAAAAATGTCCAAAAATGAAAAGTCAAAAAAAGTTTTGAAAAAAAGGCGTTGGTGTCGAAAAGTGTGAAAAAAAAAGTGTAAAAGTGTGAAAAAAAGTAGATGTGAATTGGTGTAAAAAAAGGTAAATATGTGTAAAATTGTGAAAAAAATGGTAATAAAAAAGTTGAAAAATTGCAGGTAGGGATATGAGAGTGTGTAGTATTCTTGTTGGTGCACTGGTGGCACGGGTCTAAGCACGGGTATTAAATAGGTATTACGGGTCTAAAATTAGGTGGCACGGGTCTAAAAATAGATGTAAGTGGTTAAAAAATAATATAAAAAATAGGTAGCCAAAGTAACAAAAAAAGGTAATAAAAAAATGCGTGCATTTAAATAAAAACAAGGTCGCAATTAATTAAAATTTGTTAGTTTGTTGTATTTTAAAAAGGCAAAAATATTTATAAAAAATAGTGAGTAGTTATTTGATTTGTAAATATTGATTGATTCTTTTTATGGGAGTGGTGCACCGGTGGCACGGGACTAAAACTTCAGGTAGCACGGGTCTTAAATTAGGTGGCACGGGACTTAAATTAGGTGGCACGGGATTCAAATTAGGTAGCACGGGTCTTAAATTAGGTATTACGGGACTTAAATTAGGTGGCACGGGTATTAAATTATGTGGCACGGGATTCAAATTCGGTAGCACGGGTCTTAAATTAGGTATTACGGGTATTAAATTAGGTATTACGGGTATTAAATTATGTGGCACGGGACTAAAACTTCAGGTGACACGGGTCTTAAAATAAACTAATACAGGAGTTTGAACTTTAGATGGTATTAAAATGAAGGTAAGAAATTATAAAATATTTTGTGTGATTTTAAAAGTTAATAAACTAACAAATTGATAAATAATTTCTTTATAGTTAAAAAAATGCACGCAAAAAATAAAAATGAAAGTAATATAATTAATTAGATTTGTTAGTTTGTTGTAATTTAAAAAGGCAAAAATATTTATAAAAATTGTAATTCGTAAATGATTTGTTAATATTGATTGATTCTTTTTATTAGGGGTGTGGTGCACCGGTAGCACGGGTCTTAAAACTTTAGGTGGCACGGGACTCAAATATGGCTGACACGGGACTCAAATATGGCTGACACGGGTCTAAAATATGGCTGACACGGGTCTAAGCACGGGTCTTAAACTTTAGGTGGCACGGGATTAAAACTTTAGGTGGGAACATTTTCTGGGAGTAATGCACCGGTAGCACGGGTCTTAAAATGAGTGAAATAATTATTAAATAATTTATGTAGTTTTTATAAGCCAATGAACTAACAAATAAAGAAATAATTAGTAAAAAATGCGTGCATTTAAATATAAAGAATTAATTTATAATTTGTTAGTTTATTGTAATTTAAAAAGTGAAAAATATTTATAAAAATTAGGATTTCCAAATAATTCATCAATATTTATTGGATTGTGTTATGGTAGTGATGCACAGGTGACACAGATATGATACACAGGTGACACAGATATGATACACAGGTGGCACAGATATAATGCACAGGTGGCACAGATATAATGCACAGGTGACACAGATATTTTTTGCTACTCATTTCTAGAAATGAGTGACAAAACGTATAAACGAGTAGTTAAACGAAAAAAAACAAATATACAATATTAAGTGTGTTATAAATTATAAAAGTATTAAAGAAGGTGTAGTTAGTTAAAAGGGTAATTAAATAGTGTTACAAAGTTAAAATTTACATTTTTTGTTTAATAGTAGAAGTATATGTCTTATTTCTTAAAGTACGCTCAGTACGAATAAAATTATATTTGGATTTTTCTTCATAATTTTTAATCAGTAATTGTAATTCACTTTCATCTTCATCCACATATACAATAGGATATCCGTCTTCATAATCTTCAGGCTCTTCCACATCATCATCATCTGATTCCTCAACATCATAATCATTATCATCTTCATCATCAATGTCATCATCAAATTCATAGTCAGAATCATCAGAACAATCAGACTTGACATCATAATCGAAATCTTCTAGTTCATCATCAAATGATTCAACAATTTCAAACTGTAATAAATTATTATTTTCATCTTCATCTTCATCTTCATCTTCATCGGTTTCATAATCACCTAAATGTTCAGGACAATGTCCATAATAACAATCTTCACAAAATTCGTTTTGATCTTCTTCGATTTGTTCTTTATTACAATTGTTATTAATTCGTGCTCTATTACAATCTCCACAATCGCAAACCCAATAGTCTTCATCTTCATCATCATCATCATCATTAATTTCAACAAAAGTTGAAACCCATTTATCAACAGGTTCAAGAGGATTGAGTACTAAATATCCATTTAATCCCTCAGGATGTCTGGTTTGAAATAAATAACGTGCCTTAGTTTCGATGTTAATGGCCTTAAATGTAGTGGAATGTTTGTCTTTTTCGGCATCAGAAACAATGTTGTAATTCAATGGGAAGTTGAGGTAGTATTTGGTGCCGTCATCTAAAGAAGTGGCAGTGTATTTGGTAACAATGTTAAAAGGAGGAGGAACAGCAGTCATCTTAAAAGTTAGTTGTTATTTAAAAGGTCGTTTGATATAAGTTAGGTTATACCACTGACTAATAAGGCAAAAAGTATTTCAATTTTTTCAGGGTCCCCCCTGAGACTTTTGAACTAAAAAATTTCTAGGATTTACTCCGGAAATTTCTGGCATATATAGGGGAAATTTCCCGACATTTTTGTATTGTATATGTAAAAAAAGGGTTAGGGTTTTCTTTTTTTGTTTTTCTTTTTTTTAAGAAATGAGTAATTAAAATAGTGTTACAAAGTTAAAAGGTTACAAAGTTAAAAGGTTACAAAATCACGAGTTTTATACAAGGTTATATACGTAAATAGCAGAATCTTCAATACGTTGACGCTTATGCGCGTTCATATCCAGCAAATCATCATCCAAATCAACATTAAAAGCATCAATAACATAAGGAGAATCGGATGGCAAACATTCATCAGGATTTACGAGTGACAAAGTCTTCATAAAAGATAAAGTTAATCCATTTAATGCTTCAGCAACATAATCATATGGCTTCTTTGTAATTGGGACGAAATAATGATTCAAATACCGAGTCCAAGCACTTGAATCGGCTTCTCTTGAAACATAGGGAAGTGTGTCGAAAACAGAGTCCAAACTTGACATAGTTTGAGGAGTAGAGGGCCAAGAATGGTAATCAATAGGAAAGCGCAACATATCAGCAACTGTTGTTGGCTCAATTGGAATAAATAGACTATAATTAGTTTTATAAATAAAGGACATTCCATCATTAAGCGCCTTAATCGTCTTAAATGCACTTTCGGAATCATTCCATTCGCGAATAGAAATCCACACAGTTTGAGTACCATTTTCTAACCACCAAAAAGGGTCGTTAGCTCTGGTATCAATTGAACCGTGGTAATGGACGTAAATATGTCCAACAATAGCAACATCAGCAAACATTTCCCGGATAACCTCAGGAGTATTATTGACGCTAGTAGAGTCGATGCAAACGAATGAAATAGGAGTCATCATCTTCGATAGTAGTAGTAGAGCAGTTAGTAGTTGTTAACAACAAATTGATAAGTAGTTAGTTATACTACTCACTTACCAATACAAAAGCATTTCAATTTTTTTGCATCTTGGGTAGAAATAGATGCAAACTAAAAATTTTTTCAAACTTGTAAAATAAATTGGTCTAAATCATTATATACATATACCACGTACTATAGATACTACAGCTTTTCAATTATTATGAATTTTGAGTGAAAAAGTGGAAACTAAAAATAAATTAACTAACAAATTTTTAGTTTGGCTCCGCTAACGCCAGTCCCTTTGGACCTTTACCAAAGGTGGAAAAAAATGAAAGTACCTATGTGTATACGTATATAATTAGAAATATATGTAATAATAAGTATAAAATTTTTAGTTATGAGTCACATAGGATAAAAATAAAAAAAAATGAACCATCCTATGTAGTGATGCTATTTTACATACATATGTAATACCATTTGATTGAGGGGGATTTTAGGGGGTTAAAAAAATCCATAAAATTTTTAGTTTCCAATTTTATAGGGAGCATTTCGAAAAAATTGAAATACTTTCAGCCCATTAAGAAACCAGTATAATTAAATCCCTATCAATTTGTTGTTAACAACTACTAACTACTATTTAAAGCTCTTATATTCGATTGAATATTACTATCAAAATGTCCGCCAATATGTTCGAAATTGTTGAAGAAGTTCCCGCTTTCAATGCCTCATTTGCTGTCACTGATTTGCTTATGAAGACTTTGGAGAATGCTGCTAAGACTGTTGCGACTGAATGCGTAAAGACTTGTGCTAAGCACTATAATTTTGATGCCGAGGAGGCGATTCGTATGCTTGGTCTTGAAAACCTGGCTTTGACTCGTAAGCTTATGGCTAAGAAATCTGCTGGCACAAAGAAGGAGAAGACTGCTAAGGCACCTAAAGCAAAGAAGGAAGCCGTATTTCCTATGCCATTTTGCGCTGAGTTAATTAGTGCTGAATGCTGCAAAGGACTTGCGTACAACCGAGGCCTCTATACTCAATGCCCTAAAAAGCAATTGGAAAATGGCTCATATTGCAAGGCTTGCCAAGCAGATGCTGACTCAAATACTTCAGGTGTCCCCACTTGCGGTAATGTCGAAATGCGTTTAGCTTGTGGTCTTTATGAATATAAAGATCTCAAGGGCCGTAGTCCAATTAATTATGCCAAAATCTTAAATAAACTCAAGTTGACTCAAGAACAAGCCATTGAAGCTGCTTCTAAATTAAATATCGAATTAGATGCCGAACATTTCATTATTGTTGAGAAGACCAAGAAATCAGCCTCTAAAGCTGGTCGTCCTAAGAAGCAATCTGGTGCTATTACTGCTGACGGAGCTACTGATTTATTTGAAAAGATGGAATCGGACTCTGACTCGAATGCCACTGGAGATATTGAGGGTCAACCTGCTAAGGCTAAGAAGACTAAGCTTACTGACGAAGAGAAGGCTGCAAAGAAGGCTGCTTTAGAAGCCGAACGCGCTGAAAAGAAGGCTGAACGCGAAGCCAAGGCTGCTGCGGAGAAGGCTGAAAAGGAAGCAAAGCGTAAGGAAGAGGCTGCTTTAAAGAAGGCTGAGAAGGAAGCTAAGGCTGCTGAAGAGAAGGCTGAACGTGAAGCCAAGCGTAATGCTGAGAAAGCTCAACGTGAAGCTAAGAAATTAGCCGAGAAGCAAGCTAAGGAAGCTGAAAAGGAAGCCAAGAAGCAAGCTAAGGAAGCCAAGAAGACTACTACTACTAGTACGAAAAAGGCTGCTGAACCTACTCCTGCTCCTGCCCCTATTGTTAAAGCTCCTGTTGTTGAAGCCCCTCAGAAAGTAAAGGTTGTTGCCATTACTATTGACGGAGTTGCTTACTTAAAATCTAGTACTAATATATTGTACAACCCTGCTACTAGAGAGGAAGTTGGAATTTATGACCCTGCTACCAAGACTGTGTTGCCATTACCTGACGAAGATGAGGAAGAAGAGGAAGGATATGAATCTGAGTAAATATATGTATGAACTTATATTTGTGTATGTAATTTGACTTTGTAATTGTAATATAATTTTAATTAAAAAAGGTTAAGCCTTTTTTTTTGCTACTCATTTCTAGAAATGAGTGACAATCCATATTTGGTATAAGGCACCGGTGGCACGGGTATAAGGCACAGGTGGCACAGATATAAGGCACAGGTGACACGGGTATAAGGCACAGGTGACACAGATATGATACACAGGTGACACGGGTATAAGGCACAGGTGACACGGGTATAAGGCACAGGTGACACGGGTATAAGGCACACTATTTTGCTACTCATTTCTACGTTTTGCTACTCATTTCTAGAAATGAGTGGTATTCTATTAACGCACCATTTTGGACTACTATATTAACGCACCAATATGGACTTTAATATGGTGCACGGGTGGCACATAGCGTTGCACCGGTGGCACAGGACAGCACAGTGCAGCACAAAATATCCAACAAAATTTATAACAAACTCTAACACAAAATATCCGCCAAACTCAAACACAAAATATCCAACAAAATTTTATAACAAACTCTGACACAAAATATCCAACAAACTCAAACACAAAATATCCAACAAAATTTTATAACAAACTCTGACACAAAATATCCGACAAAATTTTATAACAAACTCTGACACAAAATATCCGACAAAATTTTATAACAAACTCTGACACAAAATATCCAACAAAATTTATAACAAACTATTTTAAAAAAGAATTGAATTTTTTTTTAAAATAATATAAAATAATAAATACTTAAACGTCATCAAATTTTAAAAAAATGGTAGAAGAACAAAGCTTTGAACAATTAATTCAATTAAGACTCAAACGTTTTGAATTAATATTACAACGAGCCAACTTTGATAAAAAGTCGTGGCAACAAGAAGGCGTCGAATGGTGCCTAAGAAATGAACTAAAACCTGACCCACCTTTTAATTGCCGAGGCGGATTAATCGCAGACGAAATGGGTCTCGGAAAAACAATACAAGCAATAGGATTAATGTTCACTAATTTCTTACAACGTACTTTAATAGTCTTACCGCCAGTATTAATTGAACAATGGTCTACAGCAATATATAACGCAACTGGACATCGCGCGTTAATTTATTATAAAAATCTCAATTATATTACAACCGATTTGCTAGCAAATAGTCCAATTATAATAACAACGTATAATACAATTTTAAGTAATAAATCAAAAATACATTCTTTAGAGTGGAGTAGAATCATATATGATGAAGCACATCATTTAAGAAATGCAAAGACTTTAAGACATAAAATGTGTAGAAAAATAGTAGCAAAAGTAAGATGGCTAATTACAGGCACACCAGTACAAAATGGAAAACAAGATTTTTATAATTTATGTTCTATTGCTGGCCTTAAATCACAATTATATGCATCGCCGAATCCAGAAACAATAAAAATATTACATAATAATTTTATTTTAAGACGCACAAAAGCAGAAGTAGGTATAAAATTACCACTATTATTTGAAGAGACAGTTCAAATCAATTGGAAAAATGAAACGGAAAAAGCGCTAGCTGAAGAAATACATGCTTTAATACCAAAGCAAACCGGAGTGTCAGCAGAAAAAAGAAAACAATTAGCAGAAATATTCGGAAAAGGTGGTATTTTAACGGGTTTATTAAGAGCAAAACAAAGTTGTATAATGCCTCAATTATTGAAAAATGAAGAATTATTCAATAATTTAGGTTTTAATAAAGAGGAATATTTAGAAGCATTACAATTTAATAGTAAAATAGATACAGTAATTGATTATATTTATAAAAGAAAAGATAACAAAAGAGGCAAAATAATATTTTGTCATTTTCAAAATGAAATAGATGAAATTGCAAAAAGATTAAAAAATATTGGTTTAACAGTAAAAACATATGATGGTCGTAATTCAGGAATAAAAAATGCCAAAACTTTAGCAGAACCAGTTGATGCGTTAATTTTACAAATACAAACGGGTTGCGAAGGATTAAATTTACAAGAACATTATTCAGAAGTATATTTTGTAGCACCACATTGGAATCCAGCAATAGAAGATCAAGCAATAGCAAGATGTCATAGAATAGGACAAAAAGAAATTGTAGATGTATTTAAATTTGGAATGGAGGGATTTACGGAGAAAGATATATCATTTGAAATATATGTTAATAAAAAACAAAAAATAAAAAGAGAAGAATCAGAAGAAATTTTAACAAATAAATAAAAATGATGGTAATAAAATAATTTAATAACAAAGTTAAGTTAAATTCAATTAATATTTAGAAGTATTTTTTTTATTTCTTATATATATAAATGGTAAATTTTACAGCACAAATACCAACGGATAAAGCTGTTTCATTAATTGCTCCACAAACCGGAACAATATTAGCTGGAAATAATATTCTTGAAAATGAAACATTATATCATCTTATTAGAGGTAATTCAGCAGTAACAACAGGCAATATAATTAATACTTATGGACATTACAAAAACGCTAGTGGAATTAATTTAATGGATGCTACAGTATATAGTGATAATGAATTAGCTCAATGCGAACTTTTAACAACACCAGGGTTACACGACGGTTCTATAGCCATAAAAACTGAACATAATAATGTTCCAACAAATTATTTACCTACATCAATAGATTGTGGATTACCAACTTACCCGATTAATAAAGATTTTGAGGTAGATGATTCAAGTATCTCATTATATGATTCTCATTTAAAAATAAAATTTTCCAATAATACTGAACCAAACTATGATGGTTCTGGAAATCCATTTATTGTTGGTGGAAACGATATAGGAACCAGATTTAATGCCGTTTTTAGTCCAGATGCAAGTGGTGCCGTCGAAAAATCCCACTTTTTAAGAATGTTAAATTCTCGTTATGGTAACACATCAAATGAAGATATTCTTCAAGTATCCGAAGATACTGGTTTTAATAATACATATGCTATGGGAGGATATGCTTCAAATGGAACAGATACTGTTACATTGAATGCTAATTTATCTAAATATTGGACTCTTGATCCTACAAATAATGGTAAACATATTTCTATTGATATTGATAGTTCTTATAATCATTTATATAAAAATTTATTTGTAACAAGAAATACTGGAAATATTAATGCTATGCGTGATGAAGATTTTGGCGTTTATAGATTTCAACAATTTTCAAATTTAGCAACTGGAAGTGTATATGATTCAAGTTCAATACCATTTGATGCCTCCTTTTCTAATTTACTTAGTGGTGTTTCTACATCAGCTTTTCCATTTCATATTGGAAATACGCAAGGAGCGACTGGTGTTAAAGTAAATATACCAGAAGATCCCATTAGTATGACTAAATTTAACAGTATATTTACAACAGTTAGTGGGGTTGTATATGATAATTCTGGAGTAGTAATTCAATCAGATTATACTTATACGTTAGGAGTAAAACAAGAAAGTGCTGGTTCTGGTTTTAGTTTAAATAATACAAATTTTACTCTTCCTTATAAAACTCATAGTCAAGGACTGTTTTCACTTGATGATAACTCACTTGATGATAATGGATATTTAATGAAAAATTGGATTGATAAACAATGTAATTTTAATATTGTTAATGGTTCTTTAAATTTAACATCAGATTTACTTATTAATGCCAGTAATGTTCCATTATTTACATTAGAATCTGGTAGAGAGAAACTAGATTTGACCGATGCATCTTCAAATGGTAAATTATTAATTAATCCAAAAAGTATAACGACAAGACACGATTCTTCAAGTATTCAAATTTTACCAGTATCTCCACAAACAAACAATCTAGTTATTACACCAAATGTATATTATACAACAGATATTGCAAATAATAAACCATTTATCCCAATTAATAATCAATTAAAAACAAACAAAGATGTCAGTTTTGAGGCTAGACTCGTATATAAACATCCAGCATATGATAATTATTTTAAGTTGGCAAATGACACTTCGGGTTCAGGTGCATCTTCTTTAAATCTTGTAAGTAATGGAACATTAGTAAACGGAAATTTTAATGGAACAAATTGGGATTTTACATCCAATGTTAATGCCACTGAGGGAAAAGTTGAGATCTTTAAAATAACACCAAAGAATACTCTTAATGATATTGAAAATTTTAAAAATGCAAGTGGAGTTACTATAGATAACGTATATTCAAACATTATCGTTCAAGATTTAAAGAAACCTATACAAACAGGTGAATTTAAAGCTAAAATGAACTTTAAACTTAAGAGTACTTCAGATTTAAGTTTTAATACAGCATTTAATGCTTCTGGATGGTCTCTATCAACAACAGATAGTAATAACACAATATTTGCATCATCTGATGTTGTTAACGCAGATAATGGAGTTTACTGGCCCAATAGTCAACAAATGTCATCTATTATAAATAATAATTTTAAATTTACAATAGCAGTAACGTATGATGATTTTAAAAATATGGTTGAAATTAGTTGGAACGCAAGTGGAGGCGCTATTAGTTCAATCAAAGTACCTTCTACACAAATAACCAAAACTGTTACACAACAACCAACAACCACAGTTACAACTATTCCTTCTTCAGAGTACACCATTATTTCAGGTAGTGGTTTAGATGGATTAGATGATATTGTTTTAGAAAAAGTCGTAAAAACAACAAATTATTATCTACAATTTCCATTATTATTAAGACCATTTACAAATATAACTGTTACTACACCAACATTTATAGCGACCTCTGAATATTATCGTGTTCGTAGTAGTGTTCTTCCTGCCGATAAATACTATCCCCCATCATATCTTTATACAGCTATTTCTGCTGTAAATTTAACTACTAATTATGCGGATATTACTGATAGTATTTCTGGTAATAGAGTAATTGAATGTAATTTGGTATCTGATGATATAACCGAATTCAAAATTAATCTCGATTTAATTGACGGCGATACTTCTACAGTTACTACAGTTACTACAGTTCCAAAATATATTTCTTTATTATATGCTTCAACAAATCCAGTCATAGTAAATATTACTGATTTAAATGATTCTAATTTAGGGACAGAATTTGATATTAAAGTATGGTTACAATATTCTTACTATAATTCTAATGGAGACATTAATTCAATATTATTAAATGATACTAATGGTTATAACATTGCTTTATCTAATAAATCTGCTACAATTAATGATTTTACTCTTGAGTATTGGTCAAGTGCATCAAATAATTTATCTGTTACCACAACTGTAGACTTATCTGATTTATTTTGGGTTACACCTTATAACGGATACGGAAACATTGTTGGATTATCTACTGCCAATGCCACCAGTAATAATTATAAACTTAAAGTATCTTTAGCTAATAATAACCAACACACCATTTTATCTGTTTATAATACTGCAACATTAGTTAATGAATATGTAATTACTTTAAAGAATAGTTATTGTTATTCAACACCAATGTATATTTCTCGTGGTAAACAAGATATATGGAGAATTACCAAAACAATTAATAGTGTACCAACAGTTGTATTTAAACCAGTAACAAATTATACAATTGAATCTAGTTACGTTGATCCAACATACACATATAGTTCAAACGATCCACTTTTTACAAATAAACTTGCTTTAGATAATGGTGTATTTTTAACAGAAGGAGCTCAAGGAGGGTTTACATTTGCAAATATGCCAAATATTGGTATCAAAATTAACTTTAATTTAGCGACAGATGATATATATTGTAATTTGTGTTATACAGGTACACCTACAGCATTATCGCCCATTACTTTATTACAATATCAATATGTGTCAGCACCATATTCATCTAGAGTATTGACTATACCATATTATAGAGGTTATAATGGCGCAGAAAATACAACACAAAGTTATACTATAAATCGTACATTATCTCAAGGAGAATTTTACTGGCAAGATGGAGCATCAAATAAATACAGTAAACAATTTAATATATATGCTGGAAAAATATGGTTAAACGGATTTTCTGCAACTGGAACTAGCTTACCTTCTTCAGATTCATTTAATTATCATAATTTAAATTTAGGTATTGATATGAGTTATTCATCATTTGTAGCAGGTGATACTTTAACTAATCCAATATACACAAAAGGTGATACAACAGTTATTACAATTAAAAACCCAAAATCAACAGCAACAGTTACTACATTATCAGCTTCATTAAAACAATATAATTTATATACATTTAATGGAAATAATTATAATCTAACAAATGCTCCTTTAACGATAAATTCATCTCGTTTGAAATTCTATTCTACCTTAAAAACAAATGCAATCCCAACTAACAGCAAAATAAAACAATGGGTACTTAAATTAATTGACAGATCTTTTGTAATTTACAAAGTTAATACAATTTTAGGTAATCCTATCAATCGTAGAGATGGTAGTAATAATTTAATGCTTGATCCGGAAACACCTCCACAAAGATGGACCAAAATTGGAGAATATAATGACGCAGCTATTAGTGCTGGTGTATTATTTGCTAATGGAGCATTTACTGTACAACTCGCAAATCCAAATCTTCCTAAAACTAATTCAACTATATCATTTATTTCAATACATAAACCTATGTTAAAATTTACCGGAGTTGCTCATAAGGTTAATCCAGAATCTATTCCATTTTCATTATTAAATACAAACTATACAGCTAATAATAAAGTTAGTTACTACATGGAAGTATCAAATAATGGTATATATAATCCATTTGCAGCTACTATAAATTATCAAAATTGTGATAACTCTACAGTTTATACAAACGACTTTAATATTGATACTCATACAAAATCATCCTCTGAATATAATGATATAACTTTTACGGATATTAATAATCAAACCGCTACATTTAATCCCAAATTATTTTATACATATATGACAGCTCCTAGTACAAATATAAATAAAATACAGGTAAAGGGACAAAAAATAACGGTTGAATTACACAGTAAATTATATAATGAAATTGGAAGCAGTTTATTGACATCATTAATAACCAATGAAGTTTCAACAAATATAAACATAGCAAATACTACTATAACTAATTTTAATTATATTAACGGAAATCCTTCAGAAGGTATTACAATATCTTTTATACAAAATTCTCAGCCACCTTATTCTTTAACAAATAGTCAAATTACTGGTGCATCAACACCCAATTTACCATCAATTAAATTTAAGTTATCATATTTATTCGCGAAAAATAACCAAGAGGTCAATCTTAACTTACCCGCTGGAACAGGTACTAAAATTACAATATATACTCGTGAAATTATAAAAGATACAACAGTTTCCCCATCAGTATATAAACTTGCATTATATCGTTATGATTCTTTCTCACATCTTCCAATTGATTGGAATGATTATGATTCATATTCTAATGTAAACAAAGTTAACGTATTTTTTGAAAAGAGATATAAAAAGATATTTAATATACCTACCAGAACTTTAGCAAATACTGTTGCGGAAATTCAAAAGTTCCCAGATTTATTAAATAAGATTACATATGAACAAATAGATACACAGGCGTGGGTACAAGATTTGACATATGTTCAAACGGTAACAGACCCAACGACACAAACATTAGCTCCATGGTTTTCTTTTTGTTCTTTGACAAAAGACTGTATGCGAACTATTTTACCAAAATTTTTCGCTCCACCAAGATCCGAAGGTTACGCAAAAATAAACATTGTAACAAGAGATAAAATTTTACAAGTTACGGACAAATTAGGTAATATTATATGTGAATTAGATCACGATTCCGTATTCAGAGTTCCATTTACATCTACAGCCACTATTGCTTGGCATTATACTGATAATAAAGTTTATCCATTTAGTTATGAAGATATTATAAAACGCTCTGTATTTGGTTTTGCAAGACAAGGTCCATAAATAATTCAATTTTATAGTTTATAGTTTTATAATTTAATTTTAGGATCATAATTACATTTTATTTTATTTTATTTTATTATAATATAAAATGTCCAATTCCGTTGTATTTTTAAGTGTTGACAACGTTGGTAAAGTTCAAATGACAACCAACCAAATTACAAATTTAGCAGCCCCTAATCAACAAACAAACCAAAATATTACTTCTTCATCATTAAGTGATATTGCACTTGCCGGACAAACTACTATGTCAGGTTCAACTACCGTAGCAACTGCACCACCCACAACAAGTAATGATAGTATTGCTAATACAGCTTATGTCACACGTGCGTTACAAAATTTAGTAGATGGTAGTAATAATTGGGCTAATGGTATTAATTGGAAAGCAACTAGTAACAGCTTTACTCCTGCTGGCACAACAAATAATTTAACAATTAATACAAGTGGCATTAAAATTAGCTCAGCAACTCAAAATGTAACCATTTCTGGTAAAACAATCTTTAATGGACCAAACATAACTGTTTCTACATTTACAAATAATGGATTAGTTCATTCTGATACAAGTGGAGTATTATCTAGTTCCAAATTAGTTGATTCTGATATTACCATTGGAACAATACAAAACAATAAATTAGCAAATGGAAGTTCATCAGCATTACCATCTACAATCGTTATTCGAGATTCAAGTTCATATATTTATACCGCAACTCCTTTACAAGGAGACAATGATAATAAAGCAGCAACAACTGCTTATGTTAGACAATCTATTACTGATTTAATTGGTAGTGCAACATCTGCATATGATACTTTAAAAGAATTAGAAGATGGATTAAAAAATGCTTCTGGTGTAATAGGTACTCTAACAAATATGGTAAATACAAAAGCTGATGCATCATCTACAAATTACTTATTATCTTTAAAACTTGATACATCCGCAATATCAACTAGTACAATTGCTAATTCAGTTGTCAAACGTGACGCAAATTCGTATATTTTATCAGCAACTGCTTTACAAAGCGATAGCACAGATAAAGCAGCAACTACAACTTATGTTACTACAGCAATTACCAATTTAATAGATAATGCTGGAGCTAATTTTAATACATTAGGTAAATTACAAACAGCTATATTAGATAGTTCAAATGTTTTAGGTAATTTAATAACTACCGTAAATACAAAAGCCGATGCATCATCTACTAATTATTTATTATCTTTAAAACTTAATGCGTCAGCCATATCGACCAGTATAATTGCTGATTCAGTTGTTCAACGTGATACAAGCTCATATATTTATACTACAACTGCACCACAAAATGATAACGATAATAAAGCGGCAACAACTTCATATGTACGCACCGCAATTAGTAATTTAATTGGAGGAGCATCAGCAGCATATGATACTTTAAAAGAATTACAAGATGCTTTAGTTGATTCTTCAAGTATTATAATTAATTTAGTAAATGATGTTGCATTAAAGGCTGATGCATCATCTACAAATTATTTATTATCTTTAAAACTTAATGCATCTGCAGTATCAACAAATGCGTCTGCAAATTCAGTTGTTCAACGTGATTCAAATTCATATATTTTTACCGCAACTGCACCACAAAATGATAATTCATTTAAAGCAGCAACAACTTCATATGTACGCAATGCAATCAGTGATTTACTTGGTGGAGCATCACCGGCATATGATACGTTAAAGGAATTAGAAGATGGGTTAAAAAATGCTTCTGGTACAATAGGTAGTTTGCAAAATATGATTACTTTAAAATCTGACACATCATCAACGAATTATTTATTATCTTTAAAACTTAATGCATCTGCAGTATCCGTAAATGCGTCCGCAAATTCAGTTGTTCAACGTGATTCAAATTCATATATTTTTACTGTAACTGCTCCACAAGACGATAATTCATTTAAAGCGGCAACAACAGCATATGCAGATACAATTAAAACGGGATTAGTTGGAACGGCAACAACTTCATTTAATACATTAGGAAAATTAGAGACCGGATTGAAAAATGCTTCTGGTGTAATAGGTGATTTACAAAATACGATAAATTCAAAGGCAGATAGTTCATCAGTAAATTATGAATTAAGTTTACGAGCAAATGCTTCATCAGTAAATTATCAATTATCTTTAGCTGCTCCTTTACTAACATCAGTAACGACAGATAGCAGCCAATCAATAACTGGTCCTAAAACATTTACGGAAAATATATTAATGACAAACGCAACAGGACCAACTAATGCAAATCATTTAGCTACAAAAGCTTATGTTGATGCAAATAGTGGTGGAGGTGGTGGTGGCATAACAACAACAGTAGCATATAATTCGCCAACATTAAGTAATTTATACACATTATCAAAAGGTGCAAGCGGATATTTACCTATTAAGCAACCAAGTACTAATCAACCCGTATTATTATATCAAGGTATAGAAAACAACAATGCGGAATCAATTCCGGGAAGAATAATCGCTACATCATGGGATGGATTTTACACATTAATAGGTGGTATGAACACAATAACCGTCGAATCCGATAATCCCAGTACAACAAATTATGAATCAAATGTATTATTATTAAGAACTGGAATGTCTCCAGTTATACCAAATGGTGTTGGTACTAATTACAATGTTAGTGCTTTATATATATCAACAACGGGTCAGTATCAATTAATTATATTTAAAAATATAAACAGTACATCCACGGGTTCGTCAAGTAGTAAAATTTTTAAATCAATTGATTATGGAAATAATTTTAGTGAACTTTCTAATTCAACTTTAAATAACATTTTATCTGACACGGCAACTCCTTTCTTATCTTATGGTTGTTGTATATCTGATGATGGACAACATATTTATATAGCTAATACTCCTCCAACATCAACTGGTGGTTCTAGTAATGATGATATTGGTGGATTAATTATGTCACACGATGGAGGTACAACATTTACATATAAAAATGATACTGGATTTAGAAAAATGACACATATATGTATATCAAAAAATGGACAATATGTTTATTGTGTTGCTAAAATAGTAACAGGTCAAGTTTATTATACGATACAACGTAGTCCCGATTACGGATCTAACTGGACGCAATTATCAACCGTATCAAACTCTCTTTATACAGAACCAGCTGCATCTCAACCTTTAAAAATAAAACACACTTATTCATTATCATGCTCTTTTGATGGACGATATGTTTGTTTAACCGCTTTGGTTTTAAAACCAGATTTATCTAATTTATATAAATTATTGTGTATATCTAATAATTTTGGTGTAAGTTTTGATTCAAGTACTCAATTAGCTTATACTAGTTCTGCTGTGGGAATACCTGGTGGAAATTACCAGTTTAATGTTATATTAAATCAGGCCCAGGATGATTCCCCTGGACATGTTGCTAAAATATCGGGTGATGGACGCACAATATTTCTTGCTTCAGGGCAACTATTTAATATTTCTCATTCTATTATTTATGGTTTACAAATGTCTGGTTCAACTTCAGATGGGTGTTTTCTATCTTGTTTCAGAGTTTTAGCGAGTGATTCAGGTAATATATACACAAATAAAAGAATATTTTTTGGTGTTCCTAAGGCTTATCCCGAAAGTAATAACTATCATTTAGTTCCAACATATGATTTACATTATAAAAATGTAACAAGTGTTGCCATATCTTCAAAATACATTTATTGGTCCACTACAGGTGCCGAATCAACCACTGAAACAACATATGTATATAAATATAGTTATAATCCTTATGGACAAGATTGGCCAAATATTGTTGTTGATGGAACACCAAATTATAATTTTGAAGATGGAAAAATACAAACCTATTATGGAGGAAGATGGTATTAAAAATATTTAATTATTAATAAATTTAGTTAAACATATAATCATACAATAAAATAATGAAATGAAATTATTTTATTGTATTATAATATAAAATGTCAAATTTTGTAACCTTTTTTAGTGTTGATAGTCTCGGTAAAATAACAATGACATCTAATGACGTTAATTCACAAACAAATACTACACCAGCATCTTTAGGTAATATTAATTTTGCCGGAAATAATACTACTATAAGTGGAACAACTACTGTACCAACACCAGCACCAACTACTAATGATACAACAATTGCAACCACAGAATATGTTACATATGCGGTAACGGATTTAGTTGATGGTAGTAATAATTGGACTAATGGTATAAATTGGAAAGGAAAAAACACATTTAATCCAGATAATACAAATAATAATGTTATAATAAACACAAGCGGTATTATAATAAGTTCTATAAATCAAGATATTACTGTTTCCGGTAATATGATTTTATCTGGCCCAACAATTTCAATTCCGGCATTTACAACAGATGGTTTATTACACTCGAATTCATCCGGTATATTAAGTAATTCTAAACTAATTGATTCTGATATTATTAATGGAACAATTCAAAACAATAAATTTCAAAGTATATCACAAATACCCGTACCAAATTCGATAGTTGAGCGTGACGTAAATTCTTATATTTATTCTGCTACATCAAATATATCCGATAATTCACTTAAAATAGCAACAACAAAATATGTTGATACAAATATTAATTCTATAAAAAATGGTGCTGATCCATCTTTTGATACATTAGGTGAACTACAAAATTCATTATTAGATAGTTCCAATGTCGCTTCAAATTTAATAAATACGACTTTAACAAAAATGGATGATACAGTTTTAAATAATGAATTATCTACAAAAACTAATATATCTTCTATTTCAATAACAAAATTACCAAATTCCGTAGTTCAAAGAGATTCAAGTTCTTTTATATATTTACATACTGCACCGGTTGGTGATGATACTGACATAATTGCGACAACTAAATTTGTAACAGATACAATTTCACCAATAAAATCAGATGCATCTAATTCTTTAAATAAAATTAAAAATATGATCTTAAATACATCAGGTGTATTATCGGATACTAAAAATTTGACAAATACAAAGGCAGATGCATCGTCTACCAACTATTTATTATCTTTAAATGTAAATAGTTCTTTAGTTAATGATTTACCGGTAGCTAACACATTAGTTCAAAGAAATTCAAGTGGATATATATATACAGAGACACCTTCTCAAACTATTAATTCAAATGTATTAGCAACCACGGCATATGTTGATAAATCGATAGTAGACGTAATTGGTAATGCTTTACCAGCTTATAATACATTGGGTAAATTACAAACGGAGATACAAAGTGCGGGCGGTCAAAATATAGCTCAAACTCCGGCAGTACAAAATTTAATTACAACCACTAATTTAAAAATGAATGCTTCATCTTTTGATTATTTAAATTCTTTAAAAGTTAACACATCAAATGTGTCTATATTATCTGTTCCAAATACCATTGTTCAAAGAGATTCAAGTTCATATATTTATTCGGGAACTCCAGCACAAGGTGAAAGTTCTTTAAAAGTAGCTACAACGAGCTATGTTGATAATGAGTTTTTACTAATAAAAGATTATCCTAATCCCGAATATGATACTTTAAAAAAGATTCAAGATATTTTATCAAATTCCACAAATATTACGACAAATATTTTAAATTCAATTAGTTCAAAAATAGATACTTCAATATTAGATAGTTTATTAGAAATAAAGGTTGATGTATCTGATGTTTCTGCTCAACCAATTACAAGTTCTGTTGTGCAGCGTGATTCTAGTTCATATATTTTAGTTGGAACAGCTTCACAAAATGATAATTCAACAAAAGTGGCAACAACTGGATATATGGATTCTGTAAAATCAGGATTAATAGATAATGCAACCACTAATTTTAATACATTAGGAAAATTAGAAACTGAGCTAAAAAATGCCTCAGGAACATTGGGTTTTTTAACAAATTTAATTAATTTGAAAGCAAATAGCTCATCTGTAAACTACGAATTAAGTTTAAAGGCAAATGCTTCATCTGTAAACAATGATTTATTATCTAAAGCATTAAAAATAAATACATTAACAACTGATAGTAGTCAAACAATAACAGGTGTAAAAGAATTTACAAATAATATAACATTAACAGGATTAGATCCAACAGATGCAAACCATTTAGTAACAAAAGATTATGTAGACAAAATGAATAGTGGAAAAAGTTTAATGTATCAAACAATGTCACAATTAGGTACACAATATATTGTAAAAAATACAAGTGGCGTGGAAATTGTAGATAATAGTTTCTCAACTATTAATACTGGTACATATGGTTATGGTTATTATCATCATATGGCTCTTTCATATGACGGCAAATATATGTTAGCTGCAAGCAATAATACAGTTAATATAGATGATGATACTGGTAGTGTTCCTGTAGAAGAAAATGTAGTATTAATAAAATATGGTACTAATACTAATAAAACCGTTCCAACTGGTACAGGCTCTATACATGCAATTAAATGTGTTGCAATGTCTATTGATGGAAAATATCAACTGATATATGCTCATATGGACGCGACTACCGATGTTTTTGGTGGAAATTTATTAAAATCCACAGATTTTGGTTCAAGTTTTGTGACAATAAATATAAAAATTGAAAATACAACAATTGTAGATTTTTCCGGAAATATTATTCCAAATGGACAAACTTATAATGGTGTCATAATAAATAAAACTACATTTAGTACTGAAAGGGGATGGACGCCTCCGTTTGATAAATGCAGTATTTCGGATGATGGTAAACATATATTGTTATCATATAATTTTTTCGTGAGCAGTAGTCAATATAGGGGAGTATATATATCAAATAATGGTGGTCAAACATATAAACAACTTATTACACCTCATACTAATCCTTCAATTGCATCTTGTATGTCAAGAGATGGTAAATATATGTATATTGCTGTAAGTGGTAGCAGTAATAAACAAGAAAATGGTATATTTAAAAGTTCGGATTATGGTTCAACTTGGACTAGACCAACATTAGAAGATAATCACATTAATTGGGACATTACTAAACCAGGAAGTGGAACATTTAGTTTTAGTTGTTTAAATTGTTCCGCGGATGGAAGATATGTAATAACTGCGGGAAATTATAATAGTACTATCAAAATAACTATGTCAAATGATTATTGTAATACAACAACAAATGATTTTTATAGCGATAAGGGTAATATAGGTTTTTTAAACGCGGATTTATATACTAACCGAAATGTAAATATATCACCAAATGGGAAGTGTATTTTTGTTGGATTGAGTGCGGGACCGAGTTCAAGTGATAATTATAGAGGAATACATTTGTCGACGACACCTTATCCCTTAATAAATGCAAGTGGTATAATACCAAATAGACGCAGATTTTATGAAGTAGCAAATGCAACTAAATACCAAAATAGTATTACTATAGCAGACTCGGTCTGGAAAAATTGGTCTTTATATATAACATCAATACAATTTACTGATAAATATGTTTATATTTGTAATAATTTTAACGGCACTGCTAATGCGGTCGGTTATACCAAATTATATCGTATATTATATAATCCAGAAGGTATGGACTATTTTAATAATAATAGTAGTTTTAAAAATGGCACATTAACATATAATGTAGCGGAAAATAAGGCGGAAATTTATTATAACGGGGCTTTCTATTAAAATCCAAATGTATTTTCTTTAGTATATACGCAATATAAAAATCCATCATTATCTTTAAAATCGTGATAAATATGTCCGATAACAGCATTAGTTGGTAAAATATGTTCGTTAATTAACAAAAATAGTGCTTCTTCAGAACGTAATTTGAGTCGTTGTCTAATAAC
>JACCDX011272409.1_pt1 | contig 44125 bp, 34 predicted proteins | sample 7449681 | NCBI WGS metagenome assembly JACCDX01 (sample SAMN15323450, study PRJNA562643) | freshwater metagenome | isolation source: river surface water | place: USA:Blue River Watershed | collected 2017-08-18
CACCTTGTCGCCGGTCATGACCCGAATATCCAGAGCTTCCAGCAAGCGTGTCGTTTCGATCGCCATATGCTCGGGCAGCGGCGGCAAAATCCGAGGACCGGCCTCGACCAGGGTAATCTGAATATCGCGCCGCGGATCGAGATGGTGAAGCCCATAGGCAGCCAGCACTTGCGCGGTATTACGCAGCTCCGCTGCAAGCTCGACACCCGTGGCGCCGCCCCCAATAATGACCAGATTGACCTTGCTCGCAGACGGGCTGTCGGATTCGGCCAGCCGGGTCTGGGTACGCATGCAGGCAGCCAGAATGCGTTTGCGTACATGCTCGGCCTGATTGACGGTATCGATGGCCATTGCATGTTCAGCGGCGCCGGGGACACCAAAGAAATTGGTCACACTACCAATCGCCAGAATCAGCGTGTCATAAGGAATATGCCGCTCCGGCAGGATGGGATGACGATCGTCGTCCAGCACAGCACCGACCACCAGCTTCCGATTCACGCGATCCAGGTCCAGCATTTCACCCTGCTGGAATTCAAAGTGATGCCAGCGCGCCTGGGCAATATATTCAAGCTGATGGGTATTGGGATCCATGCTGCCGGCTGCAACCTCATGCAGCAGCGGTTTCCACAAGTGGGTAGCGGCGCAATCGACCAGAACAATCTGCGCATGACCGTGCTTGCCGAGTTGATCGCCCAGGCGCGTAACCAGTTCAAGACCACCCGCACCGCCGCCGACCACAACGATTCGGTGCGGCTGGGTGGTGTGGGCGGATTTCAGTGCGGGAGCAGGATGCGTCATAGTTTTCATAAGGTGATTTTTTAATATCGATATTTTACCTTTAAGCAACATCGCCGGGCTAGCTGTAGCGATGTTTGATATCGCTTGCGAACCCTTGCAGGGCTTGCATTGTCCACTTGTCAGGGTCTGCCCGATGAAACAGGGAGAACAGAAATGACAGGTGAGGATAAAGAATTGAGTCTGGGCGAACGTGAAAATTTCATGGACAGCCTGCTCGCTTTCACGAAGGAGCATAAAGCAGTGCATTGGCATGGAACGCTGGCCGAGTTCCTTGACACAGTGGTGCCGGCTGATCCGCATAGTATGGTGCGGACTTCACATCAATACATGTGGGACATGATTCGCTGGACCCGGCGTGAGCAGGCCGATGGTCAGCTGCGGACCGGATTGTTCGCCGATGAACTCTTCGGCATGGATGAATCGATTGAGCGCGTTGTGGACTATTTCAGGGCAGCAGCGGCCGGCTCGGAAGTGGGCCGTCGTTTGCTCTTGTTGCTGGGGCCGCCCTCCGGTGGCAAATCGACGCTGGTCATTTTGCTCAAACGCGGACTGGAAGAATACAGCTACACCGATGTCGGCGCACTCTACGGTATTCAGGGATGTCCTGTTCATGAATCACCGTTGCATCTGATACCGCATACCTTGCGCCCGAATTTTCGCGAGACTTATGGCGTGGAAGTCAGCGGCGAGATCTGTCCTTATTGTCGTATGCGGCTCGAGCAGCAGTACCAGGGCGATTTTCTGCAAATGCCCGTGGAACGGATTTTTATTTCGGAAGCCGGCCGCAGCGGTATTGGCACGTATGCACCGCATGATCCGACCACAGCCGATCTGGCTGATCTGGTCGGCTCGGTCGATTTGTCGAAAGTCGCGGAATTTGGCGATGAAGGCGACCCGCGCGCCTGGTCCTGGTCTGGCGCAGTCTATGCGGCCAGTCGCGGGATGCTGGAGATGATTGAGATTCTGAAGGTCAAGCGTGAATTCCTGTACCTGTTGCTCACGTTGACGCAGGAAAAAAATGTCAAAGTCTCTCGCTTTCCGCTGATCTATCTTGACGAAACCATACTCGCCCATACCAACCTTGCGGAATTCCGGAAATTTCTGCAAGAGAGTGAAAACGAGGCCTTGCTGGACCGGATGGTCATCATCCAGGTTCCGTACGCACTGAATTATCTTGATGAAGCCCGAATTTACAAAAAGCTGATTTCTTCCGCTGCCCCGGCTTTCCGTGCGGTGCATCTGGATCCGCATGTGCTGCATGCGGCTGCAGTTTTTGCGATCCTGACTCGCCTGCATGAATCCGAAGAAAAAGATCAGGAACTGGCTAAAAAAGTACGTATTTATGCCTCTGAAGAGGTGGAAGGCGTCAACCGCAGCGAAGCTGAACGAACCCGGCAGAAAACACCGGAAGAAGGACTGGGCGGTGTATCGCCGCGTTTTGTGATCAATGCCCTCTCCAACGCCATTATTCAGGCCGACACCAAAAGTCTGACTACGATGGATGTCTTGCTGGCACTAAAAGATGCGATCGATAACGATGCCCGTATTGATCCGAAAAAAAAGCGGAAGTGGATCGATTATCTGGTGCTGGCAAGAAAGCACTTTTATAACCGCTGGGTCAAGGAAGACGTGCATAAGGCTTTGTTTGTGTCCTTCGAGCAGGAAGCTCAGGACTTGCTGGACAAATATCTGGATGAAGTGGAAGCCACGCTGGATAACCGCCAGATCCGGGATCCCATGACTAACGAAGAACGCAAGCCGGACGAACGTTTTCTTCGTTCAGTCGAAGAAAAAATTCATATATCAGACTCAGGAAAACAATCCTTCCGTCAGGAAGTCGTCCGCAAAGCCATGGGATCTTTCAAGCGCGGAGAGAAATTCCGTCTTGAAAGTCATGCGCAACTACATGACGCTGTTCAGCAATATCTGTTTGAACAACGACGTGACGTACTCCGCCTGGTCAGCTCGACAAGTCGCCCTGATGAAGAAGTCAGAGAAAAAATATCGATTGTCGAAAAACGTCTCGTCGATGAGTATGCTTACGATAATCATAGTGCTCGTGAAGCATTGAATTACGTCACCACGCTACTGGCACAGGAGTGAAGCGCGTGCAAAAAACCATGCCAGCTTCTGAAGGTCAAATGGCTGCAGAAACGTTTTCCAGACCAAGAGGCAAGGCATGACAATTCACAGCACTATTTCCACGGGCTCTCCCTGGTATGCGCTTTTTTCCAGAGGTGCACGAGACTGGCTTCGGCATAACGAAAAAGTACGACAAAGCGTACAGCGCCACCTGCCCGATCTGATCGCCGAATCGGATCTGATGACAGATCCCGGTGAGCGCACGGTGCACTTGCCAGTCCATGTACTTGAGCACGCCCGCTTTCGCCTGTCGGATTCGAATGAAAGCCTGCGCAATGCCGGCCAGGGACATGGCAAGCCGGGTGATGTACTTCGTCCGGCTCAGGGAAGGCCTTCGGATGATGAGGAAGCCGAGGGCGACAACAGTGAAGGTGAAGTTCGCCTGCTGCTGGAATTGAAGGTGGATGACATCGTGGACTGGCTCTGGGAGGAGTTGAAGCTACCCGATTTGCAGCCCAAACAAAAATCTTCTATTCAGCAGGATGCCTGGGTGCGTGAGGGTTGGGACAAACACGGTGCGCGCGCCCGGCTTGATCGGCGACGTACAGTCAAGGAGGCGGTCAAGCGTCGGGCAATACAACGCAACCCCGTACCCTTCTCCAATGAAGATCTTCGCTTTCGTCAGCTGGTACATCGTCGTCAACCTGCGACGCACGCGGTAATTCTTTTTGCTCTGGACGTCTCTGCGAGCATGACAAATGCGGAAAGAAAGCTGGCAAAAACTTTTTTCTTTTTTGTATTGCAGGGTATCAGAAGAAAATACGGTCAGGTCGAAACCCGCTTCATTGCGCACACAACGCAGGCATGGGAATTTTCGGAAGCTGATTTTTTTCAGGTCACCGGCACTGGAGGCACAGGTGCCTCATCCGCCTTTGATCTGGCTCTTCAGATGATCGAAGACGATTACGATCTTTCCCAATATAACGCCTATCTTTTTTACGCCTCCGATGGTGAAAATTTTACAGAAGACCGGCAAGCGGCGACGGCTGCCCTCATTAAACTGAGCGGCTTGCTGAATTATTTGGGTTACGTGGAAACGGTACCGGGAACATCGCGCATGAATGAAACCGAAATGACAATGATCTGCCATCAGATTGAAAACAGCGGCGCACCATTGGGTAGTTGTGTACTGAATCGAACCGATGACATCTGGAAAGCCATACGACAGTTTTTTTTGCAGGAAGCCAGACAAGATGAGGCCATCGGATGACGCAGACGCATATTCATACGCATACCCATCCGGAGCTGGAGAATTATGCGAATCAAATCGAAGATTTAGCAGAAAAGCTGGGACTGGATTACTACCCTGTGGATTTTGAAGTTGTGCCAAATAATTTTATGACTGAAATATCAGTCTATGGCTTGCCGGTACGCATGCCGCACTGGTCGTTCGGCATACGTTACATTCACCAGTTAATTCGTCAGGGCATGGGACATTCGAGGATTTTCGAGGTAATGTTCCCCGGCGATCCCTGCCATGCTTATCTGGTGAATGACAATTCAGTCGCTGAAAACACGTTGGTGGTCGCGCATGTGATTGGCCACGCGGACTTTGCAAAAAACAATCAACTCTTTGCACGCTTCATGCAAATGGCAGGCGGCCATATTCTGGAACAGGCAGCAGAACGAGCGCATACCATCGAGCAGGCACTGGAACAGCATGGGCAGGAGCGGGTCGAGGCTGTGCTGGACGCAGCACTGGCACTGGAACCTCATATTGACATCAATCAGCCTTTGCATCGCTCAGCTTATCCCGTCAGCGAGCCCAAAACAGCGTCGGTCAAAACATCCAGCCTCTTCAATCAGCGCTTTCATCGCCTACCGGGTGAAGAAAATGTTTCACCCAAGCCTGAGGACAGACTTCAAAAATCTGCGATACCACCGCACCCTGAATATGATTTGCTTTGGTTTATTGCTCAGTACGCACCAGACCTGGAAGGCTGGGAGCGGGATATTTTTCTTGCCGTTCGGGAGGAGTCTTTTTATTTTTATCCGGTCTTCGCCTGCCAGATCATGAATGAAGGCTGGGCCTCGTACTGGCATGCCCGGCTGTTGAGAGAAGCTGATTTTCTGCCGTCTGAACTGTACCTTTCTGCCATCAAGGCGCACTCCGATGTGGTCCGTCCTTATGCCGCCAATCATCAGTTATCCCTGTCAATCAATCCCTACCATCTCGGTTTTTCGATTTGGGAGGATCTGATTGAGCGGCATGGTATTGAGGCTGCCCGTCAGATATGCAAAGAGGAAGATGATTTTAGCTTCATTCGTAATTACCTGACTGTCGATCTTGCCGAAAAACTGGAGCTGTTTGTCTACGAAGCTGATCACGAGGGTGGTATCCGGATTGCTGAACAAGACATTCATGCCATTCGTGAAGCGATTCTTGCTCCAAAATTTAATTACGGTGCACCGCGTATTTCAATTACCCATCTTCATGTCGATGGCAGTCTGGAGATGGTCCATGATTATCAGGACGACGGCCGGGGCCTGGATCTTGCACGGGCCGAGCGCGTGCTGGATTACATTAGACGTGTCTGGCGTCGGCCTGTCAGTTTGCAGACGGTCGGCGCCAGCGGCAACCCAAGGATCATTAGCGGAAGTCAGACCAACGCGGATAAAAGATCCGTTCAATAGTCAATATTGATAATCAGATTGGTCGTATAAGTACCCACGCTGACATCCTGCCTGGCGAGCATCCGCCCATATAAACGGATGGTAAAAATTTTTGACCGCGGTACCGATTCTGCGATGGGTATGACCATCTGATCAGTCAGCGGTATCGTACGTGCCGCATCCTGAAAAAGAATGAAATGAGCTTCATCTTGGTCGGTCTGATTGTGAAGAACGCGACGATCGCCCTGACCACTCACACCAACCACATTGATCCGCACATCGAGTTCGCGTCCATTGAATGCGGGCGCACAATAAATATCAATGGTCGTGACACTATCCAGATGCTCTGCGGACTCGGGATTGTAAGTGCCGAAATTCAGTTGCGCGGAGGTCATCGGGTAACAAGACTCCGCAGCAGCACTCTGAATTATGCCGAATAAGAGCAGCATCACCCAGACTGAGCACAGATACCGGCATTCGTTCATTTTCCGCTTTCTCTGCAAATAAATTCGCCCAGATGAGGCGCTACGACAGCCGATGCCGCAAACGGCACGATTGCCTGACACTGCCGGCCTGCCCATTCAACGTCCAGCTGATTTTCTTTTTCCAGACCCGATACAAACGTCAGCCCTTCCCTTCCGACGGCAAAGTCGGCCTCGCTGTTATTCAATCGGATCAGCGCACCCGCCGGCACCGGGCTGCCGTCCGCCAGGGTCAGATTCAGGGTCGCTGCAGCCTGCTGGCGCACTGGAAAATCAATGACCACTCCACTGCGCCATCGAGGGACTGGATTCACGGTCAGTGAACCGATTGTGGTATCCATCGGCAGGTCCATCTGTTCGACGGACACGAGGTTGCGCTGGTAAGGATGCAACCTAGGTAAAAATGCATACCCCTCGCGATTCGTCCGAGTCGCGAGTTGGTTGTCAACATAAACCCGGACGTTATTTAGGCCCTGCATACGGACCAGCCCGTAACTGCTGCCGATCCGGCGCGTCAGATACCATTGATCATCAAGATGCGCCACAGCACCCGAAATCCCCACTCGCGCTGATGTCTGTCCATCGAGACTGGCGGCTTCCAGTCTGCCCTGTCCGAACCGGTTCTGGGCGAACACCGCGGCCTGCTGTGATGCGTTGACTGCTGTTTGCAGGCGATATCCAACCCCCTCTCCGGGCGGAAGGCTTTTGTTCATCTGAAAAATAGTTTGCTCTCGCTGGTTCTGACCATGTAGGTGCATCAGGCTCGCGCTGACCTCACGCTCCAGCGGAAGCACCCACAGAAAGTAAACACTGCTCTGAGACGTCTCTGAACGAGACTGCGTGGCCGATACAACAAATGTTCCCCAGGCGTGCCGTGCGGTGCTGTAACTTGCACTGTAAATGTCAATCGGGCGGAAATTCCCTATTTGCTGGCTGATATAAGACAGGCTGAAGCTGCCGATACCATCCATCCGGTAGCTCCAGAAGGCGGTATCCATACGACGGACTGTTTGTAGGGTGTCGAGCCCAATCTGTCGAAAATTTTCCGAGGCCATTTGAGAGCGAAATGCAAAACTGTGCCGCCCGCTGCGACGCTCCAGACCGATCAAACCCTGAAAGCCGTCACCCTCATTACTCTGGCTATGTGCGAATGCCAGAGTTGCCGTTCCTATGCCGGGAAATGTCCTGGCAAGCCCACCGCTTACGCCGCCCGGCCCGCCTTGCTGCGCTTGTACATTAGCCTCGACGGTCAGGGTTGGTGTTACGCCGAGACGGTAACTTGCCGAGGCAAAAAAATCGCCGTAGTCCTGACTTTCCCGACCAAAATTACGCCTTAAGAATCCCGCTTCCAGAGAAAAATCGGACAAGCCCGGCGACAGTAATGCGGTACTCGCATAAAAGCGCTGGCTGATGACCTCCTCGCGACCAGCGATATCCCGAACACGCAACGAGACTTCACCATCACCCGCCACAATGGGTGCTGCGCTGACGGAGAACGGCCCGGGCGGTATCTGACGGCTGTTTTGCAGCACATTATTGACATACAAATCGACCGTGGACGGCAGTGCCGCCTGACCGTCCAGCGTTGTCATGGGCGTCAACACCAGCCCGGGCTGGATCTGAAAATTGGTCGAATACTGCAGACCACCAAAACGTACAGGTCGGCCCAGCATGCTGCCCGGCCGGGAAATCGCGTCGCCCAGTCGCCAGCTGGCGCGTTCACTGGGACGGTCGATGGTGTATGTGGTGTCGAGACGCAAGTGCTGGTTAGTTTCATCAAAGCGAACGTCAGCATGACTGGAGGTTGCCACACCCGGCCCGACAGTTACCCCAAGCTCGGAAAAAAGACTTTGTCTTAAGCCCAGAGCATTGTGCTCAAGTAGCAGGTCATAGTTAATGAACAAGCCAGCGCCAGCATCCGGCAAACTTTGGGAGACGGCACGTTCAGGCTGCAAGCGAGTCTGCTGGAATGCAGATGTATCGATCTGCATATCCAGCGTCTGAGACGCTTCATCGAAATTAATTTTTATAATCCGGGCGGCAGGAATCTGCTGAAAATCTGTTTCGTTAAACCGGGTTCTCGATGTCTGATCAAGATGTATTCTCGCGCTGCGCAGTGTTTCAACCGGTAGTAACCAGCCTTGGTCCGGTGTTCGCAGGGCCATCACGGTATGGTCAAGCAGGATGCCGTTGATCTGCAAGCGGATCAGCACTGGCACCGGCATCGAGGTGGTGGCGGATTTTTCTTCTGCATTGCCGATAATCGTACAAAGAAGCAAAATCAGCGCGCAAATCAGAAGAACATAGCCTGAACCATATCCACGACGATGATCATGGCGGTGCAGCGCTGGCATGAGATTCTATCGACCCGTGACGCGTTGTCGCACTGATGAAAAACTTGTCAATGCCTGCCAGATCACGAGCATCTGTTTTAAGAAAAATATTTCTTTCCTGACCGGGAAGTACATAAATGGATTTTTCATGTCTTGCCATACTTTTCTCAGATCTGTCGTTGGCAAAGACCGTCATTTGCTGTATCTGCGCATGGGCCTGACCACGATTGACTATTCTGACTTTCAGCTTGCCATCAGGCTCGACTGCCGTCTGAAATTCAAGCCTCGGACGGCTTGTTTTTTCCGGCATGACGAAAACGGGCAGCGTTACTTTCAGCGCCAGTTGCGCTCCCTTGAAATCTGCCGGCGGCGGAGCAGGAATCTCTTCAATGATTAACCGGTACGACGATTCCTCATCAACATCCGGTTTCCTCAACAATCCAGCGCGAATAATCTGGAGTCCATTCGCTTTTAGTTGAAAAACCTGCGGTGTAACGATGACGTCACGCGTTGGTGTCAATTTATCGACCCCATCCTTGTGTGACCAGGCCATGAGCTGCAACTGCACTGTGACTGGCTTGTCATCAAGATTCTGCAAATTGATGATGCGCGTCGTTTCTGATTTTGATAACTCAACCCTGAGAGGCGTCACACTGAATGAACCTGCATGCGCCGGATGCGGCATCCAGAGGAGCAGCAACAGGATCAGGTATTCGAAGCGCCAGGACATGAAAAAACCCGCCATGCCAGCTGGCATGAAAACGTAAAGCGAGCTGGCATGGCGGGCGCTCATTAATAATCCACTTGAGCAGTAACTACACCCGTGTAGGTACCGGCGCCGACTGTGTTCTGGCCTGCAGCGATTTTTCCGCAGACACTGTATTCCTTAGCCACATACCCTGTGAAGGCCGTCAGCAGCAAACTGTTTGCACCGGTACCCCAGGTCGTCAGGAGATTTGCCGGATCACAGGCCAGTGCGCCATCGGTCGGCTGATACAGCGTATAGGCGATTGAATCTGTGCCGTTGGTCAGGGCGCGGTCACCTACCTGAGTACCTCCCCCCAGCAAAGATACAGTTGGCGCAACATTTTTAATACAGGTTACCCGCAGCGCACCTTGAGCCAGCTTGTCAGCATCAGGAATATAAGTTCCAAAATCCACATTTGAGACAACTTCGATTTTGCAGCTATCCTGCACGTTGGCTTGAACCGTCAGGTTTGCCTGAGCAGTCCCCGCATGAGCACTCCCCAATGAGGACAGCAGCGCAAGTGAAGAGAGCAATGCTGCCGTTTCAAATTTTTTCATACTCAGATCCTTTACGTAAATTCGATAGGGATCTTAATTTTAGGAATTAATATTCAAATATTTATTAAACACTTCATGAAATTGCGGAATGAAATTATTCATTCCAAATTTTTCTACTAAAATTAATTTAATTCAAAATTTACTTTTCAAAAGTAAATAAATTTTTTAATTCGAATTTGAAATAAAAAATATGTATTAATTTAGCAACGAATAAAATTCATTAAAAATTGTCTAAATAAGACAGACATTGAAATATTTTTTTGAGGAAATATTTTTAATGCGAGATTCCGTTGCAATTCCACACAGTGCTGAGCAGGTTATCGACATACACTGGTGGATCGAGGGTTTGATTTCTTTCAGAACAACCCGTCCTCCGGCTCTGAAATATGAGGCGGGTGAATATGCGAGGATCGCTTTTCCAGACAGCCAGTCGCCGGCATGGCGCGCCTACTCTTTTGTGTCGTCACCGCAATCGGATTTGCTGGAATTTTTCGGCGTGATTGTTCCGCAAGGTAATTTCTCTCGACAACTGCGACAATTGAAGCAAGGCGATCAGCTACTGATTGAACACGAAAGTTATGGCTTCATGACTGCCAATCGCTTTGCGGATGGCGAAGATCTGTGGATGTTGGGTACGGGGACCGGCATTGGCCCCTACATTTCGATGTTGCGGCAAGGCGATGTGAGGTCGCAGTTCCGCCGGATTTTTTTGGTTCGGGGTATACGGCAGGCGAGTGATTTGATTCCTTACCAGGACGAATTAAGCCAAATGGCGGCGTCTGCGGGCACCGGTAAGGCAAACTCCTGGCTCTCGTTGATCACGTGCATCAGTCAGGAGAATGAAGAAGCGGCAGATTCCCACCGCATCTCCGGCAAACGCATCACTAGCGCACTCGATGATGGCTCGCTTGAACAGTCGGCAGGCACCTCATTGGATGTCAGCCGATCGCGAGTGATGCTTTGCGGGAATCCTCAGATGGTTGAAGACATGCGGAGACGCTTGCATCAGCGCGGCTTCAAACCCTGCCGCCGGCAAACGCCGGGGCAGTTTTTGACAGAAAACTACTGGTGAGCGCCGGCCGGATCAGGCGTTGAAGGTTTTACCTTCGGTGGCGAGTTTCTCCAGCAGAGGCGCTGGCTTCCAGGCTTCCGGATGGCTGCCTTTCGCATACTTACGAATTGACATCAACACATTCGGCAATCCAACGGTGTCAGCATAGAACATCGGACCGCCGCGGAACAGCGGGAAACCATATCCGGTCAGATACACCATATCGATGTCCGAGGCGCGCATGGCGATACCCTCCTCAAGTATCAGCGCACCTTCGTTGACCAGCGCATACACCAGACGCTCGACAATTTCCTGATCGCTGATTTTTCGTCTTGCCATGCCCAGCGACGCGGAGTGAGTAATGATCATCTGATTGACCTCATCCGACGGATAAGCTTTGCGGTCGCCGGGTTTGTAGTCATACCAGCCGGCCGAAGTTTTCTGACCGAAGCGCCCTTTTTCGCACAACAGATCGGCCACTTTCGAGTAGGTCACTTCAGGCTTTTCCACGTAACGTCGCTTGCGGATATACCAGCCGATATCATTACCAGCAAGATCAGACATCCGGAAGGGTCCCATCGCAAAACCAAATTTTTCAGCGGCTTTGTCGACCTGTTCCGGCAGGCAGCCCTCCTCCAGCAGAAAGCCCGCCTGACGGATGTATTGCTCGACCATGCGATTACCAATGAAACCATCACAAACACCAGACACCACACCCGTCTTGCGTATTTTTTTCGCCAGCGCCAGGGTGGTTGCAAGCACATCTTTCGCCGTTTTTTCGCCGCGCACGATTTCAAGCAGCTTCATCACGTTGGCGGGACTGAAGAAGTGGGTACCGATCACATCCTGCGGGCGCTTTGTAAATGCAGCGATCTTGTCGACATCCAGTGTGGAGGTGTTAGACGCCAGTATGGCACCCGGTTTCATGACCTGATCCAGCTGGGTGAATACTTTCTCCTTGACTGCCATGTCTTCAAACACAGCCTCGATCACGATATCTGCCTGTGACAAATCAGCATAGGACAAGGTGCCGCTGATCAGGCCCACGCGCTTGTCCAGCTGCTCCTGTGTCAGCTTGCCTTTCTTCAGCGTGTTTTCATAATTTTTGCGTATCGTTGCCAACCCCTTGTCCAGCGCTTCCTGTTTCATCTCAAGCATCTTGACGGGGATACCAGCATTCGCGAAATTCATCGCGATGCCCGCGCCCATGGTACCCGCACCAATCACAGCCGCAGATTTGATTTCACGCAGCGGCGTATCAGAAGGCACATCCGGAATCTTGGCCGCAGCGCGCTCGCCGAAGAAGGCATGTCTGAGCGCCTTGGATTCCGTGGTCTGAACAAGCTCCAGGAAAAGATCGCGCTCGTAGCGGAGACCGTCGTCGAATTTCTGTTTGATTGCAGCCGCCACAGCATCCACGCATTTGAGTGGCGCCGGAAATTTACCGGCCACGGCACGCACTGTATTGCGTGCAAACTGCAGATAGCCGTCCGCATTCGGGTACGTGAGCCTTATATCCCTAACCTTGGGTAAAGGCCGGACAGCCGCAACTTTTCTGGCAAATGCCGTCGCGCCTTCGATCAGGTCGCCGCTGATCATCTGATCAAACAGTTTTGTCTGGGCGAGCTTTTCGGAAAGAACAGGATTACCCGTCACGATCATGTTGAGTGCGGTTTCAACACCGAGCACTCTGGGCAGACGTTGCGTTCCGCCGGCACCCGGCAGAATGCCCAGCTTTACCTCTGGCAGCGCTATTTGTGCGCCGGAGGTGGCGACCCGGTAGTGGCAACCAAGCGCCAGTTCAAGACCGCCGCCCATCGCAACGCCATGGATCGCTGCAATTACAGGTTTGTCTGCTTCCTCGATGACGCGAATCACCGTGTGCAGCGAAGGCTCTTGCAGAGCCTTTGGCGAATTGAATTCACGGATATCCGCACCGCCCGAAAACCCTTTTCCATCACCCACAACGATGATCGCTTTGATCGCCGGGTTGTCGAGTGCGCGAGCCACACCATCAACAATACCCGTTCGTGTGGCATGGCCCAGGCCATTAACGGGTGGGTTATTCAGCGTAATGATGCCGATGTCGCCGTGCTCCTGATACGTCGCGCTCATGTCGAGGGTCTCCTGTGTTTTCGGGTATTTGCCGGTGCTTTTGCCAGCCTGCAAATATACCTCAGAAAAGCACGACCGTATTATTTAAAAGCCTTAAATGAATGTTTTAGTTGGCTCGCTGCTTGATTTTCACCAGCGCACCTCGCTGCTGATCTTCATGGTACGCATAACCGACACGCCCCCCTGAAACCCGGCCCATCACCATCATATTGGCCGTGATGGCATCATGGTCCTCAATGCTGAAAGGTTTCTCATAGCTGGTCACCACGCCCTGATGGCGAAACTCAAGTGACTCCAGCGCCCGGCGCAAGGTGTCGCCATCGAGTGACTTCGCTTGCCGCATCGCCAGCGCCAGCAGGTGCATGCCGTCATAACCCTGCGCGGCGCTCATCGGCGAGGGAATGAGGTCGGTTCTGAAGCTGCGCCGGTAGGCCAGCAGGAAGCTGTTTTTGGTCGTTGATCCGGCATCCTGAATGAAAGTCTGCGGCATCAGGGCGCCCTCGCCCGACGGACCGGCGGCGTCAATAAAATTCCTCATTGACAGCGTCCAGCTGCCGAGCAAGGGAACGCGCCAGCCCATCGTCTGTATACCCCGCGCAATTTGGGCCAGCTCCGGACCGATGCCCCATCCCACGATCGCCATAGCGCCCGCCGCTCGTGCACGTTGCAAAAGACTGTTCATGTCGGGTTCACCGATCTTGAACCGTAACTGAGCAACGACATCGAGTCCCGCCAGCCGCGCCTGTTCCGAAAATGCCAGCTGGCCACTGTCGCCATAGGGCGTAACGTCAGTCATCAGCGCAACGCGTGTCAGACCACGACGCTTCAGATCCGAGGCAATGATGCGGGCCTCCAGATCCAGCGTTGGAGAGACTCTGAAAATAAAATTACTGCGTGCGGCCGGTGGCGCGTATTTGCGGGTCAGTGCAGGTCCTGTCGAGACGGCGATCATCAATGGAATTTTTGAGGTCTGGTAATAGTCGATGGATGCCAGTCCGACGCCGGTATTGACGATACCGATGGTCGCGATGACCTTCATCCGAGTTAGTTCATCGGCGATCTTTGCACCGAGTTCATTGTTTGCCTGATCGTCACGCTCGATCAGTTCAATCAGCCGACCATGGATGCCGCCGATTCCGTTGATTTCTTCCACTGCCAGACGCACCCCATTGCGCATGCTCTCCCCCATCGGCGCGGAGCCTCCGGTGAAGGGACCGGATAGGCCGATGCGTATCGTTTCCTCAGCCGCCGGGAATGCCACCGGACTCAGCAAAAGACCGACGAGAAAAATGAAGCGAGGTAGCCGGCACAAAAAAGAAATCATCATTACGTATCTCCCGTCTTTGTTTTGATGGGATGATTCTAGGCAGCTCAGAAGTCCTGTCTATCAACCTGTCTCAACTGTGGCGAATAAATCACCGATACGTAAAAGTGCCTGACAGAAAACAAAAAAGCCTGCAGTACGCAGGCTTTTGAGCAAAGCTTTAAAAAAATATTTTTCGACAGTTCATCCGGATCAGGAAGGACGCTTCATATTGCAGGAAGTCGGCTGCGAAGCGACGTAAGCATCAATTTTTTGTTCTGTTTTCCAGCCATAGCCTGTATTTTCCTGATCAAATTTCACATCCTTGCCATTGGTTTTCACCCAGGTCGTAATGTAAATCGGCTGCTGGAGCTGGTGATCGGTCTTGCGCATTTCGACTTCGCCATTCAGCGATTTGAATTTCTGGCCTTCCATCGCAAACGCGACCTTGACCGGATCGGTCGAATTCGAGGCGACAACGCCTTTGCCCAAAATCTGCAGCGCGGAATAAATACTCGCGGCGTAGAAATCATCATTGAATTTTTTCTTGAATGATTCGACGAGTTCCTTGCCAGCATAGGTTTCATTGTTCACGTTCCATGTCCCGATATAGCGGACATGGTTGGCGCCGGCAGCGCCCATCACCGTCGGCACGCCCGTGGTGTAAGCGTAGTAGGTGTAAAACTTTGCCTTCAGATTCGATTCGCGAGCGGATTTGACCAGCAAGGCCAGATCCGAACCCCAGTTCCCGGTAATGACCACATCTGCACCACTGGCACTGATTTTTGCAACATACGGCGAAAAATCTTTGACGCTGCCGATAGGATGCAAATCATCACCAACGATTTCAATATCCGGACGCTTGCGCTTCAAATACTCTTTGGCCGCCCGCGTAACCTGATGCCCGTGGGCATAGTTTTGGCCAATGATGTAGACCTTCTTGATGGTCTTGTCTTTGGCGAGATACGTCGTCAGCGCTTCCATTTTCATGTCGGAGTTCGCATCCAGCCGGAAATGCCAGAAACTGCATTTGCTGTTGGTCAGGTCCGGATCAACCGCCGCATAATTGAGGAAGACCACTTCCTTTCCCGGGTTGCGCTCATTGTGCTTGTTGATCGCGTCAATCAAAGCACCCGCAGCGCCTGAACCATTACCCTGCACCACATAGCGATAGCCCTGGTCGATGGCTGTTTTCAGTACGGTCAGTGACTCCTGCGGACTGGCTTTATTGTCGAAGCCCGTCACCTCGAAGGTGTGCCCCCCGGCCCATTTTTCACGATTCGCAATCTCAGCTACCGCCTGGTAACTGCGCAGCAGATTCTGCCCTACCGGTGCAAAAGGACCGGACAAGGGATCGATAAAAGCGACTTTGATGGTATCAGCGAAGACGGCAGGCGAAACAATCGTCGCTGCGAGTGCCATGCCTGCGATCAGTGAGCGGGTTGGATATGTCATGTTTTTCCCTTGACAGAAATGAGATATTTTTTACGAATTACACTTCCAGCCATTCTTTGCGAATGGCCGGATTGCTGCGCAAATCATCAGGTGAACCTTCAAACACAATACTGCCACGGCCCATCACATACACTCGCTGTGAAATATCCAACGCAATCGCCAGCTTTTGCTCGACCAGCAGCACCGAGATGCCGCGTGCCTTGAGTGCTTTCAGATAGTCTGCCACCAAATCGACAATTTTAGGCGCCAATCCTTCAGTAGGCTCATCAATCATAATGAGATCCGGATCGCCCATCAGTGTACGGCAGAGCGTCAGCATTTGCTGCTCGCCTCCCGACAAGACACCCGCAGGCGTGTGCTGCCGCTCCTTCAGTCGCGGGAACATCTGATACATGTCGTCGATAGCCCAACGCGAGCGCTTGCCTTTCTTGATACCCAGCAGCAAATTGTGCTCGACGCTCAGTGTCGGAAAGATATCCCGGTTTTCCGGCACATAACCGAGTCCACAGTGTGCGACCTGAAATGCCGGCATGCCCAGAATTGATTCACCTTTGAAGACCACCGATCCGGTTGCCTGCACCAGCCCCATCGTCGCTTTGACGGTGGTTGATCTTCCGACGCCATTGCGGCCTAGCAGACTGACGATCTCGCCCTCTCCCACGTGCAAATTCACACCATGCAGCACATGGCTTTTACCGTAGTAGGCATGCAAGTCACGAATTTCGAGTAACGCGCTCATACACTCTCCTGTTCGGGCGCGTGACCACCTAAATAAGCTTCCTGAACGCGTGCGTTTTCACGAATCGCCGCCGGCGTGTCGCAAGCCAGCACTTCACCGTACACAACGACAGCGATACGATCTGCCAGCCCAAACACCACACTCATGTCATGTTCCACCATCAGCAGCGTTTTGCCTTCGGTCACCCGCGCGATCAAATCCACGGCAGCATCTGACTCCGAACGGCTCATGCCGGCCGTGGGCTCATCCAGCAAAATGACATCGGCGCCACCGGCGATAGTGATGCCGATCTCAAGAGCGCGCTGCTCCGCGTAAGTCAGCAGGCCCGCAGGGGTATTGCGACGCCAGCCAAGGCCAATGGATTCCATCACCTGCTCTGCGGCTTCGCGCGCATCTTTCAGTGCGCTGAGCTTATGCCAGAACGAATAGCGATAGCCAAGCGACCACAAGACGGCACAGCGCAAATTTTCAAACACGGACAAGCGATGAAAAATATTCGTAATCTGAAAACTGCGCGACAGCCCGAGCCGGTTGATTCGATAAGGTGGCAGACCCGCAATCGGCTGGCCATTGAGAAGTATCTGACCGCTGCTGGGCGCGAAGCGACCTGAAATCAGATTAAACAAGGTAGATTTACCGGCGCCATTTGGCCCGATGATGGCCAGTCGCTCGCCTTGTTGAATACGAAGGTCAACACCGCGAATGATTTCGCTGTTGCCAAAGCGCTTGCGTACGTCGATCAGTTCCAGCGCGGACTGAGTCATCGCCCACCTCGCGCCATTGTTTTTTCTATCGATGCATTCACATCATCCCAGGCATTAACGAAGCGCGGTCGGATCATCAGAAACGCAATCAGGCCCGCCAGGAAAAGCAGGCCCCCGGCCAGCCAGCCAGAGAGCGCTGCCGTATCAACCTGCTGCCCGAACAGGGTCATCTGCGTTCCCATTCCTGACTCCAGGGTGCGGTGGTACAGCATTTCAATCAGAATGATCAGACCAGTCAAACCAACGATACCCGCCGACAGCACCGCAAGACCCGACGGAAGAATGCGACGCAAGTGACCCTGCGCGACGACCCGGATGTTCATCATGATCAGGCTGGCCAGCCCCCCGGGTGCGTACATCACGATCAAAATAAAAAACAGGCCCAGATAAAGCTGCCACGCTTTCGTGAATTCCGACAGCATCACCGTCAGAAAAATACCGATGATTGCGCCCAGCATCGGCCCGAAGAAAAATCCTATGCCGCCGATGAAAGTAAATAAAAGCACAGCACCCGATCGGACGGCGCTGACGTTTTCCGCGCTGACGATTTCAAAATTAATCGCCGTTAACGCACCGGAAATACCCGCGAAAAATCCGGACAGAATCAACATGAGATAGCGCACACGCTGCGTGTCATAGCCAATAAATTCCGCACGCTCCGGGTTGTCGCGCACAGCATTGGCAATACGCCCGAGCGGCGTATGCGAAATGGCGAACATCGCGACCGTGCTGATGAACAGCCAGAAAGCGATCAGGTAATACACTTGAATCTGCGGGCCGTAGGTAATGCCGAGCAAAGGCTGGCCGAAAACACGATCGCCGGCAACACCACCCTCACCACCAAAAAACCCGGGGAACATCAGCGAACAGGCAAACACCAGCTCAACGATACCCAGCGAAATCATCGAGAAAGTGGTGCCGGAGCGTTTTGTCGTCACATAGCCAAACAGCACACCGAACAACAGTCCTGCCAGTCCGCCGATCAACGGTATCAGCGTCAAGGGCACAGGTAGCGCACCGCTTCCCGCAAGGTTAATGGCGTGGATCGCGAAGAACGCGCCCATCCCGGAGTACACCGCATGACCGAAGGAAAGCATCCCGCTCTGCCCCAGCAGCATGTTGTAGGACAACGCAAAAATCATCGTCGTGCCCATCAGCGAAAGCAGTGACACCACCGATCCTGAACTCATCAGACGTGGCGCCATAATCAGTACAAGAGCAAATCCACCCCACACGACCCAGCGACCCGGATTCCACGGAGTGTAATGCAGAGGACGCGGATGCTTGCTCATGTTTCCCTCACACCCAGCAGCCCCTTGGGCCGGAAGATCAGCACCAGCACTAACAAAAGATAGGGAAGAATCGGCGCGACCTCAGCAAGCGTCAGCGATAGCAGACGGTAGACTGGCGCGTCCGGTGTGACCTCCAGCCCCGCGCGAGCGAGCGGGCCAAGCAACGACCAGTCGAGTGCAACCGCAAAGGTTTGAATCAGGCCAATCAGAATCGAGGCCAGCAGTGCGCCCGCCAGTGAGCCCATGCCACCCACCACGACCACCACGAAAATGATGCTGCCCACCGTAGCGGCCATCGCCGGCTCCGTCACAAAGGCGTTACCGCCGATGACGCCCGCCAGTGCAGCCAGCGCGCAACCGCCGCCGAACACCAGCATGAACACGCGTGGAACATTGTGTCCCAGCGCCTCGACTGCCTCCGGATGCGTAAGTGCCGCCTGAATGACCAGACCGATGCGCGTGCGTTTGAGCAGCAGGAAAATCGACAGCAGCATCAACAGTGCCACCAGCATCATGAAGCCGCGGTACATCGGGAAGGCGGTGCGATACAAAGTGAACAGCGGACCGTCGAGCTCTGCAGGAATACGATAAGGTACAGCCGCCCTGCCCCAGACCAGCTGAACCAGTTCGACGATCACATACGACAACCCGAAAGTGAACAACAGCTCGGACACATGACCGTGCTTGTGAACAGCGCGCAGGCCGTAACGCTCGACACCGGCCCCGACCAGACCCACCACCAGCGGCGCAAGAATCAGCGCGGGCCAGAAGCCCAGGGTCTGACTGATCGCGTAACCAAAATACGCGCCCAGCATATAGAAGCTTGCATGGGCAAAGTTAAGCACCCCCATCATGCTGAAGATCAGCGTGAGCCCGGAGGAGAGCATGAACAGCAGCAGGCCATAGCTCAGTCCGTTCAACAAAGAAATCAGCGTGAATTCCAAGTCCGGGACTCCTGCAAACGGTTAGCGTGGTTGATGCACTGTTGGTCAGCGCCGGGTCAGGCCGTAGGCAATTTGTGATTGCGATACGTCTCGCGGATCTTGTTCTTCAGGATCTTGCCAGTCGCTCCCAGCGGCAAAGCATCCGTGAACACGACATCATCCGGCGTCCACCATTTAGCGATTTTGCCCTCATAGAATTTCAGCAATTCCTCTTTGGTGACCTCCATGCCCGGTTTTTTCACCACCACTAACAGAGGACGCTCATCCCATTTGGGATGATAGATACCGATACAGGCCGCCTGCAAAACAGCAGGATGAGCGACTGCAATATTTTCGAGGTCAATACTACCAATCCACTCGCCACCGGACTTGATCACATCCTTGCTGCGGTCGGTGATCTGCAAATAGCCGTCGGGATCGATGACAGCCACGTCGCCGGTGGGGAACCAGCCGTCCTGGAGCACATCGCCGCCTTCCTGCTTGAAATAGCCGTCAATAATCCACGGCCCTTTGACCAGCAGATTGCCGTAGGTCTTACCATCCCAGGGCAGCTCTGCGCCAGCGTCGTCGACGATTTTCATATCCACGCCAAAAATCGTTCGCCCCTGCTTTTCGAGCACGGACTGTTTCGCTTCTTCAGACAATCCTTCATGCTTGCTGAGCAGCGTGCAGCAGGTACCGAGCGGTGACATCTCTGTCATGCCCCAGGCGTGGACCACCTCAACGCCGTAATCATTACGGAAGGTTTTCATCATCGCCGGAGGACAGGCCGAGCCGCCAATCACGGTACGCCTGAAAGTAGAGAATTTCAGTTTGTTTTGCGCGACATAGGTCAACAGGCCAAGCCAGACAGTCGGCACACCGGCAGAAAAAGTCACTTTTTCCTGCTCGAACAATTCGTAAATTGATTTGCCATCGAGAGCAGCACCGGGGAAAACCATTTTAGCGCCGGTCAGCATCACTGAGTAAGGCAGACCCCAGGCGTTCACATGGAACATCGGTACAACCGGCAGCACGACATCGCGTGACGACACATTCAACGCATCCGGCAAGGCCGATGCATAGGAATGCAGCAGCGTCGAGCGGTGAGAGTAAAGCGCGCCTTTGGGATTGCCTGTGGTGCCGGAGGTGTAGCACAGACTCGATGCCGAGTTTTCGTCGAACACCGGCCATTCGTAGTCATCAGAATGGGAGGACACCAGGTCTTCGTAGCACAAGAGGTTGGCGACCTTGCTGTCAGCGGGCATGCGATCACGGTCGCACAGCATTACATAGCCTTTGATCGTTTTGGCCAGCGGCGCAATCGCTTCAATCACCGGCAAAAAATTCATATCAAAAAACAGATACTGGTCTTCAGCGTGATTGGCAATGTAGGCAATCTGCTCCGGATGCAAACGCGGATTGATGGTGTGCAGCACAGCGCCGGATCCCGACACGGCGTAATACGTCTCCAGATGCCGGTACCCGTTCCAGGCCAGCGTAGCTACCCGATCGCCCATGGCCACACCCAGTTTGGTCAGTGCATTGGCCAGCTGCTTTGCCCGACGGTGACAGTCGCTGTAGGTGTAGCGGTGAATATCACCTTCCACTCTGCGGGACACGATTTCCGAGCTGCTGTAATAACGGTCTGCGTGCTGAATAAGGCTGGAAATGAGCAAAGGCTGGCTCATCATACGGCCCATCAATGGGCTCTTGGGATACTGCACCATAATGTCTCCGATGATATTTTTGTAAGGCTTTTTTAACCGCGCGATTGTAGCTGAATTACATTTCCGCTAAGAGCAATCAATGTTGCGTTGCAATAATTGGCCGCCGAGTTATCAGCAAGCAGTGTAAATCGTATTTTTCGGACTGCTCATCACACGCCGAACCATGGGTTCAAAAAAGGAGAGCGGCAAGCTGTCATAGTCCGGATCAAATGCCGGCGCATCATATTTTTCACAAAATTCGAGCGTGCGTTCATAGACCGGCTGACCCTGAAAACGGTCGCGCAGATTTCTGTCCATACCGAGATGGTGAAAAAAATAATAAGCCTGAAAGAGACCGTGTTTTTCCACCATCTCCAGATTTTCTGCCGACACAAAGGGCTTCAGAATCGCCGCCGCGATATCGGGATGATTAAAACTGCCGAGTGTGTCGCCGATATCGTGAAGCAGCGCGCAAACAACGTACTCCTCGTCCTTGCCATCCCGGTGAGCGCGGGTGGCGGTCTGCAGGCTGTGCGTGAGCCGATCCACCGAAAATCCGCCGAAGTCACCGTGCAGCAGTTTGAGATGATCGAGCACCCGATCAGCCAATCGCGATGAGTAAGCATGAAAATCGGCGAGAATCACTTTCCAGTCTTCTTCTGTACTCTCGCGCATGTCAGTGAAGCTGCGTTGTGCCAGCATAACCGCCTCCCTTTGAGTTTAGTTCCTGTAACCTGGATCTGACCGGTCGAGTTTGCGCAACAGCGCCGGCCAGGCGAGCAGGCCACCCTGCGATTTCGTGACCGTGCGCGCTTGCACCATTGCATTGTCGATAATGCGCGGATCAATAGGACGCAAAGGCGTACCCCCAGCCATCGCGCGCACCTGTATCGCACAGGCCGTTTCAAAGACATACATATTCAGGAACGCATCGGCGATGGTGTGACCGACGGTGAGCAAACCGTGATTACGCAGCATCAGGTAAGTCTTGTCGCCGAAATTGGCCACCAGGCGCGGTCGCTCTTCATCATTCAGCGCCAGTCCCTCGTAGTCGTGGTAAGCCAGACTGTTAAGCACAAAGATTGATTGCTGCGAGATCGGCAGCACACCGGCCTCCTGTGCTGCCACGGCCACCCCATTGACGGTGTGCAGGTGCAAAACGCAATGAGCGTCATCGCGCGCTGCGTGAATGGCCGAGTGAATGGTGAAACCGGCGGGGTTCACCGGGAAGGGAGAATCCTCGAGCTTATTGCCGTCCAGATCGATTTTTACCAGCGATGATGCGGTGATTTCATCGAACATCATCCCATACGGGTTGATCAGAAATGCATGCTCATCACCCGGCAGACGCACGGTGATGTGGGTAAAAATCAGATCGCCCCAGCCGAATTGGGCGGCCAGACGGTAGCAGGCGGCCAGATCGACGCGCAGCTGCCATTCCTCCGGGCTGACGCGATGCTGTAACGATGGAATATTCATTTTGTCCGGGGCGTTCATATGCGCTTGCCTCTTCTCTGTCAAAATAAGAACCTTTACTGCCGATTGAATAATCGTAACAGAAGCTCCGGATGAACTCTCCTGAAACCCTGCCGGCATCGCGGCGCCCGCTCGCCGATCTGCAGATCACCAATAGCTTTTCCATGCTGCCGGGGGATTTTTACACGCCGCTTGCGTCAACGCCGCTGCCCGACCCCTACCTGGTTTGCGCCAGCGAGGCAGCAGCCGGGCTGATTGGCCTGGATCCGGCAGCGTCAGATCACCCTGATTTCGTCCGGATTTTCAGTGGCAACGCTACGTTGAACGGCTCCCATCCACTGGCGGCAGTCTACTCAGGGCATCAGTTCGGTGTCTGGGCCGGGCAGCTCGGCGATGGCCGCGCAATCCTGCTGGGTGAAACCATCGCGCCCTGCGAACTGCGAGGCACGCTGGAGCTGCAGCTGAAAGGATCGGGCAAGACACCCTACTCGCGCATGGGCGATGGGCGCGCCGTGCTGCGTTCCTCCATCCGTGAATTTCTGTGCTCCGAGGCGATGGCTGCGCTTGGCATTCCCACCTCGCGTGCTTTGTGCGTGATCGGCTCAGACATGCGGGTCATGCGTGAGATGCCGGAGCCGACTGCCGTCGTCACGCGCATGGCTCAAAGCTTCGTGCGCTTTGGCTCGTTCGAGCACTGGTTCTACAAGGACCGCAAGACGGAGTTGCAGCTATTGGCCGACTATGTGATTGACCAGAGCTATCCTGAATTGCAGGGCACTGATCAGCCCTATCGCGCACTGCTGACCGAGGTCACGCGTCGGACCGCACAACTGGCCGCTCAGTGGCAAGCGGCAGGTTTCATGCATGGCGTGCTCAATACCGACAATATGTCGATACTTGGCATCACACTGGATTACGGCCCCTTCGGTTTCATGGAGGCCTATGATCCTGCACACATCTGCAACCACACGGACAGTCTGGGACGGTATGCGTACCACAGGCAGCCGCAGATCGCTGAATGGAATTGCTATGCGCTTGGCCAGGCCTTGCTGCCACTGATTGGCGAACCCGACGATGCATATGCTGCCCTGTCCGTGTTCAAGCCGGCATTCGAGACGAAAATGCAGGCGCTTTGGCAGGCGAAACTCGGCTTTAGCAGCGCACGCGATGACGATGCGGCATTGGTCGACCGTTTGCTCGTGCTGATGGCGGGCAGCCGGGTCGATTTTCCGTATTTCTTCCGGCAGCTGTCTTCGATTGGAGTCACACAGAGCGGGCGGGATGACGTCTTGCGGAATCTTTTCATCGATCGTGAAGCCTTTGATGCCTGGCTGGTAGCGTACCGACAAAGGTTACAGGCCGAAAACAGCGAGGACGCTGCGCGCCGGCACGCGATGAATCGGGTGAACCCCAAATACGTGCTGCGTAATTACCTCGCGCAAATCGCGATCGACAAGGCGCACAATAAGGATTTTTCAGAAGTCAGTCATCTGCTGAAGCTGCTGCAACACCCCTTTGATGAACAACCTGAGCATGAGTCTTATGCTGCGTTGCCACCGGACTGGGCGGCGGGTATTGAAGTCAGCTGCTCATCGTAGAGGCTCTTTCAAAACGCCGCTGGCGTTGTTGCGCCGCCTTGCCGTACAGGCGTACTGTCTGCGGCGACGCGCCTAGCCAGCGGCGTTTTGAAAGAGCCTCTTAGTCAACCACTTTTCAGACGGGCCCGGAGTTAATGATGGATCGTAAAAAAATAGTGCGTACCGACGCCGAATGGCGTGCGTTACTGGAACCGATGGCCTATGAAGTCACGCGTCAGGCAGCAACTGAGCGCGCGTTCACTGGCAAGTTCTGGGATCATCATGAATGCGGCATTTACCAATGCGTCTGCTGTGGCACCTCGCTGTTCGAATCCGACACCAAATTCGATTCCGGTTGCGGCTGGCCAAGTTATTTCCGGGCGATTGATCCAACCCACGTAGCAGAGAGGATCGATCAGAGTTACGGCATGGTCCGCACGGAAATTATCTGCAATGTCTGCGATGCGCATCTTGGCCACGTGTTTCCGGACGGCCCGCCACCCACCGGGCTGCGCTATTGCATTAATTCGGCAGCACTGACCTTCATACCCTCCGCTTAGGCTGATCGCAATATGAAACTTTTGTTCGACCTGTTTCCGGTCATTCTGTTTTTTCTGGTTTTCAAAATCGCCGGTGCCAATCCTGAGGCCGCACAAGACTTTGCGGCACAGTATCTGTCGGTCCTGATATCCGGCGGCGAAGTGAGTGCCGCTCAGGCGCCGATACTGCTGGCAACCGCTGTCGCGATTCTTGCAACCGCGGCCCAGATTATCTGGTTACTGGCACGACGCAAGGCAGTGGATCCCATGCTCTGGGTGTCGCTCGGCATCATCGTGGTTTTTGGCGGAGCGACGATTTATTTTCATGATGAGCAATTCATCAAACTCAAGCCGACGGTGCTGTACTGGTGCTTTTCATTAGTGCTGCTGCTGAGCCCGATACTGCTTGGAAAAAACCTGATGCGCTCGATGATGGGCAAACAACTGACGCTGCCTGATCCGGTCTGGAACCGCCTCAATCTGGCCTGGGGACTGTTTTTCGCCGTCATGGGCGTCGTCAATCTCTATGTCGCCTTCAGTTTCCCGCTGACGTTCTGGGTGAATTTCAAAATGTTCGGGTTTCTGGGTCTGATGATCGCTTTCATCATTGCACAAAGCCTGTATCTCGGCCGCTACATGAAGGAGACGGAATGAACCGCGTTGATACCATTCATAGCTTGCTTCGCGAATGTTTCGAACCGCTCGAGTGTCAGGTCGAGGATGAGTCGGCCCTGCATGCAGGTCACGCCGGCGCTGCATCTGGCGGCGGGCATTATCGTTTGCGTCTGGTCTCGGCCCGCTTCGAAGGCCTGGGCAAGGTCGGCCGTCACCGGCTGGTGTATGATTGCCTGCGCGAGTTGATGCAAAAAGAGATACACGCACTCGCAATGACCCTGCTGACTCCGGCAGAAGCGTCTCAAGGTTGAGGCCGCTTTTGCAACCGATGCGGTACTTTTTTCAACATTTCCAACATTACCCAACATGAAGAACCTGAAATCCGCTCGTCTGCTGGTCACTCTGGCCGCATTCGCTTCGTTTTCCGCGCTGGCTCAAAACGTGGCTGTCGTCAACGGCAAAGCCGTTCCCTCCAACCGCGTTGACGCAATGGTCAAGCAGATGGTCCAGCAAGGCCAGCAGGACACTCCGGAAATGCGCGCCATGATCAAGGACGAACTGATTAACCGCGAAATCCTCACACAGGAAGCGGACCGTATGGGGATCGGCGCACGTGCCGACATCAAAAATCAGGTGGAGCTGGCACGTCAGTCCATCGTCATCCGCGCGCTGGCAACCGAATACCTGACCAAGAACCCGGTCAAAGAAGAAGAAATGAAAGCCGAGTACGAAAAGTTCAAAGCGCAGTCCGGCGGCAAGGAATATCACGCGCGCCATATCCTGGTGGAGAAGGAAGAAGATGCTAAAGCCATCATCGGCAAACTCAAGTCCGGCACAAAATTCGAGGATCTGGCCAAAGGAACCAAGGATACGGTCTCAGCGCAAAACGGTGGCGATCTCGGCTGGGCACCGGCCAATGCCTTCGTCAAGCCTTTCTCCGATGCGATGGTCGCGCTGAAAGCCGGCGAATTTACACAGGCACCCGTTCAGACCGAGTTTGGTTTCCACGTGATCAAGCTCGAAGAAATGCGCGATGCGCAGATACCCAAGTTCGAAGAAGTGAAGGCGCAGATTTCAGAGTCACTGCAGCAGAAGAAACTGCAGGCGTTCCAGCAGGATCTGAAGAAGAAGGCGAAGATTCAGTAAGCTTTGCCGAGTACCATCCGGGGCTGTTAGAGCCCTATGAACAAAGGGCTCCTCACGGAGCCCTTTGCTTTTAGCCAACCCACTTGCGGGCGTTTCGGAAGAGCCGCATCCACGGCGCGTCCTCGCCCCACTCCGGCGGATGCCAGGAGTTCAGCACCGTGCGGAAGACACGCTCGGGGTGCGGCATCATCACGGTGAAACGACCATCGGCGGTCGTCACCGAGGTGATCCCTGCAGGCGATCCGTTGGGATTGAACGGATAGCGTTCCGTCACCTGACCGGCAGTGTCGACGAAGCGGGCCGCGACCAGCACCTCGCTCTGACTGCCCGTCGCCGAAAAATTCGCAAAACCCTCGCCATGTGCCACCGCAATCGGCGCTTGTGTGCCGGCCATACCGGCAAAGAAAATCGACGGCGACTCCATCACTTCCATCATCGCAAACCGTGCCTCGAACTGCTCCGACTGATTGCGTGTGAATTTTGGCCAGTGGTCAGCGCCGGGAATGATGGATTTCAGGCTGCTCATCATCTGGCAACCATTGCAAATACCAAGGGCGAAGGTATCGCTGCGCTGGAAAAAAGTCTGAAACTGAGAAAACATTTGTTCATTGAACAAAATGGTCTTGGACCAGCCCTCGCCGGCGCCCAGCACATCACCATAAGAGAAGCCACCGACAGCGATCAGTCCTTTGACATCACCCAGACTGGCGCGACCCGCCATCAGATCACTCATGTGCACATCCATTGCATCGAAACCGGCTTTGTGCATGACCCATGCGGTTTCGATATGCGAGTTGACGCCCTGTTCGCGCAAAATGGCCACGCGCGGACGCGCACCCGTGTTGATGAAAGGTGCAGCGATATCTTCTGACGGATCGAAAGTCAGTTTGGGATGAATGCCGGGATCCGTTTCGTCAAGTAAGCGTTCGTATTCCGCGTCCGCACAAGCGGGGTTATCGCGCAGGCGCGCAATCCGCCAGCTGGTTTCGCTCCAGAGGCGATGCAGCGCCGAGCGCTTTTCGCTATAAATAACTTTGGCATCACGAGTGAACTCGATCACACCACGATCATTGAGCTTGCCAATGATGTGACTGCAGGCACCGAGGCCGTGGTCGCGCAACACATTCATGACGACCGATTTCTGATCGGCCCGCACCTGTATCACCGCACCCAGCTCTTCATTGAAGAGCGCGCGCAAGGTCAAATCGTTGCGGCGTTCGCCGACCTGACTTGCCCAGTTTTTAGAATCACCCCAGTCACTTGCGTGTTCGCCCTCGGTGACCAGAATATCAACATTCACCGACACACCCGCGCGACCAGCAAATGCCATTTCACACAGCGTCGCATACAAGCCGCCATCCGAACGGTCGTGATAAGCGAGCAGCTGCTGTTCACGGTTGAGCGTCTGAATTGCATTGAAAAAAGCTTTGAGGTCGGCTGCACTATCGACGTCAGGTACCGTGTCGCCGATTTGCTGCATCACCTGCGCCAGCGCCGATGCACCCATGCGGTTTTTGCCGCGACCGAGATCAATCAGAATCAGCGCGGTCTCGCCGGCATTGGTCCTGAGCTGTGGCGTCAGGGTCAGTCGTACATCGGCCACCGGGCTGAATGCGGAAACGATCAGGGACACCGGTGACACCACGGCCTTGTTTCCGCCTTCGTCCTGCCAGGTCGTGCGCATCGACAGAGAATCCTTGCCCACAGGGATACTGATACCCAGTGCCGGGCACAGTTCCATACCCACGGCCTTCACCGTGTCGAAAAGAGCGGCATCCTGACCCGGTTGTCCGCAGGCTGCCATCCAGTTCGCCGACAGTTTGATATCCGAGAGCTTGCTTATGGATGCCGCGGCGATGTTGGTGATCGCCTCGCCCACCGCCATACGACCGGAGGCAGGCGCATTGATGACCGCCAGCGGTGTGCGCTCGCCCATCGCCATCGCTTCGCCAAGATAGCCCTCATAACTCATCGTGGTGACCGCGCAATCAGCGACAGGCACCTGCCAGGGCCCGACCATCTGGTCGCGCGCGGTATGCCCGCCAACGAAACGGTCGCCGATGGTGATCAGAAAGGACTTGTCAGCCACCGTCGGCAGGCGCAACACACGGGTTGCAGCATCGTCGAGACTGATGTCGGTCAGATCCAGCGGCGTGTGCTGCAGGTGCAGACGTTCGACATTGCGATGCATTTTCGGCGGCTTGCCCAGCAAGACATCCATCGGCATATCGACCGGGTAATTGTCGTGCTCCGGATCGAGCACGCGCAGCTGTCTTTCTTCGGTGGCGATACCCACCACCGCAAACGGACTGCGCTCACGCTCGCACATCTCGCGGAACAAGCCGAGACTCGACGGCGCAATGCCCAGCACGTAGCGCTCCTGGGATTCATTACTCCAGATTTCTTTGGGTGCGAGACCGCTTTCTTCGAGCGGCACTTTGCGCAAGTCAAAAACCGCACCCCGACCCGCGTCATTGGTCAGCTCGGGAAACGCATTCGATAAACCGCCGGCACCGACATCGTGTATTGAGAGGATGGGATTGTCTTCACCCAGCGCCCAGCAGGCATTGATGACTTCCTGAGCGCGTCGCTCCATTTCCGGATTACCACGCTGGACCGAATCAAAATCCAGATCGGCCGTATTGGCGCCGGTCGCCATCGAGGAAGCCGCACCGCCACCCATGCCGATGCGCATGCCGGGGCCTCCCAGCTGTATCAGCAGACTGCCCGGCGGCAGGCCTTCTTTTTTCGTGTGCTGCGCGGCGATGTTACCCATGCCGCCGGCGATCATGATCGGCTTGTGATAGCCGTAGACGGTACCGCCGACATTTTGTTCATAGGTACGGAAATAACCGGCCAGATTCGGACGACCGAATTCATTGTTGAATGCTGCACCACCCAGCGGACCATCGATCATGATCTGCAGTGGCGAGGCGATACGCTCGGGTTTGCCTGTGATCGCCGACATGCCCGTGTCTTTGCGTGCCGCGATCGGCTGGTTCACATCGCGCGCGTTTTCCCACGGATGCACCGCATGCGTGAGCATCAGGTTCGACACGGTGAAACCGGTCAAACCTGCTTTGGGTTTGGCACCCCGCCCTGTCGCACCTTCATCACGTATTTCTCCGCCCGCGCCGGTCGAGGCGCCGGGAAAGGGCGAGATGGCTGTCGGATGATTGTGGGTCTCGACCTTCATCAGGATGTGGGTCAGCTCATCCGAGGGCAGATACTGCTGGGCCTGCGTCGAACGCGGATAAAAACGAGACACGACAGCGCCCTCGATCACCGATGAATTGTCGGAGTAGGCGACCACCGTGCCCTGCGGATGCAATTGGTGGGTGTTTCTGATCATCGCGAACAGTGAACGATCCTGCTCTTCACCATCGATGGTCCAGTCGGCATTGAAAATTTTGTGACGGCAGTGCTCGCTGTTGGCCTGGGCGAACATCATCAGCTCGACGTCCGTAGGATTTCGGCCCGCGCTGCTGAAGGCGGCATCGAGATAATCGATTTCATCGTCAGACAATGCGAGTCCCAGCTCGGTATTTGCTGTGACCAGCGCCTGACGGCCACCGGTTTTCACGTCAATCCAAGCGAGTGGCTGGGCCGGTAAGGTTTCGAACAATCCTGCCGCCTCTTCCGGCGTGCGAATGACTATCTCGGTCATACGGTCATGCAGCAGTTCCGCGATGGCCTGCGTGTGCTCTGCGTCCAGCGCGGCTTTCTTGCCCAGCAAGCCGGACTTCAGGGTCACGCTGTAGATCACGCCGCGTTCAATCCGGTGAATCTGCGACATGCCGCAATTACGTGCAATATCCGTGGCCTTGCTGGCCCAGGGCGAGATCGTGCCGAACCGCGGTATGACAACGAATTGCTCGCCGACGATATCGGATGACACCGGATCGCCGTACACCAGCATCGCATCAAGCTTCTGACGATCGGCATCGCTCAGCGCGGACTTGCTGTCGATGAAGTGGCAATAACGGCCCGACACGCCGTTGACTGCAGGATTGATCTCTTTCAGTTGTGACAATAAACGTTGAATACGAAAGGCAGACAGGGCACTGGAGCCCGGCAGAATGAGCATGGCAGAGGCAGCTTGGAGAGGGTTATTCGCGCTGGTTTGCGCGGCTGAAATCAGGCGAGATTATACCCTGCCATGCTCTGCCTTCCGTGACCGAATACGGCGCCTGACAGGGCGCCTCAGGAGAGGCCAATCCCGAGGCCTGTGCTATGGTCTGGCGCAATCTCTGTCCGATGCCCTTGCATGGCCATGCCAAGACCTTCACTCATACGTTCACTCGCTGATTTACCCCGCAGCGAGCTGGTGGCAACCAGCCTGTCACGGTCCAACGCGCAGCAGGCCGTATTCACGGCGCTATACGCATCAGAGGCGCTGGCAGCGGCCGCTGCTGCTGATACGGCGCGTCAGACCGGCCAACCACACTCACCGCTCGCTGGTTTACCGGTATCGGTCAAGGATTTGTTTGACATCGAAGGTGAGACAACCCTAGCCGGCTCGGTTGTGCTGCGTGATCGTCCGCCGGCCCGCAAAGATGCTCCGGTGGTCGCTCGTCTGCGCGCCTCGGGCGCAGCATTGATCGGCAAGACCAACATGACCGAATTCGCCTTTTCTGGCGTCGGCATCAACCCGCACTATGGCACACCCGGCAATCCTGCCGATCCGACACGCATCCCCGGCGGTTCGTCTTCCGGTGCGGCGGTATCGGTAGCCGGCGGCAGCTGCGTTGCAGCCATCGGCTCGGACACCGGTGGCTCCATTCGCATACCCGCTGCATTGTGTGGTCTGGTGGGATTCAAGCCCACCATGCGTCGGGTGCCCGTGGCCGGCATTGTGCCGCTCTCGCCTTCGCTGGACACCCTTGGCCCGATCGCACCGTCGGTTGAAGATTGCCTAATCATCGACAGCATCATCGCCGACACGCCCTTGCAGCCGGATGCGCTGTCAGTTGCAGGCATGCGACTGGCGGTGCCGCTCGATGTGGTGCTCGACGACATGGACACGCAGGTAGCACATGCCTTTTCGCAGGCCTTGTCGCGGCTATCAGCTTCAGGCGCGGAGATCGTTGAGGTGGCCATGCCCATGCTCAGGGAAGCGCCGCAGATCAATCGTTTTTCTCCCATTGAAGCGTATGCCTGGCATCAGTCGTTGTTGCAAACGCAGGAGGCCCGTTACGATCCTCGGGTCGTAGCGAGAATTCGGCAGGGTGCGGGTCAGCCACCACAGGCGCTTCAAGAGCTTCGGCTTGTGCGCACTGACTGGATAACGCGCATCAGCGCAGTCATGCAAAGTTTCGATGCCCTGCTCATGCCGACCGTGCCCATCGTGGCACCGCACATCGCGCCACTGCTGGCATCGGACACCGTATTTTTCGAGGCCAATCGTCTGCTGCTGCGCAATCCCTCACTGATTAACTTGCTGGATGGTTGCGCGATATCGATCCCCTGCCACCGTCCAGGCGACTTACCGGTCGGCCTGACGGTGGCAGGGCTGGCGATGGCGGATGCAAAGCTTATCGCCATCGCTCATGCCATCGAAGACTTACTGCATTCCGGGGAATGAGTCACAGCGATTCTCTGATGTAGACCGCATTGGCAAGAGTTTCCCCGTATCGGTCATCCATGTCATAGGGAAGGCTTGAAAAATCCCTGTCAGGATAAACAGCGACAATTTTTTCATAGCCCAGCGACAGCACGAATCTTGCGATCCTGTCGGCTTCAGCGGTGTCTCTGAATGGAAATCGGGCTGACCCTAAGTTAATGTAGGCCGTCTTGGTTTCATGATCATCAAAGAAGATCTCGCCACCCACGACAGCGAAGCTTTTGATCAGACTGTGCAGAGGAATACCGCGTGAGCTCTCCGGGCAAGGACTCATTTCCCGCACGATATGCATGCCGTCGCGGTCGATCAGGTAAAGGTATTTAAATTCACGCTGACCGTAAGGACCCGTCACAACGTCAGTAAAAGCGCCCTCGCCGGGTTTTTTCGTCTGTATTTTCGTGCTTGGCTGCGCCGATGGTAGGTCATAGGGATGAGTATTGATGGCTTCCCGTTGCGGACCAATGCCATAGACCTCATCCGTTTCAAAGCCTTCCTCATTCATGGCTTTGAGTACTGCAATTTCTCTGTCGGATACGGTCACCACTTTCCAGGGATCAGCAAATGAGGATTCTCGTTTTTTAGGGGTGTTATCCACTTGAACCGGGTCGATCACCATCGCATTTTGTTTCATTCTTAAATGCTCATAAAAAAAGGGCGCCAGCAGCTCCTGATGCGTTTTTTTCTTTGGCGTCATGCTCGGCGGCCGCAGCGAGTGGAGCGTGAGATGTTTGTCGGCGCGATGGGCAAAACCGGTCGAATATCTTGAGCAAGCACGGGCGATGATGGAATTCATGATGGGTCCTTTGCAAAATGTCTCTGATGAAAATTATCTGAAAACCGCTGTCATTCCTGGCCATCGGATATCAGCGGCATTTACTTTTTTGCAATTGCCATGCCATCCATGAGAGACAGGATTGCTTTTTTCTGGTGGTGTTTTTCCGTAAAAAGCGTGGCTCATCATCCACATTCGGTTCGCGGATCGCACCAGCACGTACATCGATCAGTGAGCAAACGAGTGCATGCACTGCTTTGGGCAAACTGATGGGTGCGAATGGCCGTTCAGCGGTACACGTTGTTTTGAAACGTGTTTGCGGCTACCCTATAGCGGTTTTTTGTACCGAGAGCTTTCCTTTAAGAACGCAGGCATCGACCTGTCCCGCAGCCAGCAACGTGCTGCGAGGTTTGCCTAGAACTGGAGTCCAATGCGTGTCGCTGTGATTGGTGGTGGTGTCATCGGGGTTTGCACCGCCTACTACCTGGCCGAGGCCGGGCATGAAGTTGCGGTTATGGAACGCTATGGCAATGTTGCTCAGGAAGCCAGTTTCGGTAATCTCGACCTGATGGGCCCGTCCGTGGTGCGACCCTGGGCAACCCCGGGAACCGTGAGCCGCGTTTTCTCGATGCTCTTCCGGCCTGAATCCCCGATGGCATTCAGCTCCCGGTTTGAACCCGCGATGTGGCGCTGGCTGCGCCGTTCCATGTCGGAATGTGCGCTGCCTCGTTATAAGCAGAATCAGCAACGTCTGCTGCGCCTGGCGGGTTACAGCCAGGAACTGATGCAACATCTGGTGCAAACCCGGGAGCTCGATTTCCAGCAACGTAATGGTGCGCTGATGATGTTCCGCACATCGCGCGAACTCGAGCTGGCGCAACCCTTGATGGAGATGCTGGGAGAAATCGGCAGCCGTCATGAGCTGCTCGACGTGGATGCCGCCCGTCAGCTCGAACCGGCACTGTCCACCGAGACGACATTTCATTCAGCCTTGTACATCCCCGACGACTGGTCTGGGAATTGTCCGCTGTTCGTTCGTCAGATGAAAACCCTGGCCCAGGACAAAGGCGTTGAATTCCACTTTAACAGTGAGGTACAGGCCATACGACCAGAGCTGGGCGGTGTGAGCTTTCAGATTGAGGGCCGCAGCATTGACACCGATGCAGTGGTGGTGGCCGCGGGCGGTGACAGTGTTCGCCTGCTCAAAGCGATCGGAATCAGTCTGCCGCTCTACCCGGTCAAGGTCTACTCAGCATCGACACCGATCCAGGAGTACGAACTCGCACCGCAAGTCTCCGTGTTTGACGACACCTACCGGGTCGGTCTGACACGACTTGGCAAGCGTATTCGCATTGCCGGTTGTGCTGAACTGGGCTCATCCAATTTCGATCTGAATCAAAAAGCAGTCAATACGCTGGTCAAAGTGGGCGATGACTGGTTTCCGAATGCAGCGAACTACCGCACTGCGAGTTTCTGGTGCGGACCAGCCGCCATGCTGCCTGAGGGTGTGCCACTGCTGGGCGCCACACGCTACCCGAATGTCTTCATTAACACCGGACAGGGTGCAGGCGCGTGGGCGATGGCTGCCGGAAGCGGCAAAGTGATGGCCGACATCATCTCGTCGCGTCGACCGGAAATTGACACGGATGGCCTTACGCTGACCCGGTATGGCGACCGCATGCGCTGACCGGCGCGATCCTCTGGCTCTCTACAGCGTCGCGCAAATTCGCGCGATCGAATCTGTTGCGCTCTCCGCAGTCCCGCCGGGCACGCTGATGCAACGTGCGGGTGCTGCCGTTGCACGAGCCGCATTATCGAGACTGTCTGACATTACCCCTCAAACGCGGATACTGATCGCTGCCGGTCCCGGCAACAACGGCGGCGATGCGCTGATCGCTGCGGCACTGCTCGCGCAGCAGCGCCTGCATGTCACCGTTGTTCTTTTAGCTGATCATCATTCGCTGCCCGAAGATGCCCGCAAGGCACTGCAACAAGCAACACAAAGCGGTGTCGCCTTCGCGACATCCGTTAGTCAGCTAACTCCCTCATCATGGGCACTGGCGATTGACGGCATGTTCGGTATTGGCCTGACGCGCCCGTTGCACGGTCCTTATGCAGAGATCGCACAGCTGCTGAATCGTCTTGACTGCCCGGTACTGGCGATTGATGTCCCCAGTGGACTAGATGCCGACACCGGGTCAGTCGTGGGTACGGACGGTACCGCCGTCTGTGCCAATGCGACGATCACCTTCATCGGCGACAAACCGGGACTGCACACCTTGCACGGACGAGACAGCGCGGGTGAGGTCATCGTCGATGAACTGGACATTGATGTATCGCTCTTTCCCAGGCCGGTGGCGCACCTGAACTCCCCGCTGCTATTTGCGCCGCTGCTGCGCCCGCGACTGCACGCATCGCACAAAGGAAGTTACGGCGATCTGCACGTCATCGGCGGTGCCGAGGGCATGAGCGGTGCAGTCATACTCGCAGCACGAATGGCCCTGATGGCGGGCGCCGGACGTGTTTTTGCAGGCTTTGCCGGAGCCACACCTGCCTACGATAGCCTTCATCCGGAGCTGATGTGCCGAGAGGCAGAAAAGCTGTCGCTCGATCGTGGCGCGATTGTCATCGGACCCGGGCTGGGCACGTCCCGGAATGCGCATGATCTGCTCGGCCGGGCGCTATCGACCACCCTGCCAATCGTCATTGATGCGGACGGGCTGAACCTGATTGCCGCTGAAGCGCCGCTGCAAACCCGTCTGGCACAACGCACTGCGCCGACCCTGCTGACGCCGCATCCGCTGGAGGCTGCACGGTTGTTGGGTACGAATGCCGATGCGATTCAGGCAGACCGCCTTGATGCAGCGAATGCGATCGCACGGCGCTACCAGAGCACGGTCATTCTGAAAGGCAGTGGCAGCATCATCGCCCACCCTGATGAGTGCAGCGTCATCAACAACACCGGCAATGCGGCGCTGGCGACTGCAGGCAGTGGTGATGTGCTGGCCGGCTTGTGCGGCGCATTGCTTGCACAAGGCTGGCCGGTGTGGGAATGCGCGCTGGCGGCCACCTGGCTACACGGATCTGCGGCCGATGAGATGGTCAAGGCCGGCACAGGACCGGCAGGTGCAACAGCCAGCGAACTACTGCCGTGGATCAGGAAGGTACTTAATGATATCGCGCGCCGGCCAGGCTAAGCATCGCTGCAAGCAAGCAAGCAAAAAGCCTACTGACGGCGGTCGTCAACCAGGCGGCCCGCGGCAATCGTCAGCTGACGCTGGCATCGCGCTGCCATCACCGGATCATGAGTGACCAGCACCAGCGTAGAGTGCTGTTCACGGTTGAGTTCAAACATCAGTTCGATCACAGCCTCACCCGTGGCGGCATCCAGACTACCGGTGGGTTCATCGGCCAGCAGTAACGGAGGCCGCGTGACGAAAGCACGTGCCAGCGCTACGCGCTGCTGCTCCCCACCGGAGAGGAATTTTGGGTAATGCTGCAAACGCTGCTGCAGACCCACGCGCGCGAGCATTGCCTCGGCCTTGCCGGCCGCATCGGCATCGCCGCGCAACTCCAGCGGCAGCATGACATTTTCCAGCGCGGTCAGATGCGATAGCAGCTGAAAAGACTGGAAAACGAAACCAAGATGCGCGCGCCGGATCGCAGCCCGGCCATCTTCATCCAGCGAAAAAATATCGATGCCTTTAATCTGCACACTGCCCGAGGTCGGCGTATCCAGCCCGGCCAGCAGTCCCAGCAAGGTGGACTTGCCCGAGCCGGAGGCGCCCACCAGCGCAAGCGTGTCACCGGCCTGGACGGTAAAATGCAGGTCGTGAAGTATGGTCAGCTCACCACTCGTATCGGCGACTTTTTTGGTCAGGGCCGTGACTTCGATGGCGGGTGCTCTCTGGGGGTGTTCAGGCATGCAGGGTCGGTTGAATCGCTATCTGGAATCGTCGGGATCTTACGAAATGCTATCAGTGCTGGCAGCGCTGCGGCTGGGCTTTGCGGCGTTTGTGCTGTGCCTGATCTGCACGGCCGCGCCGGCGTATTCTGCATCAAAAACCTTGCTTGTGCTCGGGGACAGTCTCTCGGCCGAATATGGCTTGCCGCGTGGCAGCGGATGGGTCGCCTTGCTGCAGCAACGGCTGCGTACGGAAAAATTCGACATCAACATCGTCAATGCCAGTATCAGCGGCGAAACCACCGCGGGCGGTAAATCCCGCTTGTCTTCCCTTTTGCAGCAGCACAAACCAGCGCTTGTTCTGATCGAACTCGGTGGCAATGATGGTTTGCGCGGCTTGTCACTGGCTGCAACCCAGGCTAACTTGCGAGAGATGAGTGCGCTGGTGACCGCCAGCGGCGCGAAACTCATTCTGGTCGGCATGCGCGTGCCGCCGAATTACGGTGTTGATTACAGCAAGCGTTTTGCAGCGATGTATCAGGGCCTGGGAAAAGAAAAAAATATCAGACTCGTTCCGTTTTTACTGCAGGGTCTGGAAGACACCGAACAATTTTTCCAGCCCGACCGTATTCATCCAAACCAGCGGGCCCAGCCGCTCATGATGGAGAATGTCTGGCAGGTACTCAAACCGCTGCTCAGATAAGCGCTGCCCATGAAATATCCCGCATTACTGCCTGCCGCAGATGCTCTCTCGCGCCTGCATGACTTTGACAGCATCATTGATGTACGGTCCGAAACCGAGTTTGCTCTTGATCACATACCCGGTGCGATCAATTGCCCGGTGCTCAATGACGCTGAACGTGCAGAGGTTGGCACACTGTACAAACAGACCGGCGCATTTGAAGCCAAAAAAACGGGAGCTGCGCTGGTGGCGCACAATATTGCAGTACATTTGAAGCAGACGTTACAAGACAAGCCCCGCGACTGGAAGCCATTGATCTATTGCTGGCGAGGCGGCAATCGTAGCGGCGCGATGGCTCACATCCTGGCAAAAATTGGCTGGCCGGCAATCCAACTCGACGGCGGTTATCGTGAATATCGTCGCTGCGTATTGGACCAGCTGGATACCGAACCACTGCACCTTACTTTCCGCGTGATCTGCGGCACCACCGGCAGCGGCAAAAGTCGGTTGTTAACGGCGCTGGTCCATGAAGGCGCGCAAGTGCTGGATCTGGAACAACTGGCAGCGCATCGTGGCTCGGTCCTCGGAGATCTTCCCGATGAACCTCAACCGTCGCAAAAAATGTTTGAAAGCCGCATCTGGCACAAGCTGCGGAGTTTTATATCAACACGGCCCGTCTACGTTGAATCCGAAAGCCGGAAAATTGGCAAGTTGCGTGTGCCCGAAAAATTAATGGAAAAAATGCGCGCCTCAGCCTGCGTCCATTTGCAGACAAGCACGACGCATCGAGTGGCTTTGCTGATGGAGGATTATCCGCATCTGGTGATGAACACCGATACATTGATGAACCAGCTCTCGCACCTGATTGCCCTACACGGGCATGAAAAAATCAAGGCATGGAGAACGATGGCAGAAGCCGGGCAGATCGCCCGACTAGTCGCAGAACTCCTGAGAGAACATTACGATCCGGCCTATCTGCGCTCCATCGAGAAAAACTTCAGTGGCTATGCGCGGGCACAAGCGCTGGTACTGGAAGATATCTCTTCTGCCGCATTTTCCAGAGCAGCCCGACAACTGCATGATGGGGCACCAGGCTAAGAGGTTCTAAGTGTCTGTTTGAAAATCTACTGCGCGACCTGATTTCGCCCCTGCGATGCTCGACGTACCTCACGTACGACTGCCCTCGCAGGGCGCGCGCTGGCGAATAGGCGGGCGCCGTTCGCCAGGCGAGGAGCATGCTCCTCGAAACCCCTGGCTTACCTTCTCGAGCCGAACTCAGGCCGCTCGCGACAATTTTCAAACAGACACTAAGGCAGGGAGTATGTCGGCAAGACCCCAGGCAGCGGCAGCTGGTGATCTGTGGAGTGGCTATTTATCGAGAACTATCTCACCCAAGGCTGCCAGGAAGGCAGCCTTGCCGGTTTACGGTTATTTCGGTGCAGGCGTCGCCTTGGCTGCAACAGGTTTCAGAATCTCTGCTTTCGCCCGCTTCTTGATCACGTCGAGGTATGCGGCCATTTCCTGAGCGGCAAGGAACTCACTGACCTGTTGCTGCTCAGCTTTGCGAGCCTCTTCGTCGATCACATCGTCACTGATCTTGTTCACACGGTAAATGGCATAACCACGCCCGGATACCGGCACGCCCACATAGGCGGGCAACTTGCGTGCGTCGGCCTTCATGATGTCGGTCACCGCTGACGGCGGCAATCCGGCGGCATTGTTGCGCGAAACCGATTTGGCTGTACCAAAATCAGCGTTACCACCTTTGCGCAATTCAGCAAGGCGAGCTTCGCCTGCCTTGACGGCGAGCTTCTCGGACTCCGTTCCTGTCAGACGCTCCTCGATGACCGTACGAACTTCAGCAACGGGAATTTTGGTCACAGGCTTGTGTTCAATCACGCGACCCGCGATCAGCACACTCGTACCCACCTCCACGGCTTCGGTGTTTCGCTTGGCGCGAATAGCGTCATCCGAAAAAATCGCACTCAGGAATTTGGGCTGATTGTAGGCAGCCATTTTCGGCAGGGTCGGGTTCGGCTTGCGCGTCAGATTCTGTGCCGTCTCGATCTTCAGTCCGAGCTTGTCAGCAACCGGCTTCAGACTGTCCGACTGTTCGTACACCATGTTGGTGAAGGTCTCTGCCATTTCGGCGTATTTCTTGCCTGACTGCTGACGTTTGATCTCAGCAGCGATGTTCGCTTTGACTTCCGAAAGTTCACGCGTGGCGGGAGCCTTGATGCCGGTCACGCGAATAATATGAAAGCCGAAGTCCGACTGCACCAAACCACTGATCTCGCCTTCTTTCAGCGCGAATGCCGCGTCTTCAAACGGCTTGACCATATCGCCACGCCCGAAGAAATTCAGATCGCCACCGCGCTCTGCCGAGACCGTGTCCTGCGAGTTTTCTTTCGCCAGTTTGGCGAAATCACCGGGAGTCTTGCGTAACTGTTCGAGGATTTTCTCAGCTTTGGCTTTGGCTGCTGCTTTATCCGATGCGGAAGCATCCTTGGCTGCATTGATCAGAATGTGGCTTGCGCGGCGCTGCTCAGGCGTTTGGTAGCGCGCGATATTCTGTTCATAGAAAGTTTTGATATCCGCATCAGAGACGTCGATACGCGATTCGACAACATCCGGCGACAAGACCAGATATTCGATTTTGACGGTTTCCGGCACTTCGAACTGCGCGGCATTCTTGTTGTAGAACTCGTTAACCATCGCGTCGGTGAGCTTGACCTCGGATTTAAAATCCTGCCAGCCAAACATTAATTCCTGCACTTCGCGCTGTTGCTGGTTAAGCGCGGTAATACGGGAGGCCACCGCTTTCGGTGCGAACGCACTGTTTTGAATCGACAGATTCACCTGCTGCATCGCCAGCTCATGTCGCAGGTTGGCTTCGAAACGGTCGGGGGTCAGCCCCTGGGCCGCCAGCAGCGCCTGATAGCGTTGCTTGTCAAAGCTTCCATCCGGATTCGTCAGACCCTGAATCTCACGAATCGTACTGCGCAGCTGATCGTCGGATACCGTCAGGTGGTTTTTAGTCACATGAGACGACAATGCCTTCTGCGCCAGCAGGCCTTCCAGCGTGCTCTGACGCGCATCGGGCGTATCGAACATGGCGGGGTTGAATTGCTCGCCGAACATCTGGCGGAAGCGTTCGAGCTGTCGCGCCTGCGCAGCGTCCCATTCGCGTTGGGAAATATCCTGTCCGGCTACTTTAGCAACCGTTGGCTCGCGATCCGACATGCGCAGATAGCTTTCCAGCCCCACAAACGCAAAGGAAGGCACAATAATCAGCAGCAGCAAAAACTGCATCAGGCGGCGGTGTGTGCGAATGAATTCAAACATGGTCGATCTGATGTCTCCCGCCCTTTCAGGGCGATTGTCTTTGTCGGGTTGTGTCTGAGCACCTTGCAGTCCGGGCGGAAACGGCTCCGGATGGCAGAGCACCCTATGAAAAAAGGCGAACGCAAGGTTCGCCTTTTTTGGTTTTGGCGGAGTGGACGGGACTCGAACCCGCGACCCCCGGCGTGACAGGCCGGTATTCTAACCGACTGAACTACCACTCCTTAACTGCTACTGCTGACTGGTTGGTGGGTGCTGAGAGGCTCGAACTCCCGACCTACGCCTTGTAAGGGCGCCGCTCTACCAACTGAGCTAAGCACCCGCAGAAACTTTCAACAGCTTGTTTCAAACTTGGCCAGCCAACCTCGGCGTTTGTCACCACGCCGAGAAAAACACTAGTTTAATGCATCTTTCAAAGCTTTGCCAGGCTTAAATTTTGGCACCTTCGATGCCTTGATCGTGATTTCCTGATGCGGTGCGCGCGGATTGCGTCCGATACGTTCAGCACGAGCGCTGACGGAGAACGTTCCAAATCCAGCCAGGGTGACCGTGCCATCCTCTTTCAATGTCGACGTCACCGCATCGATCACTGCTTCAAGCGCGCGGCTGGCGGAGGCTTTCGAAATGTCCGCCGCTTTGGCAATTTCATCAATCAGTTCAGTTTTATTCACTGACATTCCCCTAGGATATGTTGTTGGATTTTTCGGCAGAAGATTTGTCTCGAAAGCCGGCCGTTCGGCTACAGGATTTCCTGCAGCGGCTATTAGACAAGTGGTGATCATTGGTGTCAAGAAATTTACCCAATTACACTTTCCTTAATCGCACTTTGGGTCGCAAGCCTCGATCAAACCACCCATTCTGTAAAAATTTTGCATCAAAAAAGCGTCCCGAAGGACGCTTTTTTTCAAACAATGGATTGACTCAATCCCGGTTCAGTGCTTAACGACAGCAGGGTCGCTGGTGGTTTCGGCCGCTGCCACCGCAGTCGCTGGCGCGACCTCTTCCTCGGTCAGCGGCACGGGCTGGCGCTCCAGGGCGATCTCAAGCACCTTTTCAATCCAGCGTACCGGAATGATTTCCAGACGACTTTTAACGTTGTCTGGAATCTCGGCAAGGTCTTTGACATTCTGTTCCGGAATCAGCACCACCTTGATACCACCACGTAAGGCAGCAAGCAGTTTTTCTTTCAATCCGCCGATCGGAAGCACCTCACCGCGCAGCGTGATTTCACCGGTCATTGCCACATCCGCCCGCACCGGAATACCTGAAAACACCGACACCAGCGCGGTTGTCATTGCAATACCCGCAGATGGGCCATCCTTGGGCGTAGCGCCCTCAGGCACGTGAATGTGAATATCAGTCTTCTCGAACACCTCGCTCTTGATACCCAGCACTTTTGCACGACTGCGTACGACGGTACGCGCCGCCTCGATGGATTCCTTCATCACATCGCCCAGCGTACCAGTGCGAATCACATTGCCTTTGCCGGGCATGGTCATTGATTCGATGGTCAAGAGATCGCCGCCCACTTCAGTCCAGGCCAAACCAACTACTTGTCCGATCTGGTTTTCTTTGTCGGCGACGCCAAAGTCATAACGACGCACACCCAGGAATTTGCCCAGATTTTTCGCTGTGACGGTGATCTTTTTTTCCTGTCCGGTCAGCAACAGCATCTTGACTACCTTACGGCAGATTTTCGAGATTTCCCGATCGAGCGAACGCACACCAGCTTCACGCGTGTAATAACGAATAATGTCGCGCACCGCCGATTCAGCCACAGCAATTTCGCTCTCTTTCAAACCATTATTCTTGATTTGCTTGGGTAACAGGTAGCGTTGCGCAATGTTGGTTTTTTCATCTTCGGTGTAGCCCGACAGACGAATGACTTCCATACGATCGAGCAGCGCTGCAGGAATATTGTAAGAGTTCGCGGTCGCGACGAACATCACGTCCGATAAATCGAAATCGACTTCCACGTAATGATCGCCGAAAGTGTGGTTCTGCTCCGGGTCGAGCACTTCAAGCAGCGCTGATGCGGGATCACCGCGAAAATCCTGTCCCAGCTTATCGATCTCATCCAGAAGGAACAGCGGATTGCGAACACCTGATTTGGTCAGGCTCTGCAAAATCTTTCCGGGCATAGAGCCAATGTAAGTACGGCGATGACCGCGGATCTCGGCCTCATCGCGCACACCACCGAGCGCCATTCGCACGAATTTGCGATTCGTCGCGCGCGCAATCGACTGCCCCAGCGAGGTCTTGCCGACGCCGGGCGGCCCCACGAAGCAGAGAATCGGCGCTTTCACCTTGTCGACACGCTGCTGCACGGCGAGATACTCAAGAATCCGCTCCTTGATTTTATCCAGTCCGTAGTGATCGTCCTCAAGCACTTTCTCTGCATGCGAGAGATCGTTATTGACCTTGGATTTTTTCTTCCATGGCAGACCAATTAACACGTCAATGTAATTGCGCACCACTGTGGCCTCGGCCGACATCGGTGACATCAGCTTCAGTTTTTTCAACTCCGACTGGGCTTTTTCGCGCGCCTCTTTCGGCATTTTCGCGGCAATGATTTTCTTGTCGAGTTCTTCGAGGTCAGCGCCTTCCTCGCCCTCGCCGAGTTCCTTCTGAATCGCCTTGACCTGCTCGTTCAGGTAGTACTCGCGCTGCGATTTTTCCATCTGGCGCTTGACGCGACCACGGATGCGCTTCTCGACCTGGAGAATATCCAGCTCTGCCTCCAGCTGACCAAGCAGATGCTCGTGACGCTTGGCGACATTAAAAATTTCGAGGATGACCTGTTTTTGCTCCAGCTTCAGTGGCAAATGCGCGGCAATCGTATCAGCCAGGCGGCCTGCGTCATCAATACCAGCCAGCGAGGTCAGGATCTCAGGCGGGATTTTTTTGTTCAGTTTGACGTACTGATCGAACTGCTGAACGATCGCGCGACGCATGGCCTCGACTTCGGATTCATCGCCCGGCTCGGAATCCACCGGTGACAGATCGGCGACAAAATGCGTATCCGCTTCGCTGATCATGTGGATACGCGCGCGCTGAGCGCCCTCAACCAATACCTTGACGGTGCCATCAGGCAGTTTCAGCATCTGCAAAATGTTGGCGATACAGCCAATTTCATAGATGTCATCGGCGGAGGGCTCATCTTTGGCCGCTGCTTTCTGCGCAGCGAGCATGATGCTCTTGCCCTGCTCCATCGCTGCTTCGAGCGCTTTGATCGATTTCGGGCGTCCCACAAACAGCGGAATGACCATATGCGGGAACACAACCACATCGCGCAGAGGCAGCAATGGCAGCTGAGTTGGTTCGGAAAATTGTGCAGTTATCGTCATGGCGAGCCTTTTGAAAAACCTGTGATGCATGTTGGCACGATATGGCCGATCACAAGTCCTTTGTTCAACAATAGTTAC
>JACCDX010185435.1_pt1 | contig 44042 bp, 45 predicted proteins | sample 7449681 | NCBI WGS metagenome assembly JACCDX01 (sample SAMN15323450, study PRJNA562643) | freshwater metagenome | isolation source: river surface water | place: USA:Blue River Watershed | collected 2017-08-18
ATTGGGCTAACTTATCTGCATCGTTATCAAATAAGTCCAGCATGTCTTGAGCGGTTCCAACGGGACCTTTTATCCCCCGAATTGAATAGCGCTCTAGTAACTCAGTTAACCGATCAATCGCAATTAATAACTCTTGTGCGCTGTTAGCAAATCGTTTACCTAATGTAGTGGTTTGAGCTGCTACGTTATGACTGCGCCCGGTTAACGCAACATCTGAATATCTAACTGCCAGCTCTGCAAGTTTTGCTGCGGCTGCAACAGCTTTTATTTTTAGAAAATAAAGAGCCTCGACTATTTGTAATTGCTCAACATTTTCCGTTAAATCTCTACTGGTCATGCCTTTATGGATGTGTTCAAATCCAGCTAACTCGCAAAATTCTTCAATTCTGGCTTTTACATCGTGACGAGTTACTTTTTCTCTAGCCGCAATACTGGCTAAATCAATTTTTGGTAAGGCTTTTTCATATGCATCTATTGCTGCTTGTGGAACATCAATTCCTAAGTCTTTTTGCGCTTTAAGAACAGCAATCCATAGATGGCGCTCGATAGAAATCTTATTTTCTGCTGACCAGATATTTGCCATACCGGTTGAGGCATACCGACTAGCCAACACATTCGAGATACTTGGTTTACTCATGGAATTTGTATCTCCTCTTTAACTGCCGTAAGTGCAATATCGGTTCGATGATGTTCGCCAGCAAACTTAATTGTCTCAACTGCTTGATAGGCACGTCTACGTGCATCTGCTAAATCGATACCGACTCCAGTTATTGATAGCACTCGACCACCATTAACCACTACATTTCCAGTGTGATCGAGCGCCGTGCCAGCGTGAAAAACTTTTGCACCCTGACTGATTGCATCTTCGAGTCCAGAAATTGGTGCGCCTAAGACTGGCTTTTCTGGATAACCTTCGGCAGCCATAACTACCGTGACCGCAGATTCAGTTTTCCAGTTCGGTTCAGGCAGTTGAGCTAATTTTCCATCTGCTGCTGCTAACAGTAATTCACTGAGTGAACTATCCAACCTAGCTAAAACAACCTGAGTTTCTGGATCACCAAAGCGGACGTTAAATTCAATTACTTTTATCCCTGATTTGGTTAAGACTAAGCCGGCATACAGTAAGCCAACGAATGGAGTTTTACGTTTAGCCATTTGGTCAACCATCGGCTGCAAAACATTTTGGGTAACTTCGTTGACTAGGTTTTTCGGTGCCCAAGGTAGTGGGGTGTACGCACCCATTCCACCGGTGTTTGGACCTTCGTCATTGTCTCTAACGCGCTTAAAATCTTGAGCAGGTGAAAGTGGAATTACTTTTGTCCCATCGCAAACGCCAAACAAACTAATTTCTGGTCCAGCCAAAAATTCTTCTATTACAACGGCGCCGCCGTCCCTACTATCTATACAAGCCAAAGCATGTTCTATTGCAACATCAAAATCGTGGGTAACAACTACCCCTTTTCCAGCAGCCAGTCCATCATCTTTAACTACATACGGCGCACCAAATTTTTCAAGCGCATGCCGCGCCTCTTCTACCGTTGAGCAATAACTTGAAGCTGCCGTAGCAACTCCTGCTTCTTGCATCACTTCTTTGGCAAATGCTTTACTGCCTTCAAGTTGTGCAGCAGCTGAAGAAGGACCAAAAACTTTAAAACCGTGATCGCGCAAAATGTCAGCTACACCAGCAACAAGTGGTGCCTCTGGACCTATAACAACTAAATCTGCAGCTACTTGTTTTGCTAGGGCTAAAACTTCATCGGCGGCTATTGGATTTACCGCCACAGTTCTGGCAATTTGAGCAATTCCTGGATTACCTGGAGCACAAACTACGTTGACATTTTTGTCTTTAAGCAGACTAGTTACGATTGCATGCTCTCTCGCACCTTGACCGATTACGAGGATTAGCACTTTCCTAAGTTTATTCGCAATCGCTACAAAGCAACAATCAACAAATTAACTACTGCAAATGAGTGAGTTAGGCGCCTTCGTAGTACTTATCGATTGAAGCAAACACTTCATCCAGGATTGCCAAACCTTCTTTGGCTTCTGTTTCAGAAACATTGCAAGGTGGAACAACATGTAAGCGGTTGTAGTTAGTGAATGGTAGTAACCCATTCTTCTTACAGGCTGCAATCAAATCGGCCATTGCTGGAGAAGTTCCACCGTATGGTGCGATCATTTCCTTGGTTTTGCGATCTTTAACTAAATCAAGAGCCCAGAAAGTTCCAAGTCCACGTACTTCGCCAATTACTTTATGGCGATCTTGGAGTTCACGAAGTCCTGGACCAAGTATTTTTTCACCAATCATCTTGGCGTTCTCGACAATTCCTTCTTCTTTCATAATGTCGATGGTTGCCACAATTGATGCTGCAGCTAATGGGTGGCCTGAGTAAGTTAATCCACCCGGGAATACTCGTTCATCAAAAGTTTTGGCGATGTGATCGCCAATAACTACGCCACCAACTGGCACGTAACCACTGTTTGATCCTTTTGCAAAAACAAACAAGTCAGGCTTTACCTGGTAATTGTCGAATGCAAACCATTCACCAGTACGACCAAAGCCAGCCATAACTTCATCAAGAATTAGCAAGATGTCGTTGTCATCACAAAGTTTGCGCACACCTTGTAAGTAGCCAGGTGGCGGAGCCAATATACCTGCAGTACCAACAACAGTTTCAATCAAAATCGCACCAATTGTTCTAGCACCTTCGTACTTAATTACTTCTGCTAAGTGAGCTAGTGCGCGCTCACTTTCTTGTTCTTGAGTTTCTGACCAAAAACTTGAGCGATATAGATGTGGACCAAAGAAATGTACGTGACCCATAGCAAATTCATTTGGCCAACGACGTGGATCACCAGTTGCAGTAATGGCTGATGTGGTGTTGCCATGATAACTACGATAAAAACTTAAAATCTTATGTTTGTTGGTGTGAATGCGTGCCATGCGAATTGCATTTTCAACTGCATCTGCGCCACCGTTTGTAAAGAAAACTTTATTCATTCCATCTGGAGCTAAATCAGCAATGCGCTTTGCAGCTTCACCACGCATGTCATTTGCGTGTTGCGGAGCAATCGTCGACAACCGGCCTGCTTGCTCTTGAATTGCTTTAACAAGTTTTGGATGTTGGTGACCAATATTTGTATTAACTAACTGGCTAGAAAAATCTAAGTAACGCTTACCGTCGTAGTCCCATACATAAGAACCTTCTGCACCTTGAATCAGCATCGGATTCAAAGTTGCTTGTGCACTCCACGAATGGAATACATGCTCTCGATCAAGTTTTAAAACTTCTTGGCCACGAGTTGGGTTAGCTTCAAACGCCATGGTGTCTCCTATTAAGCGCAACTTGTCTTTATGCTACGCCTCGTTCACCTATGGGTTTACCGGACCTCGATATTTAGTGACGGCCAACGAGACTCAACAATTGGCGCAGTTAACTCGGAAAGTCTTTGTTTTTGTTGACCTTGGGCGTCAAAATTTTCTGGCGCTAACCAAGTTTCAAAAGCGGTTTTGGCGGTTGGCCAGTCACGATCCAAAATAGAAAACCAAGCCGTATCCCGATTATGTCCTTTGACCATAGTGGCCTGTCGGAACAATCCTTCGAATGACATACCAAGTCGCATTGCAGCACTGATCGATGGTGCATTCAATGCGTTACATTTCCACTCGTAACGGCGATAGCCCAACTCAAATGCATACTTCATCATTAAATACATAGATTCCGTTGCGATTGGTTTTTGTTGGATCAATGGTGAAAATGTAATCCAACCAACTTCAATCGAACTTGCTGTGGGATCAACTCTTAGAAATGAGGCGACGCCGACTGCTTTATTTGTTTCGTTGTCGATAATGGCATAAAAAAATGGATCTGCTTTATGTTGAGCACCTTCAACCCAAGTGCGATATTGCTCTTCTGACGAAAATGGGCCTTGCGGCATGTAGGTCCAAAGCCGACCTTGGGTGTCTAGTGAGAAAGCTTCATAAAGCTGTGCTGCGTGACTATTTGCATCTAGTGACTCTAAATAACAATATTTTCCAACTAACTTAAGATTTTCATCTGGCGTACTTGGTTTTATTACTTCGCCTAACGGAACACCAATTGGATTTCCAAGTGAGTCTGACACCGAATAAATATGCATATTTTTACCGTAGCCGCTTATTTTGCCAACAAATCATGCAGGCTTATCGTGGCATCACGATCTTGGCCCACACCAATTGCGCTAATTCTGGTGCCACTGATCTCTTCAAGGTATTTCACATAGTTGCGCGCATTAATCGGCAAATCTTCTAAAGTTTTTGCTTTACTGATGTCTTCTTGCCAGCCCGGCAAATATTCATAAATAGGTTTTGCATGATGGAATTCAGTTTGAGTCATTGGCAGTTCTTCGCTGCGCTTTCCATCGATGTCATATGCCACACAGACCGGAATTTTTTCCCAACCAGTTAATACATCAAGTTTGGTTAAAAAGATGTCGGTCAGACCATTAACTCGAGTTGCATATCGTGCAATTGGTGCATCAAACCATCCACAACGACGTGGCCGTCCCGTGGTTACGCCGCGCTCGCCACCAATAGTGCGAAGTTTTTCACCGTCTTCATCCAGAAGTTCAGTTGGAAATGGTCCTGAACCAACTCGAGTTGTGTAGGCCTTAAGTATGCCAATCACACCAGTAATTTTTGTTGGACCGATACCTGAGCCAGCACAAGCTCCACCAGCTGTTGGATTACTTGAAGTAACAAAAGGATATGTACCGTGATCGACATCAAGTAAGGTGCCTTGACCGCCTTCGAGTAAAACAACTTTGTTTTGATCGAGTGCATTGTTTAATAGCAAAGCCGTATCTGCCACAAATGGCTTCAATCGATCAGCGTATGAAAGTAATTCTTCAACGACCTCATTTGCTGTAATTGCACGGCGATTAAAAACTTTTACCAGAATTTGATTCTTATTTGCTAGAGCACCTTCAACTTTGGCGCGTAAAATCTTTTCATCGAATAAATCTTGAACCCGGATTCCAACTCGCGAAATCTTGTCTGCGTAGGTTGGACCGATACCTCGACCCGTAGTGCCAATTTTTGAATTACCTAAGAAACGTTCGGTTACTTTATCGAGAGTCACGTGATACGAAGTAATTAAATGCGCATTCGCGCTAATAACTAATTTAGAAGTATCGATTCCTTGTTTTTCAAGTCCTTCGATTTCAGTGAAAAGTACACCAGCATCAATCACAACGCCATTTCCAATAACAGGGGTTACTTCAGGAGTCAGGATGCCACTAGGTAAAAGGTGCAGTGCAAATTTTTTATCGCCAATTACAACCGTGTGTCCAGCGTTGTTTCCACCTTGGTAACGAACTACGTAATCAACTCGGCCACCGAGTAAATCGGTAGCTTTACCTTTTCCTTCGTCACCCCATTGGGCGCCAACTAGCACGATGGCAGGCATGGCTCTCCTTTATTTATTTAACGTAAGACAAATATTGAATTTGCTGGAATTTGCAGAGAAGTTCAAACCCGCACTTACTTTATCCGAGTACCGGTTGAGCGTAAATCCTCACACGCTTTAACTACCCGAGCAGCCATGCTGGCTTCAGCTAATTTTCCATAAGCACGAGGATCATAAGCCTTTTTATTGCCTACTTCACCATCAATCTTCAGCACGCCATCGTAATTTTTAAACATATGATCAACGATTGGTCGAGTAAACGCATATTGAGTATCAGTATCGATATTCATCTTAATGACGCCATAATCAAGCGCCTCGCGAATTTCAGAAAGTAGTGACCCAGATCCGCCATGGAAAACTAGATCAAGTGGCTTGTCTTTTGTGTTGTGCTTTTTCTGCACCGCTTCTTGTAAATCTTTAAGAATGGATGGAGTTAATACGACATTACCTGGCTTATAGACACCGTGTACGTTACCAAAGGTGGCAGCAACTAAATAGCGACCACGTTCGCCAACTCCAAGTTTTTCTGCCATCGCCAACGCATCTTCAGGAGTTGAGAATAATTTGGCATCATGTTTAGCTTCGATACCATCTTCTTCGCCACCAACTACACCAATTTCAATTTCTAAAATTGTTTTAGCTGCAACACACTTATCTAACATTTCATCTGCAATTTTTAGATTCTCAGTAAGTGAAACTGCAGACCCATCCCACATGTGAGATTGAAATAATGGTTCTTGGCCATTTTTAACTCGATCAGCTGAAATCTGAACTAGTGGGCGCATAAATCCATCAAGTTTTTCGGCCGGACAATGGTCTGTATGCAAAGCGATATTTACGTTGTAGCTTTTTGCGATTGAGTGGGTAAATTCAGCCAACGCTGCCGCGCCCGCAACCATATCTTTAACCGGTTGACCGGATGCGAATTCAGCGCCACCCCAAGAAACTTGAACAATGCCGTCTGATTCGGCTTCTGCAAAACCACGGATTGCCGCAACGATTGTTTGCGATGATGTGCAGTTAATTGCTGGGTATGCAAACGCGCCAGCCTTAGCTCGATCTAGCATTTCGTTGTATACGTCAGGGCTGGCAATAGGCATTTTTACTCCTAGGAAAACGGCTTACCGAAAAATTATTCTCTCATGAATGAGATTGGCGTTAAATAGTGGTTTGTTAAATAAGGATTACAGGCCTAGGTCTGCCAAGTTATATGCGTATAAATAAGGTAACCCTTTTGCTTCAATTGCCGGCGCAGCTGCACGTTCAACAATCACTGCAACCCCAACAACGGTTGCACCCGCTTCTTGAAGTGCTTCAACTGCGGTCAAAACTGAGCCGCCGGTAGTGCTGGTGTCTTCAACCGCTAAAACTCGCCGACCCTTTACATCAGGACCTTCAATGCGGCGTTGTAATCCGTGAGCTTTTTCTGCTTTACGAACAACGAATGCATCAAGCTGGCGACCCTTGGCGCTAGCTGCATGCAACATTGCAGTTGCAACTGGGTCTGCTCCAAGTGTTAGCCCACCTACGGCATCAAAATCTAAATCTTTTGTTAGTTCAAGCATCACTCGACCAACAATTGGTGCTGCGATTGCATCTAAAGTAATTCTTCGCAAGTCAACGTAGTAATCGGCTTCTTTCCCGCTGGATAAAATTACTTTTCCGTGAACTACTGCTTTTTCAAGTATTTGCGCTTTTAATAACTCGCGATCTGACATAGCTACAGCCTAAACCTAGGCAAACTCAAGAACTCGCTCACCTAACCAAAGTCATGGCACAGTAGTTACATGGCGACGGTGGCTTTCCTTCCAACTGAAGGTGAAATTAATCCCTATGCACATATTCCCAACTTAAAAGTTTCACCATTTGTGATCAATCCGCCAACAAAAGAGGTTAGCTGGGTGGCGCATGTTTGTGGCCAGTTAGCGACTACAGCAGAAGAGTTAATTTTAGTTTTTGCTGGCGAAGTATCAGTTCATGCACCTGCAGTTGGATTTAGTAGACGATCGCTACGCCGTCCAGCAATTGGTTATGTACTGATCGATCCAGTTATGCCCAAGATCGGTGGCGACTACAGCGACTGGCCTGACGCCCCGGTCACCGTTGTAATTACCCAAGAAGCAAGTGACTTAGCTAGAGAAGCGTCATTACAAGCAAAGCTTCGTGGCTGGACAGTTAAAACTGAATCAGTTCAAAGCATTTTAGCTAATTTATAAATTATCTTGATTGATTAGAAATAATTCGGACTATTGGTCTTGGTAAATATTGCGCAATAAAACTTAAGAATTTGTATTGTAAACCTGGAACACTTACTGGTTTATTAGCAAAAAAATCTTTTAATGCTTTTTCAACTACTCGATCAACGTCCAACCACATCCAATTTGGAATGGTTTCAACCTTCATTTCAGCTCGCTGATGAAATTCAGTTCGAGTGTAGCCAGGACAAAGAGCCATCACATGAACATTTTGTTTTTTAAGTTGAGTAGCTAAGGCTTCGCTAAAGGTAGTTACCCAGGCTTTTGCACTGCTGTACGTGCCACTCGACAGCCAGCCAGCAACTGAACTTACGTTAATTACCCCGCCACGATCTCGTTTTATTTGGCCAGGCAAAGCAGCATGAGTTACTCGCATTACCGCAGTAACAAGTACATCCAATAAGTTTTGCTCCGCTTCAATTCGGCCACCAACAAAGTTTTGTTTAATACCAAACCCAGCGTTATTTACAACTAAATCAATGTCATCAGCAGCGGCACGACAGGCTACTTCTGCTAATTCATTTTGATTTGAGACATCTGCAACTAGAACTTCAACTTTTATTTGATTATTTTTTTGTAATTCATTTGCTAATTCATCGAGTCGTGACTTATTTCGAGCAACTAGAACTAAGTCATAACCCCGATTGGCTAGCTGTTGCGCAAATGATTTACCAATTCCCGCAGTAGCACCGGTAATTAATGCTGTACTCATAAGTCAATTGTCCCAAATAAATTTAGTTTTCAGCTATGCACTGACCGAAAGTGTTTCACCAACAACGTCAACATTCACCGTATCTCCATCGTTAATAGTTCCAGCCAGAATTGCTTTTGCTAATTGATCACCAACTGCAGTTTGGACCAAGCGACGAAGTGGACGTGCGCCATAAATTGGGTCAAATCCATTTAGTACTAACCAATCTTTAGCCGCAGGGCTTACTGACAATGTCATTCGACGTTCAGTTAAGCGCTTTTGAATTGCAGCTATTTGTAGATCAACAATTGAAGTTAGCTCTTCGGTACCAAGTGGTTCGAACATAACAATGTCGTCTAAACGATTTAAAAATTCTGGTTTAAATGAGGCACGCACAATTTCCATAACGCTTGATCGTTTTTGTTCATCTGACAAGGTTGGATCAATTAAAAATTGAGACCCTAAGTTTGATGTCAAAATTAAAATCACATTTCTAAAATCAACCGTGCGACCTTGGCCATCAGTTAATCGACCGTCATCGAAAACTTGGAGCAAAATGTTAAAAACATCAGGATGCGCTTTTTCAACTTCGTCCAACAACACAACACTGTATGGTCGGCGACGAACAGCTTCGGTTAACTGTCCACCTTCTTCGTAACCTACGTATCCTGGAGGTGCACCAACTAATCGAGCTACTGAATGTTTTTCGCCATACTCACTCATGTCGATGCGCACCATCGCGCGATCATCATCAAATAAAAATTCAGCAAGTGCTTTTGCCATTTCGGTTTTACCAACACCGGTTGGGCCAAGGAATAAGAATGATCCAGTTGGTCTATTCGGATCTGAAATTCCAGCACGTGATCTGCGTACTGCATCGGCAACTGCGGTAACTGCTCGACTCTGGCCAATAACTCGAGTACTAATTAGCTCTTCCATGTGCAGAAGTTTTTGGGTTTCGCCTTCGAGTAATCGACCCGCAGGAATTCCGGTCCAAGCCGCTACAACCTCAGCAACATCATCTGCGGTCACTTCCTCTTTAACCATTGCTGAACGCTGGTTAGCTTGTTGGTTCACGGTTTCTAACTCAGCCTGAAGTTGTGGCAGTTCGGCGTACTGAATTCGACTGGCGCGCTCGAGGTCTCCATCGCGTAATGCTCGTTCTGCCTCTGAACGAAGTTCATCGATGCGGACTTTAATTTCACCAACTCGATCGAGTCCAGCTTTTTCTTGATCCCAGCGAGCACGCAGTGTGCGTAGTTCTTCTTCTTTATTTGCTAAATCTTCTCGTAATTTGGCTAATCTTTCGACCGAAGCATCATCGGTTGCCTTGGCTAGTGCTAACTCTTCCATTCGCAAACGATCAACTTGGCGTTGTAATTGATCGATCTCTTCTGGTGAACTATCAATTTCCATGCGCAATCGCGAAGCTGCCTCATCGACTAAATCAATTGCCTTGTCTGGAAGAAAGCGAGAAGTTATGTATCGATCAGATAAAGCAGCAGCGGCAACAAGTGCTGAGTCAGCAATGTTTACTTTGTGGTGTGATTCATACTTTTCTTTTAGTCCACGCAAGATTGTGATGGTGTCTTCAACACTAGGTTCGCCAACTAGAACTTGTTGGAATCGTCGTTCTAAGGCCGCATCCTTTTCAATATATTCGCGGTACTCATCTAAAGTCGTTGCGCCAACTAAGCGCAGTTCGCCTCTAGCCAACATAGGCTTCAACATGTTTCCGGCGTCCATTGCCGAATCACCCGTGGCACCTGCTCCAACCACGGTATGAAGTTCATCAATAAATGTAATTACTTGGCCATCGCTCGATTTAATTTCTTCAAGAACTGCCTTTAGTCGTTCTTCAAATTCACCTCGATATTTTGCTCCGGCAACCATCGCACCTAAATCAAGCGCAATTAATTTTTTACCGCGTAAAGACTCAGGTACATCGCCAGCAATAATTCGCTGGGCTAGTCCCTCAACAACCGCAGTTTTACCAACACCCGGTTCGCCAATTAATACTGGATTATTTTTTGTCCGACGTGAAAGTACTTGTACAACGCGACGTATTTCACTATCGCGGCCAATCACCGGATCAAGTTTTCCTTCGCGAGCACGGGCCGTTAAATCATTGCCATATTTTTCTAAAGCCTGAAAGGTGCCTTCTGGGTCAGCACTTGTAACTCGACGTCCCCCGTGCAAAGTCTCTATCGCCTCTAAAAGTGCGGTTGCAGTTACACCAGAATTCTTAAGTAAATCTGCGACATTTCCGCCATGTTTGGCAATACCGACAAGTAAATGTTCGGTTGAAATATATTCATCACCACGTGCTTTAGCTAAATCTTTTGCTTCATTTATTGCTCTAATTGCACTTTGCGAAAAGTTTGGTTGCGCAACACTTTGTCCGGTCGCACCCGGTAGCTGAGAAACTAAATCGCGAGCACTTTTTAAAACTACAGATTTATTAGCACCGACTGCATCGAGTAATGCGCCAGCAATGCCATCGCTTTGTTCTAATAACGCAACTAATAAATGTGCTGCTTCAACGCTTGGATTACCGTTGACAGCAGCAGAGGTTGCTGCACTTTGAATTGCTTCTTGTGACTTAGTTGTATAGTTTTCGTTCATTCTTACCTACCCGAGTTTTTTTGAAAATTTAAAGCGCCCTTCTTTGCGGTCGCCAGACAACAAGTGCTGTTGATGGACCTTGCACTGCAGCACGCAATGCAGCTAACTCACGCAAAGTTGCTTCCAGTTGTTCTTCTAGTGCCAAAATTCGAATAATTCCTGAAAGCGTTACACCTTCGGCGGATAGCCGAGCAACTTCGCGCAATCTGCCAATGTCTTTAAGTGAATAAAGTCGATTTTTCCCGAGTGTGCGATCTGGTGAAACTAAGCCAAGGCGGTCATACTGTCTTAGTGTCTGCGGATGCAAGCCGGCAAGCTGGGCTGCTACTGAAATTACGTAGAGCGGAACTTCATCACTTAACTCATAGTTATCCACGCTTGCCTCCCTTCGATAAATCTCCGGTCTTTTCGAGTAACTCTGCACGTGGGTCAAATTCAGATGTTGCACTTGCAAATAAATTCAATGCACGTTTTGCGTCGTCGGAAAGCTCTGCTGGAACGGCAATTTCTACAGTGACAATTAAGTCACCTATTGCGCCTTGAGGTTTAGCAACTCCCTTACCGCGAGCTCGGAATTTACTTCCAGATTTTGTTCCGGCAGGAATTCGAATTGTCACTGGAGTGCCATCAAGAACTGGAACTTTTATGTCCGCGCCATTGACTGCTTCATCAAATTTGATCGGCACAGTGATTGTTAAATTGTTCCCATCCCGACCAAAAATTGGATGCGGTGCAACAGTTACGTTGATAAACAAGTCACCAGCGGGAGCACCTGGTTCTCCAGGACTTCCTTTACCTTTTAATCTAATTTTTTGATCGTTATTTACCCCAGCAGGTATCCGCGCTTGCACATTGTGCGAGGCTAACCGCAAAGGCAGTGTTGTTCCGTGTATTGCATCTTCGAAACTTAGGGTTACCGAAGTTTCTAAATCCGCGCCACGACGAGGCCCGCGTTGTCGACCGCCACCAAAAAATCCGCCAAGTAAATCGCCTAAATCACCAATGTCGCCCATCGAACCAAAGTCGCCTGAGCCAAAATTTCGAGCACCCGGACCAAACATATCGTTTGGGTTAAACCCACCACGGAATTGTCCGCCATACATTTGTGCTTCGTCATATTCAGCACGTCGTTTTGGATCGCCCAGCACATCGTAAGCTTCACTAACTTCTTTAAATCGATCTTCGATTTTTTTATCACCCGGATTTTTATCTGGATGTAAATCCTTAGCTAACTTGCGATAAGCCTTTTTTATCTCAGCAGCTTCTGCATCTTTGGCAACGCCAAGAACTTTGTAATAGTCCTTTTCTAAGTAATCTTTAACCGCCATACTTACTCGTTGCCTCCTTTCTGCTACTTACTGCTTTAATTAATCAGCTACCGGGTCTGCCACACTGACGATTGCAGCACGGATTATTTTTCCGTTGAATTCGTAACCTGGTTGGTAAACCGTCATACAAGTTGCTTTATCAACATCAGCACTGTGTTCATGCGAAATGGCTTCATGCCTTGTTGGATCAAACTCATCACCTGGTTGACCAAATGGTTTTAGTCCCAAGCGATGAACAGTCGATTCCAAGGCTTCACCGACACTTTTAAATGCACCTTCGAGTTCACCATGCGTACGAGCCCTTCCAATGTCATCAATGATTGGCAAGAACTCAGCTAACGTTCCAGAAATTGTTAGTTCGCGAGTTACTTCCCGATCGCGCTCAACACGTTTCCGGTAATTTGAATATTCAGCCTGTAGGCGCTGTAGGTCAGCCGTTAACTCTGCAACAGGATCGGCTTGAGCTGATTGCGATACTCCATCCGAAACAGGGGCCTGGTCAGTTGACCTAGGCTCACCTGTTTGCGGATCAAGTTTGCGCTTATCAGTGATTTTTACGCCTTCAGTTTCGTGAACTGCTTGGTCGTTTTCACTCACTTAGATTCAGCCTCTTCAACAATCTCTGCGTCTACAACTTCATCATCTGTTGAACCTGCTGCAGCTGCGTCGCTCTTGGTGTTTTCGTATAACGCGGCACCAAGTGCTTGACTAGCCACCCCAACCTTTTCAACCGCATTCTTGATGGCTTCAAGATCTTCACCCTCAAGTGCCTTCTTAAGTTCAGCAAGTGGTTCTTCAACATTTGATTTTGCTTCTGCTGGAACTTTGTCGCCGTTTTCTTCCAAGAACTTTTCAGTCTGGAAAACTAATGCATCGGCCTGGTTACGGATTTCGGCTTCTTCTCGGCGCTTGCGATCTTCTTCGGCGTGAGATTCTGCATCTGCCATCATGCGATCAATTTCTTCCTTAGACAATGCACTGCCACCAGTGATAGTCATCGACTGTTCTTTGCCAGTGCCAAGATCCTTAGCTGAAACATGCACGATACCGTTTGCGTCAATATCGAAAGTTACTTCGATCTGCGGAACGTTTCGTGGAGCAGGTGGCAAACCAGTTAGTTCGAAAGTGCCTAACTTCTTGTTATAAGCGGCCATTTCGCGTTCACCTTGGAATACCTGAATTAACACAGATGGCTGATTGTCTTCAGCAGTTGTGAAAATTTCTGAGCGTTTCGTTGGGATGGTTGTGTTGCGTTCGATCAACTTAGTCATTACCCCACCCTTGGTTTCAATACCAAGAGAAAGTGGAGTTACGTCTAGAAGAAGTACATCTTTAACTTCACCCTTGAGCACACCAGCTTGTAGCGCAGCACCTACGGCCACAACTTCATCTGGATTAACTCCCTTATTTGGCTCACGACCGCCAGTTAATTCTTTAACTAAATCAGTTACGGCTGGCATACGAGTTGAGCCACCAACAAGTACTACATGATTAATGTCAGAAACTTTTACTCCGGCATCTTTCACAACTTGATTGAACGGTGCTTTAGTACGTTCTAGTAAGTCGGCTGTCATCTTTTGGAATTCAGCGCGAGTCAAACTTAGATCTAGGTGCAGCGGACCAGCATCAGATGCAGTGATGTACGGCAGATTGATGTTAGTTGACTGTGAAGAAGAAAGTTCAATCTTTGCTTTTTCTGCAGCTTCACGTAAACGTTGTAACGCAACTTTGTCTGCTGAAAGATCAATACCATTTGCATTCTTAAAAGTAGTAACTAAGTGATCGACAATTCGTTGATCCCAGTCGTCACCACCAAGGTTGTTATCGCCACTTGTGGCTTTAACTTCAACAATGCCTTCGCCAATTTCTAAAAGGGAAACGTCGAAAGTACCGCCACCCAAGTCAAATACCAAAATAGTTTGATCTTGTTCGCCTTTATCTAAACCATATGCAAGCGCAGCTGCAGTAGGTTCGTTAACAATGCGAAGCACATTTAAACCAGCAATTTGTCCAGCATCTTTAGTTGCTTGACGTTGTGCGTCATTGAAATAAGCCGGAACAGTAATTACTGCGTCAGTTACAGTTTCACCTAAATAGGCTTCAGCGTCACGCTTTAATTTTTGAAGCACACGTGCTGAAATTTCTTGCGCATTATATTTTTTGCCATCAATGTCGATACTCCATGAGCTATCACCCATGTGACGCTTCACTGAGCGAATAGTGCGGTCAACGTTAGTTACCGCCTGACGCTTAGCTACTTCACCGACTAAAACTTCACCATTTTTTGCAAAGGCCACCACTGATGGGGTGGTACGAGAACCTTCTGCATTTGCGATCACAGTTGGTTCGCCGCCTTCTAGGACCGAGACCACCGAGTTAGTAGTTCCAAGGTCGATACCTACTGCACGAGCCATTTTTATTCCTCCATAGAGTTACTAGTTCGCCTTGCCGACTCCTACAAAGCACCTGAAACCTCAGTTATCAGATACCTTGAGTCGAGTCGGCTCAAGGACAAATATCATAACCCAAAAGGGCAAAAGTCTATTCCCGAGTAATTTCTGTGGATATTTATTGGCTCTACTACCCTTATTCCATGCAAGCGGTGCTTTTTGATGCTTTTGGGGCTGACCTATATATAGGTGAACTGCCAATCCCAACTCCCCGGCCACATGGGGTAACGATCAAAGTGATGGCTACCGGCTTATGCCGCAGTGATTGGCACGGTTGGCAAGGCCATGACAGTGACATAAAAGAGTTGCCTCATGTGCCAGGGCATGAGTTCGCTGGGGTAATCCATGAAGTCGGCAATCTAGTCAAAAATTGGAAAGTTGGCGACCGAGTCACAGTGCCATTCGTATGTGGTTGCGGAGAATGTAACGATTGCCTCTCCGGTAACGCCCAAGTTTGTAAATTTCAGTGGCAACCTGGATTTAATGGGGCTGGTTCATACGCTGAATACGTTCGGATTCCAAATGCAGACTTTAATTTAGTAGCAATTCCAGAAAATATTTCGTTTGAAACTGCGGCTTCACTTGGTTGTCGATTTGCTACCTCTTATCGAGCGATCGTTCAGGTGGCTAAAGTCCAAACTGGTGATTGGGTTGCAGTCTTCGGTTGTGGCGGAGTTGGTCTAGCTGCGGTAATGATTGCTAAATCTCGTGGTGCCCGAGTAATTGGAATTGATACGTCTCATCAGGCACGAGATAGAGCAAAGTTAGCCGGTGCCGAAGTAGTTCTAGATTCAGTCCATGATGATGTGGTTGCATCAATCAAGAAATTAACTGAATTTGGTGCTGATGTAACGGTAGATGCACTAGGAAATACCCAATTGGTGAAGTTAGCTATCGAATCATTATGCCGACTGGGCAGGCATGTTCAAATTGGTTTATTGCCACCTGCAGTTATTGGTGACACTGCAACAGTTCCAATGCATTTAGTTATTGGTCGTGAATTACAGGTTTTAGGGAGCCATGGAATGTCGGCCATGGCATATCCACAAATGTTAGATGACATTTCAACTGGATTGCTAAGACCAGACTCCTTAATTGAGCGCTCAATCAAACTTGAAGACGTGCCATCGGCTATGAAAAATATCGGTACCTTACCTGGAATCACGATTATTAAACCGTAGTAGTTGCTAACCTTTTCGTGTGAGAGTAACCGCCGATTCGCTGCGCAAATTACGAAAAAGAAGAAGTGTTAAGTGGCGAGGGTTTAATAAAGAAATTTTGCCACTGCCGGTTGCTGAGATGGACTACCCAATCGCCAAGCAAATTAAAGATGTGCTTATCGACATGGTCGAGCGCTCAGACGTTGGATATGGCGGAATAATCCCTGAACTTCCTGATGCATTTGCCAAATTTGCAAAACGAAAGTGGAATTGGCAAGTTGATCCAAAACAATTTCGACTGGTGACTGACGTTGGCGTTGGCGGTGTTGAAGTTATTCGAGTCTTCACAAATCCTGGCGACAAAGTCGTAATTAATTCACCGGTTTATCACAACTTTTATAACTGGGTTAAAGAGACTAAGTGCGAGATAGTCGATGTGCCGCTTAAGTACGATCTTGGGCAATGGACACTCGATAGCCAAGGACTTGAACAAGCGTTTGCTAATGGAGCAAAAGTATTTCTGATGTGCCATCCGCATAATCCGGTCGGGCATGTATTTTCTCGAGTCGAGCTTCAGGAAATCGCCAAAATGGCTAAACAATACGGTGTGATTGTGATCTCAGATGAGATCCATGCCCCACTGACATTTAATGAAGTTAACTTCATTCCTTATCTAGCGCTAAATGATGATGCGCGTGAAACCGGTATTTGTATAACTTCAGCAAGTAAAACTTGGAATCTTGCCGGACTTAAATGCGCTCAAATAATTACAAGTGACGAAGCGCTTCATAAAAAATTAGATGAATTGCCGATGACGACTCCATGGCGGGCATCTATTTTGGGTGCTTGGGCGAGTTACACCGCTTACAAAGATGGCGAAAAGTGGCTTAAGTCTGTAATGAAAAACCTAGATCGCAATCGCAAATATTTAAATAAGTTACTTAAAAAACATTTACCAAAAGCAAAATATGATGTACCACGGAGTACATACTTAGCTTGGGTTGATTTAACTGCTTATGGTTTAGCTGATGCTTCTGCGCAAATTTTAGAAAAAGGAAAAGTTGCTTTTAACAATGGCAAAGATTTTGGACCAAGTGGACAAAACTTTGTTCGAATCAATCTAGCTACGAGCAAAAAGATTTTGCGAAAAGCGATAAAACGTGCAGGAAAGGCACTTGAAGATTAATGTCTAAAATTCTGGGATATAAAATAAAGACTCCTTGGGTGCCAATGTCAGTATTAGTTGAAGTTGAAAAATATCCAGTTGTAATTGGTGCAGCATTCGTACCAATGTCAAAATTCTTGCGCAAGGCTGGCCAAAAAATTAATGTAACTGAGTTTAAAAAAGACGCAAAGCTTGCTGGAGTAACTGAAGTAATTAATCGGTGGATTGATGGTGACTTAGCAGCTTTCAATAAATTAAAAGTTCGCCAGCCCGGTGGTGAATTTATGCAAGATTGTTGGAAAGAGTTGCGCAAAGTAAAAGGTGGAACAGTAGTTAGTTACGCACAACTAGCTAAATCTGCCGGACGCCCTTTGGCTGTTCGGGCCGCTGGAACAGCTTGTGCATCGAACCTAATTGCGCCAATAATTCCTTGTCATCGAGTTGTAAAAACTGGTGGGCAATTGGGCAATTATGGTTTTGGTTTGCCGCTTAAAGCAGCGCTACTTAAACATGAAGGTATCGAACTTTAAACGTTAAAAGTTTGTTCAGGTTTTGGCACAATTGCATTCCAACCCAAATCAGTTCTAATTCGTTTAGCAAATATGTCTGCAGATTCGATCTCGCCATGCACTACAAAAACTTGTTTTGGTTGCGATGCTTTTTTGAGCCAATTTATTAGCTCATCACCATCGGCATGAACTGAAAAAGTGTCAGCATTGGCTATTTGTGCTCTGACTGGTACATCTTCACCAAAAATTCGGATTCGTTTTTCGCCATTTTCTAATTGCCGACCACGAGTACCAGCTGCTTGATAACCAACTAGCAATATTGTGTTTTTGGCATCAGGCAGCAATCTTGCTAAATGATGGACAACTCGACCCCCAGTAGCCATTCCACTTGCTGAAACAATAATGCAAGGTGTTCGCTGATCATTTAATGATTTGGAATCCTCAACTGTTCGACGTTCTTCGAGTGTTCCAGGATCAAATGGATCACGGCCACGCCATTGCGCAATTACATCTTCTCGAATTTCACTTCGGCCAGCATTAAGCGCTTCGCGATAAAAATCTAAAGCAGTTAATGCCATTGGTGAATCTACAAAAATTGGAACTCGAGGAATTTTCCCTGATTCCATCAATTCGCGAAGTTCAACCAAAATTACCTCGGTGCGATCCACTGCAAATGCTGGGATTAACACAATTCCGCCGCGATCAATCGTTTGGTTGATTACATTCTCAAATTCGCCAGTTGGTTTTTCGTGTGTCCGATCGCCATAAGTGGACTCAGTTATTACCGCATCGAATTGACCGGCTGGAAATTCGTCTGGTGAAACTAAAACAGGATGGGTTGGTCTTCCCATGTCACCGGTGAATAAGAATTTTTTATTCGATAGCTCTATTGAAACGAATGCTGAGCCCAAAATGTGTCCAGAGTGATAAAACTGCAAACTTGCTTTATTTTCAACATTTATTTCTTGATCAAATTTACAAACTTTGAAAAGTTTTATTGCTTGAAGTGCATCTTGTTCATCGTAAAGTGCCTGTGGATCTTTATGCCTGCTATAGCCTTTTTTGCGGGCAAATTTTGCATCTTCAACTTGTATGCGGGCACTATCTTGCAAAATTACCGAAGCTAGTTTTGCTGTGTATTCGGTGCAATAAATATTTCCCTCGAAACCTTGTTTCACGAGCAAAGGTAAATACCCACTGTGATCAAGATGTGCGTGCGTTAAAACTATGGCATCAATAGAACTTGGCTCGACCGGAAATGGCTCCCAATTCTTATCTTTTATCTCGCGAGTGCCCTGAAATAGACCTGCATCGACAAGTATTTTGGTTTGCCCATCTGAAATCAAGAAGCGGCTACCGGTGACTGTTTCTGTTGCACCAAGAAATGAAATAGATACTTGCGACATAAGCTAACTCTAACTGTGCCTTATTTTGAATTTTTCTTGTCCACAATTCATTTTTTAAGTTTTCAATACAATTAGTACATCTATTAGGAGTATTAATGATTAAAACTCGCGGTTATGCAGCCATGTCACCCAACGCCCCACTGACAAGTTGGGAATTTGATCGACGTCCAGTTGGTGTGAATGATGTAGCGATTGAAATTGAATTTGCCGGGATTTGCCACTCGGACATCCATCAAGCTCGTGAAGAGTGGGGTAAAGCAATTTTTCCAATGGTTCCTGGTCACGAAATTGTTGGCCGCATTTCAGAAGTTGGCAGTGCAGTTAAAAATTTTAAGGTTGGCGATTTAGCTGGGGTTGGTTGCTACGTAAATTCATGTGGTGATTGTGAGTACTGCAAAATTGGCCAGAGTCATTGGTGTTTAAAAAGTCCGGTTTGGACCTACAACGGCATGGAACATGACGGCGTAACTCCAACTTATGGTGGTTACTCTCAATCAATTGTGGTGGTTGCTGATCACGTGGTACACGTACCAGAAAATTTAGATCGCAAAGGTGTGGCACCTTTACTTTGTGCTGGTATTACAACTTATTCACCACTTAAACATTGGCAAGTTGGTCCGGGTAAAAAAGTTGCGGTGATGGGCTTAGGTGGACTAGGTCACATGGCAGTTAAGAATGCAGTGGCGATGGGCGCCGAAGTAACAGTACTTAGTCACAGTGAAAATAAACGACAAGACGCACTCGACATGGGAGCAACTTATTTTGTAAATACTGCGCAATCTGGCGAATTAGAAAAGCTAAATAACACTTTCGACGTAATTATTAATACCGTTTCAGCGGAACTTGATTTACACCCTTACATTGACACATTAAGAATGTGGGGATCGCTAGTTGTTGTTGGTGCGCCAGGAAAACCATATTCAATTGATGCAGGTAATTTGATGGGGCGGCAAAGAAGTTTGTCTGGTTCTGCAATTGGCAGCATTAAAGAAACTCAGGAAATGTTAGATTTCTGCGGAAAGCACAACATTGTTAGTGATGTTGAAGTTATCAGTGCCGACTACATAAATACTGCATACGATCGAGTTGTAAATAGCGATGTCAAATATCGCTTTGTGATTGATGCAAAAACCTTTTAACGGTTAGCCAGCCTTTGGTGGCGAGCTAGTGCTGCCTCTTCAAGGGGCGAAACTCCGCCAAGAGCGAGCCGCATTCCATTGAGTAAAAGTTTTGCCGTGGGAATCACCAGCCAGGCTGGCCAATTACGCAAGCCTAAAATCTTGCGATATTTTGGCTCGATTGTGATTACGGCTGCTTGAAACATAATTGCGTAGGCAAATCGTGCTGCTTTTGATAGCGGTGGTTTCTTTATGAACCTAACTACATTTAAAGTTTTTTGATCCGCTCTCAGTACTGGATCAAAAGAATCAATCACTTGCTTTAATTCAGCTCGTGTTTGCGGTGCTGAATCTAGACCTAATGGAACTACTGCTTTACTCCATAATGAAACATAAGCATCTGATCCGCCTGGAATTTTTTTAGCTCCATAAAATTCGTGCGCGATTAAAAATGAATCAGTAAAGGCAATGTGTACCCAAAGTAGTAAGTCGCTATCGGCAGCAGCGTAGGTTTTGGGTTGTCCTGGCGAAACTTCATATTGGCCGACAACTCTTTTATGCATTCCATTAACGCGTGAAGATTCTGCAGCAATGGCTTGGGTTGATCCGAAAGTAAGAATTGATAACCACTTTGTAGTCCCAGCAAGCCGGCCAAGTGGATCTTGTTCATATCGCGAGTGATCTGTAACGCCAGCCAAACTTCCTGGATGAAGTGCCTGCATCAACAAAGCTCGGATACCGCCAATTAAAGTTGCCAGGTCACCATGTACTACCCAGGGAGCATCGCTTGGTTTAAACAGTCCAAAATCATCTCCGCTTTCAATTTGTGGCAACCAGTCTGGTACACCGTCAGCAGAGTTAGTAATAATTCGACGAAACCGAGTACCAAATGCGTGCTGTAATTTATTCGTCACTTAGTTACCTTTAAATTCCGAGAACTTAACCACTCTAATTACAAGTAGTTAATTTTGCAGAATTTGATTTAATAAAAAAAGCTAAGCGCGATTCCCATTCCAACAAAACCAAGTACGTCGGATCCAATTTCTAGTAACCAAACTTTAAAACCATTTCCAGCAAATAACCGGTGGCTTAGTGCTGGCGCGGCCATTAGAAAAATTCCAACAATAAGTCCAGTCGATAGACCGGTGATGAGATTAACTTCACCTTTAGTTCTAGCGAGTAAATCAAAGACTAAAGCTAAACCTGTCGCGCTTACTAGTCCCGCAATAGCAGTGCTGCTAAAAACTACTTTCATATCTGCATCAACGCCAGGGTCGCCAGTTTTACCGATTGCTTTCCACCAAATTGGGAAAAAAGTTTTTGGACCAAACCAGATAAATCCAATTACAAAGTTAATTAAAAATGCGACTAAGACAGCAACAAAGTTGATTGATCCAAAATCCATTAGCTTCCACAATTCCTTATCTTGATGGTTTATCTCCCATCCACTGTCTAAGCATAAGTGTTTGCAATTTTGTCTAGTGCATAATTGGAGGGTGGCAAATAGCAAAAAACTAGGTAATTCGAACAATTCTCATTTACCCAGTAATTCTTCAATGGCAGCATTAACTCTTGGTGCTACTGGAGTTGTTTTTGGCGACATCGGCACAAGTCCGATTTATGCACTACGCGAGAGTTTTCATAAAGGTGGCACAGATTTAACTGATGTCTATGGAATTGTTTCGCTAATTTTCTGGGCCTTGATGCTAATTGTTTCGGTCAAGTATTTAGCGTTTGTCATGCGCGCTGATAATCGAGGTGAGGGAGGAATACTTGCCTTACTCGCGTTACTACCGAGTAATTTTAGAAATCCAGAAAATTCGAAACAACGAATAATCTTTTTAGTAATTCTGATCGGCACTGCATTGCTATTCGGCGATGGCGTGCTTACGCCGGCAATTAGTGTGCTTTCAGCCACTGAAGGTTTAGCAGTATTAAATCCTGAGTTCGCTAGTTTTGCTGTTCCACTAACTGTGGTTATTTTGGCCGTACTATTTTTGGTGCAACCTTGGGGAACACATTCAATTGGTCGCATATTTGGTCCAATAACTCTGGGTTGGTTTTTATTAATTGGTGGACTTGGATTTTTTCAATTTTTAAAGCATCCAGAAGTAATCGTGGCTTTATCACCAACTTATGCCGTTGGATATTTTCTTGATCACGGTTTTACCGCATTTTTAATCTTGTCATCAGTAATTTTGGCAGTTACCGGGGCAGAGGCTTTATACGCCGACATGGGTCACTTTGGTGCAAAACCAATTCGAATTGCCTGGACTTTTATTGTTGGACCAGCTTTAGTTCTTTGCTACTTAGGACAAGCGGCACTAGTTATCGGTGATGAAACTAAAGTTGCCAATCCGTTCTTTGAACTTGCTCCAAATCAAGCCATGACTATTTTGCTAATTGTTATGGCTACATTGGCAACGGTTATTGCATCACAGGCATTGATAACTGGAGTATTTTCTCTTTCTAGACAGGCCATTCAACTTGGATTTTTCCCGCGCTTAACCGTCAAGCACACTAATGCGCACCATGAGGGACAAATTTATGTCCCCATGGCGAATCTAATTGTTGGAATCTTGAGTATCACCCTGGTTGTTACTTTCCAAAGTTCTTCTGACTTAGCGCACGCATATGTACTTGCAATTGCCGGAACAATGTTCATCACCACAATTGCGTTTCACCAAGTGGCAAAACGAGTTTGGCAGTGGCGTAATGCAAAACTTTGGCCAATTACTTTAACTTTCTTGATAATTGATTTCTCATTCCTAGCTGGAACTGCAGTGAACATTCTTGATGGTGGCTGGGTGCCAATTGTGATTGGCGGGTTTGCACTTGGGGTCATGCTTATTTGGCGAAGTGGATACCTCGAACTGAATAAGTACATGGCATCTCGAAAGCAAACTTGGGAATCTTTAGGGGCAGAAATTACCCACGGCAGTATTACTCGAGTTCCAGGAATCGGAATTTTTCTTGCCTCGCCTGCTGAAGTTGTTCCTGCCGCACTAACATCGCAAGCTCAAGTTATGCATTCAATTCCAGCTGAAGTACTAGTTGTGACCGTAATTACCGACCCGGTGCCATATTCAACAGAGCCAATAGAATCAGTTGAAGTTTTCGAGCGAATTACTAAATTAACTATTCATGTTGGCTACATGGAAAGTCTTGACTTACCTAAAAAACTCACTGACACAGTTTTAGGAAACCACGAACGTGTTGCAACTTATTACTTATCCGAACGAAAATTCCAAGGTACTAATGCAGGTAATTTGCGCGGTTTGCCGGAAAAACTATTTGGGCTTATCCATCGAAATGCGGTAACGCCATCAAGTTATTTTGGTTTACCTACTGATCGAGTAATCACACTTGGTACCCGAATAGATCTATAGATTACTTACTAACAAAGGATAAAAATGAAGGTTTTAGTAGTCGGAGCTAGTGGGCTAATCGGTAGAGCTGTTGCTGACGAATTAGCAAAAAAACATGAAGTTATTCGTGCTTCTCGGAATGGCGACGTCCAAGTTGATGTTAATAATCCAGAATCCATTGCGCAGATGTTTAAGCAAGTTGGGAAATTGGATGCGGTTGCTTTCGCAGCCGGAAAAGTTCCGTTTAAAAAACTTGATGAATTAGACCGCGCTGACTTTATTAACGGATTGACTGACAAAGCGATAGGGCAAATAGATTTGGTCCTTAAAGGTACTGACTATTTAACAGACGGCGGATCCTTTACCTTAATGTCTGGAGTACTTGCCCGCGAAGCAATTATTACTGGCGCAGTTGCGTCTGCTGCAAACGGTGCAATTGAATCTTTTGTGATGGCTGCATCAGTTGAATTACCAAGAGGTATTCGAATTAATTCAATTAGTCCAAATGTGTTGGTTGAATCACCTGGATACCACGATTACTTCCCAGGCTTTGAACAAGTAAAACTTAGTGATGTTGTTCGGCTTTACATAAAATCCATTGAAGGTCCACAGACAGGTCAAGTTTACAAACTTGGCTAAGTTGTGAGCTAGCTTGGAAATTTATTTAATAGCTTCGCTCGTAATTTTTATTATGAACGCACTTCCAGCATTTGCTCCGCCAACTTGGTCTATTTTGGTTTTTTATGTACTTAAGTACGATCTACAAGCCTTTGCACTAATTCCAGTCGGGGTAATCGCCTCAACTAGCGGTCGAGGCGTCTTAGCGCTTTATTTTCGTAAGCTAAGAGACCGCTTACCCAAAGGTTGGGTAACAAATATGGAAAACGCAGGCGCACACTTACGTAAATCAACAAAACACTCGACAGCATTATTTTTACTCTTTTTCATTTCTCCATTTTCATCAGCTCAACTTTTTGAAGCAGCTGGAGTTATGAAGAATCAACCACTCAAACCATTGTTGATTTCTTTTGCTGCTGGCCGATTCATGACTTACACAACTTATGTTGCTGGTGCCCAGGCTTTAAGTGCCACGAATCTTGGGGATTTAATTCGAGAAAATATGACTTCGCCTAGTGCAATAGCCATTCAAATTTTTATGGTTATCGGTCTTGTATTACTTGGCAACATTAAATGGAAAGCGCCGGCAACCTACGGGTCACCGGCGCAATCGGACTAACTGGCTAGGCGAAAGTTTCGCCTGCTGCTTCTTCTTTGGCTTGAGCAAACTCTTGGCCCGTACGCAATGGCTTTTCTCGAACCATGAACGCAAATACGATTCCAAGAGCAGTTACCGGAAGTGCCGATAAAAATACGTCATGGAAAGAATGCACAAAAGCGTTCAAAATTGACGCCTGTAGTTCTGGCGTAAAGGTTTGTAACACTTGCGAATTCGTTTGCAATGCCTCAAATGCTTCTGGAGTTGCACCAACTAATGCTTGCGGATTTGTTGCCTGAAGTTCTGCAACTTTTTCTGGAATATAAGTTGCTAGTCGGTTTGCGTAGATTGTGCCAAAAATCGCCACACCCACAGTAGAACCAATAGACCTAAAGAAAGTATTGGCACTAGTACCAATTCCCATATCTTTAAATTCCAGATCATTTTGTAATGCAATAACAATTGGTTGCATTGATAAACCGAGTCCGGCGCCAATCATGAACTCATAAATTGCCAGTTCAGTAAATGATGTGGTTTCAGATAAACGATTCAACAATGCCAGCCCGATCGTCATAATAAAGAGGCCAATGATTGGGAATCGCTTGTAATGACCGTTTTTAGAAATTTGTTTTCCAGAGTACATAGACATGAAGACAATGCCCAGCATAAATGGAATTAATTTAAGGCCTGCATCTGTAGCTGAATCACCTTTAACCAATTGCAGGTAAAGCGGAATCATAATGATTGCACCGAACATTCCAGCACCTATAACAAACCCAATTAATGAGGTAATTGAGAAAGTGTGGTTTTTAAATAAATGCAACGGCAAAATTGGTTCTACTGCTCGACGTTCTTGCATTAAAAATGCGATTGTGAATAACACGGATAAGCCAAGTGCGATGTCAGTCTTTGGATCTGTCCAACCATCTTGAGGTCCGTAAACTGAAACTCCCATAAGTAAAGATGTGACACCGGCGACCATTAAGAATGCGCCAAAGTAATCAATCTTGTGCTTCTTTTTGACGTTATGTACATGCAGCGATGCGGTGGTAAGAACTAGCGCCAAAATACCTAACGGTAAATTGATGTAGAAAATCCAGCGCCATCCTGAAACACCAAAAATCTGACCAGCATCTGCGAAGTAACCACCGAGCAACGGACCTGCGACTGAAGATAAACCCCAAACTGCTCCGAAATATCCCTGATAACGTCCACGCTCACGAGGTGGAATGATGTCACCAATAATGACGAAAGTTAGTGCCATTAATCCACCAGCACCTAACCCTTGTAATGCGCGAAACGCAATTAGCTGAGTCATATCTTGCGCTGTTCCAGCTAAGAATGAACCTAATAAGAAAGTGACAATTGCGAATTGAAAAACTGGACGTCGACCATAAAGATCTGAAATCTTTCCATAAAGTGGAGTTGATGCCGTTGATGTTAACAAGTAAGCGGTGACAACCCAGGTGTAGTGATTTAGTCCATTAAAGTCTTCAACAATGCTTTTAAGCGCAGTTGAAACGATTGTTTGATCTAATGCGGCTAAAAATAAACCCATCATCAATCCACTTAAAACTCTGAGGATTTCTGAATGGGTTAAGGGTTTTTCGCCAGCGACAAGATTGCTAGTCTGTGACATTTATTCCTGATTTCTAATTCGAGTGCTTGATAAGTTTAGTCCGCTGTTTAACCAAATACCTAAAAGTAAGTAAGCTAAATTTTCGCAGTGAGTGAAATTTATCTACTTGATTATTGAGGTCGGCTTTGTTAATCCGGTGATAGATAGGTATTTAGCAACAGCAGCAGTCCGAGTATTTCCATCTACCTTGTTGTCTACGCCGATAGCTTCACATGCTCGACGAATCGCATCTTCTACTGCTTTTATAGAAGTTCCACGAATTTGCGCAATTTGTGCGTTTGATTTTCCCTGAGACATTAATCTAAGTACTTCAATTTGTTTCTTAGTTAAATTGGCAAAAGGACGACTCTTATCGCGATCATGTCTAAACTCATTAGTAACTTCACCACGAATAGTTGAATCTAATGCACTAGACAAAAGATTTAAATCTGAGAGTGCAGATTTGCGCAAGTAGGCAATACCTGTTGGTAAACCATCTGGATCAACTTCAACAAATCGAGGGTCTGGAATATTTGTTAAAAATACAATTGCTGTAGCAGGCGCGCTTTCTAAAATAATGTGCGCTAAATCAAACCCATTAGGACCAGATCCCAGGTCGACATCGAGGATAACCCCGTCAGGATCACTCATTTTAAATAGTCGTTTTGCATCGGCAACATTACTTGCCGTTTGCACTGAGTAGCCCCAAGATTCAAGTGCAGTAGCAAGAAGCTCTCGGAGTAATGCATCGTCTTCAACGATTAGGACGTAACGTCCATCCATGTGATTCCCTGCTTAATATTTAGGACAAATTTCTGTTATTAGGATTACCTACGTAATCACGGTACCTTCTTTGTTTGTTGGGTAAACGTTTGTTTATTGGGTAAACCCCCTTAAATTTCATGACGAGCGACCCAAAGGCCCAATATTTCCATGAATTACTCTTACATTTGGGTTAAGGAAACCGGGTAATGCAAATAAATAAGAAATTTCAGGTCAAACGCACTGTATTAATACTGTCGCTGGTGTTTTCGAGTGCACTTGCTGCCAGTTGTACTACCTCGGCCGATCAAACTACAAACGCTGTCTTTAGTAGTCCTGAACCAACTTTTTCTAAGCAAACTACCCCAGCGAGTTTTACGGTAGTCACTACCGGAGACATTTTGCTTCATGAACGTACTTGGAACCAAGCAAAGCAAGATGGTTCACCTGAAGTATGGGATTTCTATCCACAACTTGAAGGCATAGCCTCTGTAACAAAAACTGCTGATTTAGCGCTTTGTCACCTTGAAACACCAATTGCTAACAAAAATGAAAACTATTCTGGCTATCCAGTTTTCAATTCACCGCCTGAAATTCTTACTGCAGTCAAAGAACTTGGTTTTGATATGTGTGACCAAGCATCCAATCATTCATTAGATAAAGGGTTTGCTGGAATCACTCGGACATTAGACAAACTTGATCAAATTGGAATTAAACATACGGGGATTGCCAGAACTGAACAAGAAGCAAAAACTCCCCTAATTGTCGAAGTTAAAGCCGGTGAGAAAATTTTTAAAATTGGCATAGTTGCCTATACGTATGGATTCAATGGATTTGTTCGTGATCCTGACAAGCTATGGAGCGCAAATGAAATCAATGCCGAACAAATAATTAACGAGGCAAAGGCGGCAAGGCAAGCCGGTGCCCAGTTTGTTATCGCCAAGTTACATTGGGGGGACGAATACACCAATCAGCCAAATAACTACCAAATAGAACTAGCGCAGACACTTGCTCAAAGTGGCGTTATCGACTTGATTGAAGGTGCTCATTCTCATTCGGTGCAACCGATTACCAAAATTCAAAATATGTGGGTGGCCTACAGTCACGGTAATTTAATCGCAGCACATCGAGAACCAACCAGTATCAAATCTGAAGGACTGATCGTGCGCTGGACAATTACTGAAAATTTAGATGGATCTTTAGCAATAACTAAAGTTGAACAAATACCAATTTTGATCACGGACGATTTTCCAGTGCGGGTAATTAATGTATCTAAGGCACTATCCGAAAAAGATTTTAGTTTGGCCAGTGAATCAAGACTGCAAAAAGCTTATGAACGATCATTGGCGACAGTGAATTCGCTGGGTTTTGAAATCCCAGTAGGTGAATAAGTTAATCCCGACATACGATTAACTTAACTGTTGAGATTTGAGGAAAAATGTCAGAGGAAAAAGCCACCATCACAGTTCGTCCTAACGGATCACTGCGAGTAACCGGAGCAACTTTGATAGGTGCTGACGGTCAAGTGATAACGAATAAAGAAACTTATTCACTATGTAGATGTGGTCACTCTTCAGACAAACCTTTTTGTGATGGCGCCCATCGCAGCTGTGAATTCATCGACGAAGGCATACATAGTCCGGTTGAGTAAATTTGTGCTTAGGTATCTGAAAAAGTTGGATCACCTGAGAAGAACGAATTAACGTTTGGAAAAACAAAAAACCAAAGTATAAATAACGCGATGGTAATCAAGAAAAATGCTTGTAACCATTTCAGCCACTTTGGGCCGCGTAACTTTCGCCAAATCCAACTGTAAATCATTAAGTTCGCCTTTCAAGTTCATACCTTGAAGTAAAAGATTTTTGAACACCAAACCAAATCCAACGTTTTTCTGAAGACCAACGTGGATCACATGTTGTTAAAGTAATTAACTTTGCATCCTCAGGTAGCGCAAGTACCCCAGGGACATTTGGTCGGCGACCAATTACCCAAATATCTTCTGGCATAACTTTTATGTCATCAACGAGTTCGTATGTATACCGGCCAGCAAAAGTTTCAACTACAACTTCATCGCCAACTTCTAGCAATGGAAAATCTGCAAACGGCTCACCATGAGTTGCCCTATGACCGGCTACAGCAAAATTTCCAATTTCGCCAGGAAGCGAAGTGCTCGGATAATAACCAAGGCCCTTGGTTAAATCACTGTCAGATACTCCAGAAATAATTGGTACTACTTTTTCATCAGCCCACAACTTCGGAAGATACATTAAACCGAATGGTTTTCCAGATTTTGGCGTTTGAGTTATTTCAACTTTTTCCGGTGGTACTGGGTTCTCGACTAAATAATTTTTAAATTCTGCTGAGAACTCTTCGGTTAAATTGGCTGAAGACGTCGTCCAGGTTCGCTGTGCCGTGAGATTGCTAACCCATAATTCATAAACGACGTAAGAACCGAGGATAAAACCGGCAGTAATGAGTAACTCGCCAATAAGTAATAGGGCTGAGTACCGCTTAACTTGGCGCGCCCGATGTTTACCCACGTTATAAGACTATTTGGTAAACAAACCACTTAACTAAGTGTTCACTTCTGGTCAGAATTGCCTTCTAAGGACATAACTGTGTTAGCACCCTAGAGTTGTATCAATAACTTGCCCTTTGGAGTGCATCGTGAAACTTGTAGTTCCGAGTGAAACTAAATCTGGAGAAAAGCGTGTTGCTTTGGTGCCAGAGGCTGTTGCAAAACTTGTAAAACTTGGCTTAAAGGTGAGCGTCCAATCAGATGCTGGTGCTGGTGCTACCTATTCAGATAGCGACTATGTAAAAGCTGGGGCAAAAATTTTCACTAAAACGGCATTAACGCGTGAATTAGGTTCAGCGAATTTAGTAGCAACAGTAAGACCACTACCAACTCGACAAATCTCTGCTTTGAAAAAAAATGCCATCACGCTTTCGTTTTTATCTCCAGTTAATAACACCACGGAAATTAGAGCGTTGGCTAAGTCGGGTGTCACAGCATTGTCATTTGATCTAGTGCCTCGAATTTCTCGAGCACAATCTATGGACGCACTAACGTCTCAAGCACTCTGTGGTGGATACCGGGCAACCTTAATCGCAGCCGAAAAATCTACAAAATTTTTTCCAATGCTAATGACTGCGGCTGGAACAGTTCAACCAGCAAAAGTTTTAGTGCTTGGTGCGGGAGTTGCTGGGCTGCAAGCTATGGCAACTGCAAAGCGTCTTGGCGCAGTCGTAAGCGCTTACGATGTTCGATCATCAAGTGCAGATGAAGTTAAATCAATGGGTGCAACTTTTATCAACTTGGGATTGGACGCGCTAGAAGGTAGCGGTGGTTATGCCAAGGAAATGAATAAAGATCGAGCAAAAGCTCAGCAAGATGCACTCAAACCATATGTCAGTGAATCAGACATTGTAATCACCACAGCAGCGGTACCAGGTAAAAAAGCTCCGCTATTAATCACAAAAGACATGATGTCAATGATGAAACCAGGTTCTGTTCTAGTGGATTTAGCTGCAGAAACTGGTGGAAACATTCAAGGGACTATCGCGGGTAAAGATGTTTACCTGAAAGTTCCTGGAGGTTTGATTACTTTAGTTGGTTGCCAAGATTTACCGTCGCAAATTGCAACCCATTCAAGCAAACTTTACGCTCAGAATGTCGTATCACTTTTGACACTCTTTACAAAAGACGGCAATGCAAAACCTGATTTAGCCGATGAAATTATTGCTGGAAGCGCGATTGTTTGGAATGGCGAAATCAGAAATGCATTAACTAGAGAAACTTTAAAAATGAAGCCGCTTGCTAAGGAAGGCGAATAACAATGGATGCGATTGCCTTACTGACAATTTTTATTCTCAGTGTTTTTGTGGGAATAGAAGTTGTCTCAAAAGTTTCTGCGGTGTTACACACCCCCCTAATGTCAGGTGCGAATGCAATACATGGTGTGGTTTTAGTTGGTGCAATTTTGGTTACTGGTAAAGCAGATGGTGCTTTAGAACTAACTCTTGGCTTAACTGCAGTAGTGCTAGCCACAATAAATATGGTTGGTGGGTTTGTTGTAACTGACCGCATGTTGGAAATGTTTAAACCGAAAAAGACCCAAAATCAGGAGGCGAGTAAGTAATGCCTACTTGGGTTCGATTTGCTGAATTATTCGCAGCTGTTTTATTTATTCTTGCGCTAAAAGGACTTTCCTCACCTAAAACTGCTCGGCGTGGTAATTTTCTGGGTGCCCTTGGCGCAGCACTGGCAACAGCAGTTGCGTTTTACTATGGTCAAGAATTTTTTGGTGGCCCAATCAAAAACTTAAACGCAATTCTGATTGCAATAGCAATTGGCGCAATTATTGGTTGGGTTGCTGCTCGTAGAGTTCAGATGACTCAGATGCCACAAATGGTTGCATTATTCAATGGAGTTGGTGGTGGCGCGGCCGCTGTTGTTTCAGTAATTGAATTTTTGACTGCAAAGGCAGACGAACCAATTGCTGTGATGGCGGCCATTGTATTTACGGTAATGATCGGATCAATTTCATTTACTGGCTCGATTTTGACTTTCATGAAATTACAAGAATTAATGACTTCACGGCCGGTCGTGCTTCCAGCAGGTAGGTATATAACTTCGCTGGCAGGTATAGCAACTGTTGCTGCCGCAATTCAGTTAGTGCTAAATCAATCAAACCTATTGCTTTTCACTTTGCTGTTTTTGTCACTAATCATGGGTGTACTTCTTGTGCTACCTGTTGGTGGCGCAGATGTGCCAATTGTAATTTCACTACTAAATGCATTCACTGGTTTATCGGTAGCCGCTTCAGGCTACGTATTAGGTAACGTACTTCTAATCGTTGCCGGTACATTGGTTGGCGCTGCTGGTACTTTGTTAACTCGGTTAATGGCACAAGCCATGGGTCGACCACTTACAAATACTTTGTTCGGTGCATTCACTGCAAAAGCCACAGCAAGTAGCGGTATAGGCGAAGACCGTCCGGTGAAATCTGCTTCACCCGATGATGTTTCGATTATGTTGGCTTACGCACAAAAAGTGATTATTGTTCCCGGATATGGCTTAGCGGTAGCACAAGCACAAAACACAATTCGTGAACTAGTTGAAATTTTAGAAAGCAAAGGAATCAAGGTCGATTACGCAATTCACCCGGTCGCCGGACGCATGCCAGGACACATGAATGTTTTACTTGCCGAAGCTAATGTGCCATATCAGCAGTTAAAAGAAATGGATGAAATTAATCCAGAATTTGCTGAAACAGATGTCGCACTAATTGTTGGCGCTAATGACGTAGTTAATCCAGCCGCAAAAAATGATCCAACTGCACCTATTTATGGCATGCCAATTTTGAATGTTGATCAAGCGCAACAGATTGTCTTCTTAAAGCGTTCGATGCGTCCAGGTTTTGCTGGAATCGAAAATGAAGTCTTATTTGATCCAAAAACATCACTTCTTTTTGGCGACGCAAAGGAGTCGTTAACTAAAGTTGTGTCTGCTTTGAAAAACCTTTAACTAAAACTCAAACACCCCGTAGTCTTTACCTGCGGGGTGTTTTTATGTATGACGTAATAATCGTTGGTGGCGGACTAGCTGGCTTAACAGCTGCTTGGCAATGTCGAGATAAAGAACTCTTAGTTCTTGAATCAGATAACCGAGTTGGTGGCCGAATAAAGTCAGAAAAACGTGGTGATTATTGGCTTAATACTGGTGGCCATGTTTTTAGTGGTCCCGGTTCACAAACTCAAGAACTTGCAGATGAAGTTGGGGTTGAAATACGCCGCATTGATGGACATCTGGCTGGATTAGCGATGAATGGTGCCTTAATTACCAAAGGCGCTGTGGAGTTATACCCCCTTCGAATTCCGATGTCTTTTAAAGATCGACTTTCATTAGTAATTTCTGGAATTAAAGTCCGGTTGGCTGTTTTATATTTTGCTCGTATCTCAAAACGCAAACCTGATGAGGATTACTGGACTTTTCAAAATCGCATTTATAACTATAAAAATGATCGTACTTTTGCAGACTTTGTCGGCAAAACATCTGGTGATGCGATGGCCATGTTTGCTGCCACTGTAACTCGAAGCGGTGGCCGGGTTAATGAAGTTGCAGCCGGAACTGGAATTGGTTATTTCAAAATAGTTTGGGATAAAAGTCCAAGTCTTGGCAACAGTATTTGGGGCGGTGCTTCAGTATTTCCAGAAACTATTGCTGCAAAACTTGGCGACAGAGTTAAATTAAATTCCCCGGTCAAAGAGGTCGTAGTTAATGACGATCATGTTTCAATTTCATACACTGACTCAACCGGTGATCATACAGTTCTTGCCAAACAGGTTGTTATGGCAGCTCCTGCAACCACAACCTACAAAGTTTTAAAAAATGCACCAGACGATTTAATGGCTGCACTTGGTCAAATTAAGTATGCACCATATGTCGCTGCAGCTTTTTTAACAAATGAAGAAAAGGCTGTGTGGGATAACAGTTACGGTATTGCTGCACCAAAGCGCTCATTTACTATTTTCACAAATCAAACTAGCGTAATTAGAAGTAGTGAAAAACAAAGAGCTAAAGGTAGCTCCATCTTTGTTTTCACCGCCACCGACTGGGCAGAAAAACTAATCAAAGAAGATGACAAGACAATTCTGGAAACTTACTACAAAGATTTAAATGAGATATTTCCAGGATTTTCTGATCGAGTTGTGGAACATCAAATAACACGTTGGCATGAAGGTCAGACTTTTAATTTTCCAGGTAGAGCAAAACTGCAACCTATATTTACCAGAGACAATGGCCGAGTTCATTTAGCAGGTGACTTTTTAGGTACTTTTTATACCGAAACTGCAATTACCACTGGAAAAATTGCTGGACAAAATGTTTTACAAAAATTAGCGAAGGAAACTAAATGAATAAATTTCTGACCAATTTCAATGGAGTACGGAGTTATTTAAATTTCTTCATAATTCCAATGCTCATTTCAATTTTCTTACAAGGTGAGTTATTGAATCTTTTGATTCCAGTATCGATTTACCTTGGATACAAAAGACGACCAGAGAAAATTTGGCCACTTTGGTTAACTTCAGTTCTTTGCCTATGGACAACTTATGGAGTTTCGGCCCTTTTGAAAATTATTCCATTTGAAGATGGTGGCGAAACCTGGTGGAGTTTTGGTATTGAAGCTTTTGCATTTATGGCAATGCTAGTTGCTGTACCTATGTTTATTGGCCGTTTAGTTTCTAGAATTCGTAATTCATAGAATTTCCAAACTGCACATTTTTAATTATTGACCTATTTTTGAACTATGCGGTCAAAACTAATTGCGGCTTTAGTTGTTAGTGCTCTAGCACTCAATGCTTGTACCGCAAATAACCAACAAAGCGCCTCTGCAAATGACTCTGCAAATTCTTCACAGATGTCCACTCCTGCTGTGGCAGAGAACTTCAGTGAAGTATCTTTACCCGCTTTAATGCAAAAAGAAATTATTGGTTCCGATCTGATTATCAAAAACACAATTGGTAGTACAAGTAAATACATTCGATATTCGGTAACGTATAAAGCAAATGAATTAACTATTTCTGGAATTATGAACGTGCCAAAGGGTGAAGGTCCATTTCCCGCCCTAGTTCTAGGACATGGCTACATCGATCCTCGAATCTACACTTCGGGGCGAGGTTTAAAGCGTGAGCAAGACTATTTGGCAAATCAAGGTTTTATTGTTTTACACACTGATTATCGAAACCACGCTGAAAGTGATGACGATCCAGATAATGCAGTGAACTTGAGACTTGGTTACACAATCGATGTAATTGCAGCAGCTAAAGCTTTGCGCACAGCAAACATTCCGCAAATAGATATAAACCGAATCGGTTACTTAGGTAGATCTATGGGCGGTGGAATTGGTTACAACGTAGCAACAGTTGCACCAAACGAATTTGATGCCATTGTTTTATACGCACCAGTGAGCGCAAATTACGTTGATAATTTCAATAAGTGGGGACGCGGCAATCCAGACATAGCCAACCCGATTATTGAAAAGCACGGTAGCCCTGAATCCAATCCAGAATTTTGGAAAGGTATGTCTGCCGAAAATTACTTTGATCGAGTTGACGACCCAATCATGATTCACCATGGGACCAACGATGAAAGTTGCAAAATTGAGTGGTCACAGCGTGCGGTAAATCAATTAACCGAACTTAATAAAGACGTTATTTTTCATATTTATGAAGGCGAACAACATGCTTTTGGTCCACAATGGGAACTTTCAATGCAACGATCAGTGGAGTTCTTAAATAAACACTTAATTTAGTTTGCGGTTTCGGTAATTTAGGTAACCTCTAGTGAACTTAACCAATATAAAAAGTCCGATGACGATGACAGCGACATAGACGACTAAATCAAGAATCTGAGTAAATCGATCTGCTTGTTCCCAGTTTTCGCCTAAGAAGTACCCGGTAGTAATCCAGATTGAATTCCAGATCCCAGATCCAAGCGCAGTAAAAAATAGAAATTTCTTAAGTTTCATACCAGTTAAACCCGCGGGAATACTTACCAAACTTCGAATTAATGGAACCAACCGACCAAAGAAAACTAGTTGAGCTCCATGGCGCTCAAACCAAGTCATTGTTTTAGTGAAGTCTTTGTGAGAAATACCCACATACTTTCCATATTTACGAACAATACTTTCTAAACGTTCCTCGGAAAAGAAATAGCCCAAACTATAAAGGAGTGAGGCACCAGCAAGAGAGCCTAAGGTTGTAATTCCGATTGCGCCGATAAAACTAAATCGACCAAGTGAAACATTAAATCCTGTGAGCAGCAAAATTAATTCTGATGGGATTGGCAGAATCACAACTTCGATTGCGATTAGTAATCCGGCTCCCAGTAATCCAATTTGTTCAATTAGATTTACGGCAAATTCAATCACTTGCTAAGAATACCGTGCACTCGGTGTGAAACTTAGCGGCAACTCGATCGGTCCGGTATTACCGCTATCGGGTAAGAAATGTGCGCCAGCCTCAATTTTGAAATCTGGAATTCGTTTTGCCAACGCTTTTAGCGCCTCTTGCATATCAATACGGGCAACATAATGTCCTAAGCAATGATGCATTCCACCACCAAATCCAAAGTGCGGTGCTCGAGCAGTAGTTATGTCCATCTCGATTGGTTCATACTTCTTAGGGTCACTTCCAATTTGCACGTTATAAAACTGCAAAGTCATACCTTTTTCGATGTGCAAATCTTTGTATTCAAAGTCTTCAATTGCTTCACGAGTAAACCAGGTAATTGTTGGATTTAGGCGCATAACTTCTTCGACGGCCGTTCTAGCGAATTCTGGGTGTTCACCCAGTAATTTCCATTGCTGATAATTCTTTGAAAAAGTTTGCATTCCTAAGCCAATTTGATTACGCGTGGTATCAAAACCAGCAAAAATTATGAAAGATAGCATTACTAAAAGCTCACGCTCAGTAATTTTTTGCCCATCAACACTGGCTTGAACCATTGTAGAAATAAAGCTGTCACTATCTAAATCTTGATAGGTATCAATTAAATGTTGGGTTATACGAAGAATTCCACGAAGTCCATCTTCAATTTCTGGTAAATCATCTTTGAATGTAACGCTAAATACATAGCCAAGTTTTGTTGCTAGATCGGCTATTTCGCGCCAAAGTTCATTTGGTAAACCTAAAAGTAAGGTTATGACCTTTGCCGAATAAGGTTCTGCAAATTCACTCATGAACTCAACTGAACCACGTTCACAAAAATCATCAATTAAATCATTAGCAAGTTTGGCAAATTGCGGAGTTAATGCCTCAATTATTCGGGGAGAAAAAGCAGGGTTAGCTAGTTTTCTGATTCGAATATGGTCTTGACCTTCGAGACTCAACATCATTTCATTCCACCAGGGAACTAAAAGTTCACTTTCGATTCCATTGTGTTGAGGCCAGCGTCTAGTCCCTTGATGCAATCGTTTGTCATTTTGTAATGCGTTCGCGTCTTCATATCGAAGAATTGCCACACCATAAGGGGTTTTTGCATACCAATGTTTTTCTCGAGCAGCCATCACGATTTCGCTTCGAATGGAAAAATCGGTAGCTTTTACATCTAGAAATGGCGCAATGCTCATAACTAAATGTTAGTCCTGGTGATAATTAACTAAGCCAGAAATCTGACCAGCGAATAAAAATTAGTCCAATCGCGATTAAATACGTAGCGGTTACCAAGATCCATTTCAAACTAATTACAACTTCTGAAAATGTTTTGCCAAAGTTTAAATAATTACTTTTTAGATTATCAACTGTGACTTGCCAAAAAATGGGCACAGTTATTGTCCAGATCACCATGCACCATGGACAAAGTGCGCCAATTACATACAGGCTTTGGTAAATCAGCCAAATTACAAACGAAAAAGCTAGCGTTGCGCCAATCTGTAATCCCAGCCACATCCATTTTGGAAGTTCAATTTTTGAAAGTAAAAGTGCGCCAAACATTACGACTACAGTGAATCCAGAAATTCCCATGATTGGATTTGGAAAGCCAAAAGCTGAAGCTTGGTCAGTTGTAATCACAGAACCACATGAAAGCACTGGGTTGATGTCACAATTGAGTGAATAATTTGGATTTGTTAGTAAATTTATCTTTTCTACTAACAGCTCAAAAGACGCAAAAAGTCCAATCAGCCCGCTAACGATCAAAATCCAGGCTGTTTGTTTTTTTCCTACGGTAACTTCTGACACTCAATTACTTTCTTTTTACAGACCATGATTCATGGCTCTTATTTAAATCTACTCTAAAAATTAACTAGAGCCACCTGCGAGAATCGAACTCGCGACCTATTCATTACGAGTGAATTGCTCTACCGACTGAGCCAAGGTGGCTGGCAATAATTATCAATAACTAGTGCGCTTTAAGAGTTTATAAGAATTAAATTAGGTACGCCAAAGCCAAATCTTTAAGAGACTTTAATGTTTGTTAAATCAATTTCTTTATATTTTCCAGAATTCACATAATCGCGAATCCGTTCAAAACCTTCAAATACTTCAAGGTAAGAAGTTGCAAGTGGTGAAATTGCTAATCTGATGCAATTTGGGGCTCGGTAATCAGGTATTACTTTCATTTCATCACGTAATCCCCGAGCTATTTTTGCACCATCTGGATGATAAATACTTACATGTCCGCCACGCTTATTGGCCTGTCGTGGGGTAATTAATTCAAATCCCCGTGGAACTAACCATTGCTCATGAAGATCAATCATTAGTTGGGTTCCCGTTGAAGCTTTTTGATTTATTGCGGCAATTGATGCTTCTTCAATCATTGAAAAACCTTGATCAATGCAAAGAAGTCCGATTATCGATGGGCTCGCAATTTGAAATCCGCGAATACCGGCTATTTGCTCAAACTTTGAACCCATTAAAAATTGATCCCGCTGGGCAAACCAACCTTGAATTGGCATTTTTAAATTTTGTTGTATGGACTTACTTAAATAAAGCCAGGCTGGCGCACCTGGGCCAGAATTGCCGTACTTGTATGTGCAACCAACTGCAATTTCAACTCCATCACGATCAAACTGCATATCTACTGCGCCAACAGCATGGCTGGCGTCCCAAACCAATAGTGCACCATGCGATCTAACTAAATCAGTTAACTCTTTTAAGTTGTGTAATGCACCAGAGCGATATGCAACAACTGACAGACTCACTACTGCGACATCATCTGATAAATACCGAGTCAAAATTTCTGGAGTAACTAACTCATTGCTAAATTCTTCACCTGAATTGTGCGCTTTAAAATCGTTTGGGATTACAACTAAGTTCAAGTCGAGTTCATCAGCAATCCCCTGCATAATGTATCGATCAGTTGGGAAATTTGCTTCATCGGTGATTATGGTTCTCCGATTGGGTCTGGCATTAATTGCAGCTCGGATTGCTCGGTAAAAATTCACACTTGTGGTATCCATTGCAAGTGTTTGCCCGGCAGCAGCACCTAAGGCTGCTCGACCAATTAAGTCTCCGGTGGATTGAGCTTTGTCTATCCAGTCAGCCCAACCATCAACAATTTTTGTACCCCAACCATTAATCAAAAAATCATTTATTGCGTCAACGGTTTTCTTTGGCAGTCGACCTAGTGAATTTCCATCTAAATAACAAACTGATTCATCTTGCACAACAAATTGTTCGCGATATTTGGCCAGAGCATCTTTTGCATCTAACTCAATAACATAATCACGAGTAATCATGGATTTAATCGTATTCTGTTTATTTATTAGCTACATACGCAAGTATGAGGCTCCATTGAAATCAAGAACAGCCCCACTAGCCCAAAGGGCATCTTTGGACGCGAGAAAGTAAATAGCTCTAGCTAGTTCTTCAGGTTCTGCAACGCGACCGAATGGACTTTGATTTCGAATGTCATCACCAGTTGGGCCATTTAATAATTCGTCAGCCATTTCGGTATCAACGAAACCAGGCGCTAGAGTTGTCACACCAATTCCCTCTGGTGCGAGTGCTTTAGCTATTGATTGACCAAAGGCTACTATTGCAGCTTTGCTTGCCCCGTAAGCCGGACTAACGGGTTCACCTCGAAACGCACCTCGTGATCCAACATTAACAATTTTTGAATCTGCGTTACGTGGCATGTATTGAAGCGCACACCAAGTCACATTCGCGGCACCAATTAAATTAACGCCGAGGGTGTCAGCCCAAGCCTTTTGCCAAACTTCGTAACTTGAGGATTCAATCGGATGATCAAAAAATACACCGGCGTTATTGATCAGAATATCTATGTGCTGAAACTCTTTTGCGACATGATCGACCATTACTTTAATTTGACTAGCGTCGCGTAGATCGGCTTTAACTTTTATATGCCCAGTACCTGAAAGAGATGAGATAACCTCATCAGCTAATTTTTCATTTGCGCTGTAATGTACAGCAATACGATCACCTTGTTGAGCAAAATATTGCGCGATAGCTGCTCCAATTCCGCGAGAGCCACCCGTAACCAATACTGTTCGCTGATTACTCATGCGGCAAGCGTACTAAAAAACTAAACTTACTCAGCCAGCAAACTCTGAATGATTCTGCAAGTGTGGCTAAGTGGTAGCGCAACCTTCCAAAAGTTGAAGTGCCGTTCGATTCTCGTTACCTGCTACTAACTATCGAAAATACCTAAATTTGCTAGTTTTTAGCATACCCCCTGGGGTATGCTAGGATTTCAAGAAATTAGAAGGAGTGTCATGAAGAAAACGATTCTATTGGCGGTTGGTTTAATTTCCGTCACTCTCTTACTCGCTGCCTGCTCATCTGATAGCGCTGCGCAGAAAGTTCCACCGAAAGAATTTTCTGAGGTTATTTCTAATCCATCTGTTGTAATCCTTGACGTCCGTACTCCACAAGAATTTGCTGAAGGACATCTAGCAGATGCAATAAATATTGATTTTCAAAGTGGAAACTTTGAACAAGAAATTGCCTCTTTAGATAAAACTAAAACTTACGCGGTTTATTGTCGGAGCAGTAATAGATCAGGTGAAGCAGTCAAAGTCATGGCTGATGCTGGATTTACCAAAATGTACGACATGGATGGCGGAATTATTGACTGGCAAGCTGCTGGTGGACAAATAGTTACTAATTAAATTTCAACAAAAATTAACAAACAAGAAAACAGGAGAAAACATGTGTAGCCGAGTTAATTGTCGAAAATGTGGAAAAGTTACCTACAGTGGTTGTGGGCAACATCTTGATCAGGTTTTTGCAGGTGTTCCGCAAAATCAACGTTGTGATTGCGCTAGTAAGCAATCAAGCTCAAGCGAGAAGCCATCACTTCTTGGAAAGATTTTTGGACGTTAAAAATGCAATCTACTTGTCTAACGGCGTTGCTGGCTTGGCCAGCACGTCGTTGGCTTGTCGCCGTAGCGGTTGGAATTGGAACTTATTTCCTACTTGGCCTGCCGACCGTAGTTATTGAAAATGACTTATTTGGACGCGACATTGGCGTGACTAGTTGGTCTGTACCAGTTCTAATTGCAACTTCAGTGTTATCAGGACTTTTGTTCGCAACCTACGTGCGCGTTGGCGAAATGCCAGCTTCAGAGCGTGAAGCGAAACTAGGCAGCCTAGGTGGATTTTTTTCATTTTTGGCAATCGGTTGTCCAGTTTGTAACAAACTTGCTTTGATCGCACTTGGTTATTCAGGTGCAATTCAATATTTCGCACCGATTCAACCGTATTTAGCTGCACTCGGAATCGGGTTACTTGCCTATGCCCTAAGGCAAAGATTAATTAATGAAGCATCATGCAAATTACCTTTAAAAGTAAACAAAGTTGAAATGGAAATAAATGAGCACAATTGAATTAACCAAAGAAAATTTTGAAGCAACGGTAACCGCCGATGGTATTACCTTTGTAGATTTTTGGGCAGCTTGGTGTGGTCCTTGCCGAATGTTTGCTCCAGTTTTTGAAGATGCTTCGACCAAGCACCCAGAAATTACTTTTGGCAAAGTTGACACTGAAGATCAACAAGAACTTGCTGCAGCTGCTGGCATTACTTCGATTCCAACACTCATGGCATTTCGTGATGGGATTTTAGTTTTTAGTCAGCCCGGAGCGCTGCCTGCTCCGTCATTTGAACAACTTATCGATGCGGTTGTTTCACTAGATATGGATGAAGTCCGTGCGGAAATACAAAAACAATCTGAAATTCAAGATGGCGGTATTAACGATGGCAACTAAAAACATTAAGTCCAGTCATGTTGTTCATGACGCTGCTGCGTTGGACGAATTCACTAAACGGCTTCGCCGAGCAGAAGGCCAAATTGGCGGCGTTATTCGAATGGTCGAAGATGGCCGGTCATGTGAGGACATTGTTCATCAATTAGCCGCAGTTTCAAAAGCAGTAAATAAGGCAGCCTTTGGCTTAATTACTGCTGGGCTTTCGGAATGCATTCTTGAAGAAGGTAAAAATACCGAGGAAGTTCAAGCTCAACTGCAAAAACTTTTCTTAACCATGGTTTAGCTCAAAGGAACTTAAAGTGAAAAAAATTGTAATTGTAGGTGGGGTTGCCGGTGGAATGTCCGCCGCTACTCGATTACGCAGGCTCGATCCTAATGCTTCAATAATCGTAATTGAACGCAGCGGATTTGTTTCATATGCAAATTGTGGACTTCCCTACTATGTAGGTGGTGTGATTGCTGATCAAGCCTCTCTACTTTTACAAACTCCGCAATCATTGGATGCTCGATTTGAGTTGGATGTACGAGTTGAATCAGAAGTAACTTCAATAGATCGAGACAGCAAAAAACTTTCTGTTCGCACAAAAGTTGGCGAAACTTACGTACTTGAATATGACACTTTGGTTTTAAGTCCTGGCGCCCAACCAATAATTCCACCGATTGAAGGTATCGAACGAGCACATACACTTCGCACAGTCGAAGATGTAACCAGAATTGCTGAAGCAGTTGCTAGCAACCCAAAGTCCGCCGTAGTAATAGGTGGCGGATTCATTGGCGTTGAATCAGCAGAAAATTTAGTTCATAAAAACATCCAAACAACAATTGTTGAAGCGGCTCCTCAGTTACTTGGACCTATAGATCCTGAACTGGCACAGCTTGTACACACTGAAGTATTGAAGCATGGTGTGCATTTAAGGCTTGGGGCAGGCGTAACAAAAATCACTGATACTGCTGTCCTACTTGCAGATGATAGTGAGATAGATGCGGAATTAATTATTTGTGCGATCGGCGTAAAGCCAGATACAACCCTGGCAAAGTCGTGTGATTTAGAAATAGGTGAACGAGGCGGTATTACGGTAAATGAATTTGGTCAAACCTCTGATCCAAATATTTATGCAATAGGTGACGTAGCCGAAAAAATTGATGCCTTTGATGGTGAGGCAACTCTTGTTCCACTCGCAAACATTGCTAATCGCCAAGGTCGCGTGGCTGCGGATCACATTATGGGTCGCACAGTTCGGCCAGTAAAAACAATCGGTACGGCGATAGTAAAAGTTTTTGATTTAACCGTTGCTTCAACTGGCTGGAATGAAAAACGACTTAAGGCTCGCGGGATTAATTATCAAGCAATTCATACCCATCCAGGTTCGCACGCCGGCTACTACCCAGGCAGTGAACAAATGGCATTGAAATTACTAGTTGAAAAACCGAATGGAAAAATACTTGGTGCTCAAGCAGTTGGTGGCGAAGGTGTAGATAAACGTATTGACGTTATTGCTACCGCAATTCGATGCGACTTGCCGGCACCAGAACTTGCAGACTTGGAATTGGCTTATGCTCCACCCTTTGGTTCAGCAAAAGATCCAGTAAACATGCTTGGTTACATTGCCGAGAACTTACTCACCGGATTCACTGAAAATGTTCAGTGGTACGACGTTCGACCAATGCAATCACAAGGTGCAACCGTTCTAGACGTGCGCACTGAAGCTGAGTTTGCTCGAGGCGCAATTTCTGGGTCAATAAATATTCCGCTAGATGATCTACGTAACAGATTTAACGAAATACCAGATGGAAAAATTTTAGTTTATTGCCAAGTTGGTCAACGAGGTCATACGGCAACCGTTTTACTCCGTGAACGTGGGGTTAAAGCAGTTAACCTTGATGGTGGCTACAAAACTTGGGTTGCTGCAGAACCGCTGGCAGTTTAGACACTTTCGCTTTCTTTGTTCCCCCAAAGTCCTTCCGGCTTGTATACCAACATCAAAATCAGTGCTGCAAAGATAGCTGTTTGGCTCCATCTATACCCCAAACCAGATGTGACTCCGTCACTTAAGGCTTCAACAACGCCAACAAACAACCCACCAAATACTGTGCCTTTAATGTGCCCGACTCCACCGATTATCGCGGCTGCATAAGCAAGTAGACCAACTTCCATTCCGAGCGAATAGTTTGAAATTTGAAATTGCTGTGC
>JACCDX010435855.1_pt1 | contig 44024 bp, 48 predicted proteins | sample 7449681 | NCBI WGS metagenome assembly JACCDX01 (sample SAMN15323450, study PRJNA562643) | freshwater metagenome | isolation source: river surface water | place: USA:Blue River Watershed | collected 2017-08-18
ATCTCAATCAGGTGTTTCGAATCAATATTTTCCCGAACGATATTGGAATAAAATTTCGAAAAAAGACTTCGAATTGGTATCGATCCTACTATTTTTGGAAACGTGGAAAGTAAGGAACGATCTGCCTTTCTCCGATCTCTATCCTCACCGGAGCATATCCCTTCGTTTCTTTGGAAAATGCCTCTCCAATTACTCTAATGGGCCCTAGATTCGTTTTTCCGGCAAGTTCGCAGGTGGAACCATAGACAATTTCGCCATTGCTTCGAACACCCATGGGCTTGCCTAAAATTGGATCCACAAAGGAGACCTTGGCGCCGCAAATTCTATCCAGTTCATTGGTCTTAGGAACGGAGACTATGGCATCGGAAAAGAGAAATTTCCTAGGAAGAGTAAAGTCCACTATTTTTTTCGGATGCTCTATGTTTATTTCTTGCGGATCTGAATTTTGATTTTGGTAGTGAGAAAGGAAGAGCTTTCCCTCCTTAGTAAGGTAGGCACGAAAGTTTGTTCCCTCTAGATATTTCGTAAGAGCTCCTTTTTCCCAATTACTCGCAACCGGACCCAGCCCCGATCGGTCTTTGGAGGGTCCTTCAAAAAAGAGCGCGCCAGATTCATCAATCGCAAATAGCTGATCGTAGGTAACTCCCCCATGAATTTGCTGCCATTTGGGTCCGGTAAAAATCGAATATGGAGTGTAAAACTTCGTTCCTCTCATACCTCTATGATTCGAAACGATTGTCATAATCTCTCCTTGCTCGGTCAAAAAGAAACTCGACCACCCGTTACCAATGGTGAGCTTTTTTACCTTTTCTTCTGGCCTGTTCTGGTATCGAGTCAGAATGTCATTGCCAGTCTTTTTCTCAGTGTCGATATAATAAAAATCGTTCTCAGTGCTGATGACAAAGGTTTTCGTATTTCGAGAAACTCCAGAGATAATTTTATCAATCTCTTGAACACCGGGGAGATCTTGAATCAAATCTTCATAAGTTTTCTCTAAGCCCTTCGAAGGAGACCAAACAAAAACATCGTGATCCTCAGTAAACAAAAAGCTAGCAGCACCCCTTGGGCTGTATTCGATTTTTCGAACTTTTTTTCCTTCTGGCAGATCGATCTTTGATAAGCCCCAGTGATAAGGGTTCACCACGTACACCTGCCCCTCTTCATCCAGGACCAATACGACATCCACAGGAGCGCCAAATTCTGGAGGGATTTCATTAAACCGCGACGCCATATGCACAACGGCTAAGCTAGTTAAATATTCCCGATCTGCCTTTGAAAGTCCTTGAGCGTATTCGGCGAGGCCAATCTCAAATATGGCCCCATAGGCATAGGCCCCGGCGTCTTTTCCGATGGAAAATTTCGCATCACAACCGCCCTCGGATTTTGGAATATCTCCACTCCTACAACGATCATGCCCAGGAGAGCTGTCTTCTGAATGCCTGGCTTCGTGAATCAAAACAGCAACGGAGAAAAGTGGTTCGATTTGAAAAAATAGTCCACCAAGAAAAACATCTCCAGTGAGACGAAAGTTTTGGGCAATGGAATCGGCTTGCGTAAAGTCTACGGAAATCGACGCCGCCATTTTTATTACATACTCTAAAGGATCCACCAATGTTTCACGAGCCTCGCCCCCCCAGTTCTCAGGTACGTCTATTTTCAGTTGGTTCATGAAGTGTAAGACTCTCGCCAGTTTGGATTTTGGCGACTCATCACAAGCGTATGGACTTTCTGGAAGTTTGAGTTTGGTTCTTCTAGCTAGTTCCAAAAATTCTTCTTCGGTGGGGCAAGGTAAGTCCAAAAATGCAGAGTGACTTTTTTCTTCAGAAGCCAGATGCCGCATCGGCTCAGATGAACTTCTTCCGAAATACAGACCAAGGGAAAGACCCAAACACACAAAGGCTATAATCGTTTTCATCGCTGCTCTCCCAAAGGCAATAGAAGATCTCTAGTAGAGAGCGAGGCAAGTCCGCGTACCCTCGAAGAAACCAAGGAAAGGATTCGATCCCTTTCTTCTTTTCCTTGTAAGCGCAAAAGTGGGCGTATCTGATGAAGGGCTTCTCTGTGCACAAGCCAATGCTGCGAACGATCTTCTAAGAGAGAGAGATAAAATTGGTATTTCTCCCTTTGAAACTGTCCCCACTCCCCCATCGATCTCAGAATGCTCAAACGAGCGGCAAGCTCACGAACTTTTGCAACCTGATGCTTAGAAGCATCTTGCGGTAAAGGTTTACGAAATCGATCTAAGGTCTTTTCCCAAAAGAGCGGGCTTGCGGCCTCGATCTCTACTCGAGGAGAAAAATAGTATTGGTGAACCTGGGGAACGTCGGCTTCTGCCAAATTTTGGATAGGAATGGAAACAGGAGCCTTTTGAGAGACCTGTCCGTTGACCTGTTCCTTCCGTTCAGAGTTTTGAAAAAATTTAGAGGAAGATATCCAAAACCCAAATCCAAAACAGAGGGTAAATATTCCGATGAGGAAAAAGCTTTTTTTCATATCTCTTTATCGGCATTTTTTCTTTCGATAAAGAGAGAAATTTTACGAGATTACTAGCCTTTTTGTAACAGCTTCAGCAGCAGTAAATAACGTAGCTTTTCTGTCACTTTTCATTTTTTCTAATGTCCGCACAATCATCGAAAGCCTAGGATTTTTACTGAAAAATTGTTTGTGGTCGTAAATAAACTTCCAATACAGGCCATCCACCTCATCGGTCCAGGATCCGCTGGGATATTTACCCATTTTTCTGTAGTAGTTTGATCCGCAGATATAGGGTTTGGTGGCAAAAATTCCGCCGTCGCTAAATAGTGCCATACCGTACACATTGGGGCCCATTACCCAGTCTGAGGAATCCAGGTACATCTCCATGAACCAGCGGTGTGCTTCTTGAGGCTTTACCTGTAAAAGGGTCATTAAACTTCCCACCACCATCAAACGCTCGATGTGATGAGAATAGGCATAACGGTTCACCTTGGCGATAACATCGTCTAAGGGAGGAATTCCAGTGCCTCCATTATACCAACAGGGTCGAAGCTTCGTTTGAGCCTTAAAAAAATTCTTTTTCTCCTGCTCTTCGGAAAAGTTTTGGTAAATCCCTCGAATGAATTCTCTCCAGCCCATGATCTGCCGAAGAAACCCTTCTAAAGAAGCCATGGGTACCTTCTTTTTTTCCCCGTAGTCCAAGGCGGCCTCTAACACTTCTTGCGGAGTCAAAAGACCCAAGTTCAAAAATGGAGTTAAAACGGAATGAAACAAAAAGGGTTCCTCTCGCGAAAGAGCATCTTCATAAGGACCAAACTGATGAAACCGATGAACGAGAAAATCTTTTAACCAATTTTTTGCTCCTTTTCGATCCACCGCTAACCAAAAATTCCTGGCATCACCTGGATGATCTGGAAATTCCTTTTCCACAAGCGAAATAACATCTTCCAAATTTTTTGAAATGGAAACGGAGGGAACTTTTGGGATTTCAATATCTTTCGGCAAGGCTTTTCGATTGTCTTCATCGAAGCTCCACTTGCCACCCAAGGGTCCACCTGTTTTTGTGAGAAGGATTTTTTGCCTTACTCTTTCTCGTTGATAAAACGTCTTCATGAAGGGACGTTTCGTTTGCTTTAAGTAATTCGAAAATTCTTGCCTAGAACAAAGAAACATGGGGCTGGGCAACACCTCTACTTCCACATCTAATTTCTCTAAACTTCCAAGCAAACGAGATTCAAAAAATTTGTCTTCAATTTCAAATAAACTAACTTTGGTTACTTTTTCTTTTTTTATCAAACGAACTAAACAGTCTTCATAGGTTCCTGGAACCTCATTCATGCTTTGATATACAACTTTGCGCCCAGCCGACAGCAACTCATCTCGAAAGCTGCGCATGGCCGCGAGAAACAAAACGATTTTCTGCTTATGGAAGCGAAAATAGGTTGAAAGCTCTGAATCTTCTCGAAGGAAAAACAGATCGGCCTCTCCCTGGCAGTTCAGGTCAAACAACTGGTTCCCAAGAACGATTCGCAAGTGCTTCATTTTATTAGTTTATATTATCTTGAACTCAAATACATCATTGTTCTTAAGTTATTGCTTTTATTTGTATTTATTTATTTTTATCACAAATAAACTAGTTTATGATATAATAAACTTATAGGGGAATTCTATGCAAAAACTCGAAATTTACTACGATGGTTTGTGCCGGCTTTGCTCCGCGGAAATAGAACATTACCGAGGCTGCAAACACAAAGGAAACCTCCTCTTCACGGACATCACCAAACCAAGCTTCCGAGCAGAAGCCGCTGGACTGGACCCCAAAAAAGTTCACGTACATCTACATGCCCGTTCCTCCGATGGAACCTTGTTTCTCGGAGTAGACGCCTTCATTGAAATCTGGAAGAGAATCCCAGAATACCAGTGGGCCGCAAAAATCGCGAAAATCACTCCAGTGCGATTGATTCTGAAAATGGGATACGCTGGCTTCGTGCGCATTCGCCCCCTCTTACCGAAGAAAAAACAGCAATGCAGCGACAGCCCCTATTGCGAATTTGAAGGAGCAAAACGTTAATGAAATACCCATTGGAATTTGCCGTAGAATCCACCACTGACTCTAATTGGTCTTCTCCCTGGAAAATTCGGGCAGGCGAGTTTGAGGCCGCCTGCGACATTCCAAAAGAATTCTCCGGCGAAGGAAAAGCCTTTAGCCCCGAAGATCTCTTTGCTCTCGCTCTAACAAATTGCTTCGTGGGAACGTTAAAGGTTTACGCCAAGAATTCAAAAGTTCAGTATGAAACCATTTCAGCAAGATCTTCGATTACTCTTGATCAATTGGAAAAAGGGGTCGCCGTAACGAAGTGGAAAGTTTTCGTAAGAATTGAAGGCTGCTCTCAACGAGAAAGAATGGAAGCTCTCTGCAAAAAGACCCTACAAAGTGGCTTTCTATTAAATTCCGTATCCGCACAAAAAGAAATGGAGCTAGAAATTCTCTAGCTCCATGCTTTTTCACATACTCTAAAATCTATTTTAGTATGCGAGCTTTTTCAGCTGCATCAGGCGCACTTGCTCTGCATCGGGAATATCAGTGCCGGCGCTTCCCGTGTATCCTTCAGAAACGCTCTGTTCTAAGGCCACATAACAGTCTCGAGCCGTAGCTGTTTTGCTATACTCTCGCACGCAGGCCTCCAAATACATTTCTCCAAATCGGAAGAAAATGATGTGGGAAATTCTTTGATAAATTTGGCCCAAATAGTACAAAGCCTCCCCTTTTCGTGGAGATTTTTCCCCTGGAGCCTCTAACACTTCATGAAGTAGCGCACTGGCGCGAAGTCTACGAACATGGAAATTCCGATCAGAATCCCCCACCAACTGAAAGTCATCTTTTCTGAGCAAGCGCTTAGCTTCCGCTAATTTCTCCACGTCGGATTTCAGATTTTTCCTTTTTTCGCCAGCCCAGGAAGAAAACTCTTTTGCCCAAGCACCGATTTCTCTGGTGAGATATTTAGGAAGATCCGTACGTTTTGCTTGTTTGTCGAAGTACGCAGAGCCAGTCAAAGGATCAGACTTGATTCGCGCATAAAACACAGCCAAGGACAAAAGCGAATTTCTTACTTGCTGCAAGGAAACACCGTTCCCAGGATAACCAGCCACTAACTTCTCATGAATGGTCTTGCCTTTTTCAAACTGACGGGTAGCAAAAAAGTATTGCGCCTTATCCGCATCAGAAATATCACCCAAATCGCTTTCTGGAAGAGCAAAGTCGTAGGTTTGGTGACGAGTATGACAGGCAATACACATCTGCATCGAACTTTGCATCATGTATCGAGCGAAAGATTTTTTCCCCTCTTGAAAGGCCTGATTCGCATCGGCCACATGACTATTTAAAAGATCCAAATTCACTTTGAGGGCGGGATCATTGGCGAAAGTGCCGGCCTTCATGCCATTCAAGTGGTTGGTGATGCTGAGTAAGGATTTCTTAATTGCCGCTTCATTTTCTTTGGCAGCAAATCGATTTTCAGAAAGTAGATATTTTTGAACAGCGGTAATCTCTTGCGCCAACATTTGCATCTCTGGCCTTGGATCCTTAGACTCAGCCACTGAAACCATCGAAAGAAACAACAAAGCCACTTGCAACATTTTGATCTCCCCCTTGAGACGTACCAACTTGAACTTTACAATCTTTTCCAGACGTAAATTAAATCATCATCACCGATATGGAGCAAGAGCTTCATGTCACCATTCTCTATCCAAACGGGTGTGCGGGAGATTTTTCCTAATTGCATATCAGGATCACGGGAACAGGAAGGATGGTTTTTGGGGTCAACTTTTGTGATTTCGTCTACCAGATCTTTGCCATCCCACTGGTATTTGCCCCAACGGGTACACAAATCATTTTCTCCTTCGTGCCACCAATACAGCTTGTTGGTTCCATCGGCATAAAACTCAAAATGCAAACGAAGCGTAGCTTCCGGTGGCTCAGGCATTTCTGATCCACGAAACACTTTCTTATAGAAGAACCAATGCCCCACAATTTCTTGAGGGGCCGGCTCACTGGCAGAGGCGAAGGTAAAAATACTGAGGAGAAGCGCGAGCCACATTTATTGCACCCTCCATCCCCTATTTAGAATCTTCTCTAATACGGCCGATTGTTCTGCTTCCGACAATAATCCGTGAGAAGCATGCATCAAAGCAGGACCAAAGTCTGAGAATCCTCCGCCGCTACCTAAGCGCACGAGGGCTCGGAAAGCCAATTTTCCAAGAACTTCATCACTCAAAATAGAACGGAAATCCCAGAGAGTGGCCGCTACGATCGAACCATTCTGATACACCCCTGGACCAAAATCCACATAGGCCTTTTTTTCATGCTCTAAAGTTCTTCGATACGGCGCCTTCAAATAAGAACTCTCTCCCATTCGAGGATTATTCAAAATCACAGCAGCGAAAAAGTCAGCGAAACCTTCGTTGAGTGCTCCACCCTCTCCTTCAGAGGGCAATCCAGCGTAGGTATCCACAATGGCGTGCACAGACTCATGCATCACCACAGATGGATCCCTGGGAATATCTCGATACACCACTCCGTCGCCGGTTCCTAAATAGATCATATTCTGGTGATAGAAAGCCGCATTACTTACGCCATCTTTCCCCACATGCAACTTTACTTCTATAGGAGCTTTTAACTGTGCACCCAAGTTCGTTTGCATCCAATCAAAAGCACGCTCGATGGTGTAATACACCTGAGACAAATCAAATCTTCGATCGTTCTCCGGAAAGAAAAACAAAAGGTTTGGAGACTTTACGTCTAAATCCAAGGCGGAAGTAATTCGAAAAATTCGGCTGGTAAGAGTGCCATCTCCGTTTAAGGTGCGCAAAGGAACTTCTGTGATAGAACTCAGCCGTGGGCCCTGCGGATATACAAGCGCTTTCCCGTCTGCTCCAGGCGTAACCACACTACCTCGTTCTAGGAGTTCTCCATTCTCGCCTAAGTGCAGAAAGTACACTTGGTCCATTACGGGCGAAAGAAACTCTACTTTCCAATAGGCCTCGAATGATCCAGCGGAATTTTTTCGCAAGCGGATCTCAGGCTCAAACTTTTTGGGACTTCTTGAATAATCAGAATCTAACTTTTCAACAGCCGCTAGGATGGAAGCCTCTTTGGACTTCATCTTTTTTACTTTTTCCATCCAATAATCGCCGGGCAAATCTTCAAAAACAGCGCCGGCAGCGTAAGAAACAGATCCGTCATTGGAGAAAACAGTTTGCATCCAGGTGCCATCTACTTTTGCACCTCCAACCACTTGGGCTTCTTTTTTCACCATCTCATCAGCGGCCACCAAAAGTTCTTTCTGCGCTTGAGGACCAAATGGCCCCACCACAGTTGGAAGCTTTTCGGCTTTGGGCAAAATTTTCCCCAAGGCTCCAGTGAAGAGAGAAGGAAGGGGTTTCCAGTCTTTTGGTATCCAGCGATATTTTTTCGCCTCTACGGAACCGGCATGACCCTGTGCTGTGAATCCTAACAATGTAATTAAAAATAAGATGAACTTCATAGTTTATTCTCGCATGGGGATCTAAATTTGAAAAACCCCTCCAGCTCTGAGGGCCGGAGGGGCGGGAAGAGTTTTACGATTATTCTTCGATCGTAAGTTTTTTCTCCCAGAAAGTTCCGTCGCCGTTCATGAAGTGAACGCTATGTTCACCAACGGCCAATTTGCCCAACTGAACTTCTTTGTTAAAGGGAACCAATACCATCAAGCAAAGGCCCTCGGTTACGTTAGCGTAGGCTCTTACTTCGTGTAGCGCTGGACCCACGTGATCTACTTTGGCATCACGGAAGCGGTAGCAGCTATTGGGAAATAGGCCGTTTACCACCACGAATGCATCCGAAGAGCTATCAAATCCGCTTGGAATGTAAGCGTCGTTGATGGCTACCACTTGCTCACGGGTTTCTCCTCTTTCGTTTGCGGCGATGGCAGAAGAAGTTACTGCAGCAAGCATTGCAACGGTGGTGATGATGGTTTTGAATTTCATAAAATACTCTCCCTGTTTTTGTTTTGGAGACCTCAGCGTCTCACGCCAATCCTCATAGCATCAGCTGTGCCAACTCAAAAGGCACTTCAGATCAAAATAGAAACACTTCCAGGCTAGAAGATTGTTTTCGCTGAGACAAATGCGCCTGAGGTGAGACAGGATTTCTCAAAGATGCATAAACTTTTTTTATTTATTCGCAAAAAACAAAGATATCGCAGCGAGTTAACCAGAAACTTTCAACCAAGTTTCTGGTTTATTGAAATTCACTCTCGTCTGACTCGTTTTCTTTCACCCAGCCATACTCTCTTTCTTTGCGATAGAGAGTTCTGCGGTTGATTCCTAAGACTTGGGCGATTTTTTCTTTTTGGTTGCCCATTTTATCCATCACTACACGAATATAACGCTCTTCTAACTGTGAGATCGTGGGGAAATCTTTTGTCGCCCCACGAAAGAACTGATCGAAGCTTTCCACTTCAGTGCCCGGTAGATCGGTGGCATCTACCCAATCCGTGGGAGCCAACACCACGGCACGTTCCACCATGTTTTCTAGTTCTCGAACGTTTCCTTCAAAGCGCAAACGCAGAAGCTTGGCCAGGGCTTCTTTGGTAAAACCCTTCATATTGCGACCATTGGCCGCGGAAAACTTTTTCAAGAAATGTTCAGCCAGCAGAGGAATGTCTTCTTGACGGTCTCGTAGAGGTGGTACGTGAATGGGAATCACGCTCAAACGGTAAAATAGGTCTTCTCGAAACTGTCCTTCTTGAATCGCTTTCTTTAAATCTTTGTGGGTAGCCGCGATAATGCGAACATCCACGTCCACCATCTGGTTATCCCCTACGGGCCGAATTTTCTTCTCTTGGAGCACCCGCAAAAGTTTCGCCTGTAAGGTCGGGCTCATGTCGCCGATTTCATCTAAGAATAAAGTTCCACCATTGGCCTCTTCGAAAAGGCCCTTTTTCTTTTGAATGGCTCCTGTAAAGCTACCTTTGGCGTGTCCAAAGAGCTCCGATTCCAAAAGTGCCTCGGGAATGGCGGTGCAATTAATGGCCACAAAGGGTTTCGTCGAGCGAGGTCCAGAGCTATGAATGGCTCGGGCTATCACTTCTTTTCCCGATCCACTTTCTCCCATGATCAAAACGTTGGCCGTGCTGGGCGCTATTCGAGAAACCAGGTCAAAGATCGCCCGCATTCCTGGACTTTTTCCGATCACATCTTTCACCTGCCAGGTCTTCTTTACCTCTTGGCGCAGCAATTGGTTCTCTTGGGCTAGCCTTCTTCTTTCCATCCCCTTATGAATGGTGATGGCAACTTCCGCCAGCTTGAATGGTTTTACAATGTAGTGATAGGCGCCATTCTTCATGGCTTCGATAGCAGTATCAATGGTTCCAAAAGCCGTGATTAAAATGACTGGAACTGTGGGCTTTTCTGCGGTCATTTTCTTTAAAAATTCCATCCCATCCATCTGAGCCATGTTTAGGTCAGTGATGATCATGTCTACTTCACCATTTTTCGCTTCGAAATCGGAACGTAGAGCCGCTAAGGCTTCCACGGCTAGAGGAAAGGGCGAAACTTTGTAACCCTCGGCCTGCAAAAAATCTTGGAGAAGGGAACGCATCTCTGCGTCATCATCGACTACCAAAATATGTCCAGAATGCATCGCTATCCTCCAAAACTGAGCACAATTGTCTCGATCCGAGAGCAATATTGTCTCATCTTTTCCCTCAGGGGGGAATTAATGGCATTTCTCGGCCTTTTTTTCACTTCAAAAGCATAGGCCGTGCCAAATTTATTTTTTGTCCGTATTTGGTCCCTAGACCATGACCTCTTCTTGGTATCTGGCCACCGAAACGGTCAGGTCCAAGCGATCCTGTAGCAACACTCGCAAAGCATCGGCGGCTTGAGGCTCGCCATGGATCAATGCCACTCGTTTGGGTTTTGCTTGGGCAACCCATTCTAGAATTTCTAATTGATCGGCATGGGCGGATAGGCTGTTCAAGTTGTAAATCTCTGCGCGCACCGGAAGGTAAACTCCCCTCACCTTAACCTCTGGACAACCAGCCCATAGAAGAGCCCCACGGGTCCCGGGCGCTTGGTAGCCCGTTAGTACGAAGGAATTCAGAGGATTTCCCAATCCCTCCTCCATATGACTCAAGATTCTTCCGCCCGTGATCATCCCACTTCCTGCCAATATGATGGCCGGGGAATTTTTCAGGCGGATAGCTTCACTTTCCCGGCCTGTTTTCACCGGCTTCACTCCCGTGAACATTTGCCGAATTTCTTGTCGATTTAACTTTTGCCAATCTTGGTTTCGCAAAAGAACCTCACTCACTTCAATGGCCATGGGGCTATCTAGATAAATGGGAAGATCTGGCCAGTTCGGACTCTTTCTCAAGCGGCTCAATAGATACAAAAGATCCTGACTACGCCCCACCGCGAAGGAGGGCAAAAAGATTTTCCCTCCACGAGAGGCCGTCTTTCGAATAATGGATCCTAGCTCTTCTTGAGGATTTGTTGTTTGGTGCACTCGATCACCATAGGTGCTCTCTAAAACCATGAGATCTGCCACAATAGGTGGCTTGGGCGGACGCAAAGTCAAAGGAATCTTGCGTCCCAAATCGCCGGAGAAAAGCACTGTTTTTTTCTTTCGAGAAAAATATGCATAAACAGAGCCCAAAATGTGGCCGTTTTCTTTCAATTTTACTTTCATTCCATCGGGCAATTGATGCCAGTCTCCCTCAGAAAGAATCTCCACTTTCCTCAAAGTGGCCGTGACGTCTTTCGTGGTAAACAATGGCAAGGCGGGATGGTGCTTCGTGATCTTTAGTCGATTTTGTAATTTCGCTTCTTCTTCTTCTAAATGAGCCAAATCCAAGAGAAGAATCCGCAATAGTTCCTGCGTGGGCTTCGTGCACAGTATCTTTCCCCGAAATCCATTCTTCACTAAAATGGGCAAATATCCAGAATGGTCGATATGGGCATGAGTGAGTAATACATATTGTATAGAGCTTGCGGCCACTGGCAGAGGATCTCGGTTACGCAAGCGGAGCTCTTTCAACCCTTGATACAAACCACAGTCTACCAAAAGTCGATAGTCTCCCCACTGAACTAGGGTTTTCGATCCCGTAACTGTACCCGCTGCACCTAAAAATTGGAGTTTCAAACCATTTTCCCTATGGCTTTTTCGACATTTCAAACAATTTTTCCACTACAAACGCCAACGGGCTATCCATTCGTGAGGAAATTTTCGCGGCCTCTCTCCAAGTATTGGGCATGGGTTGACTGGCCACCCATTCTTCTCCACCTTGGAATACCCAGCGGTCTCCCTCTGTCCTTGGCTTCTGATCCGCCAAAGGTACCCATAAAAAATCTGGATGGGTATAGGATTGCCATTCTCCTCCTACAATTTCGTCACTGCCATCAAGTTCTAGATCGTACACAAAATTTTTATTCACGTGCACATCATAACCCGGATGGTCTTCTAGAGATTCACTCGGTTGACTTTCGGAAACGTAATCTACGCTCATCACAATCTGTACGATACTTTTTGCTAAAGGAGATCGATGTTCCTGAAGGGGATCTTGGAAGGAACCCACAGCAGCTTTTGCCTCTTGCAGAGAAGTCGTTTCTTTTCCCGTGGCAGGATTTTTATAGGTGTAAACATAGGAAAACACCGGATGATTCCAAACTTCGTAATTATTCTGGGCATCCATCACAAAAGAACGTTTGGCCACACCCAGCTGATTCACAATGGCCAAATGCCAAGTGGCAGGGTTGTTGTCTAAACAAGTGGGATTAATTTCGCGATTGTCTTCATCTCTTTGTGGATCTTTTTCTTCACAACGTCCGCCCACAAAACGGTTTCGCACTCTAGCGTTGGCCCAAAGTTGCGACGCTAACGCTTTAATATCCGAAGGAGTAAAAGTAATTTCTCTTCCGTCAGCTCCCACCACTTTCACAGCTTTTTCAGGCCGCTTCAACATAAACGAAGCAGGCGCCCAGCCGTGACAAATTCCAAACCAAGTTTCCACTTCTCCTCGATTGTCCGCATAAGGAGCTCCGGCACCCGCCGAACGCCGGGTCAAGGTAAAGTAAGGATCCCCCACCAGAAGATCGTATTTTTCTGCGGGAGAAAGCTCAAAATTGGTTCCTCGACCAAGCATTTTCAAAAGATATTTTTCGTTATCTTTCCAAACGAGTGCTGCATTGAAATTGGAATCTCCGTATCGGTTAGCAATTCCTCCTGCATAGGTAGGCCAATAGAAATCTGACCAAGGCGAATCCTTTAAAGCGGCGGTACGGAGATTTCGTTGTTCCATCTCTCGTAGGTTCGTCACCTGATAGGTATCTACTAAATCTTTGGCTTGATCACCTAAACGTGGAGCCTCGGCTTCGATGGACTCCGAAGACCCCATGATTTTTTTTCGAACTTCATTTCGATACTGGTCTAAAGAGGAATCTGCAGCGAAAACTGGAGAGGCAAATGTGACAATTAAGCTCAAAGCTCCTGAAATTTTGACAATTTTTCTCATTTTCATCTCCCCTTTTCTAGATTTCCTGCTCTTTGGCCGTAAATCGCAATCTCTGGGCCAAGCCATGGCGCGTTGACATAACTATGCTCTGTGATAGACCGAAGTGATGGAAACTTCTAGCACAGAATCTCATCATTTAACCGGTGCGGAAAAAGAACTAGCCGACGTGCGTCGCGCCCTGGATCAATCTGCCATCGTGGCCATTACCGATCGCGCTGGAAACATCATCCATGTGAATGAAAAGTTTTGCCAAATCTCAAAATATCCCCGTGAAGAGCTTTTAGGAAAAAACCATCGCATCATCAATTCAGGTCACCACAATAAAGAGTTTTTCCAAGAGATGTGGAAAACTATTTCCCGAGGTCAAAATTGGGAAGGGGAAATCCGAAACAAAGCAAAAGATGGAAGTTTCTATTGGGTAAATACCACGATCATTCCGTTTCTCGATGAACACAAAAAGCCCTATCAATACGTTTCCATTCGATATGAGATCACTCAGCGAAAAGAGGCAGAAGACCAATTACGAGTGTATGCCGATGAGCTGGAACAAAAAAACCAAGAATTAGAATCAAAAGCAGAGCAGATTTTATTGCAAGACCGATTAGCTTCCATTGGGTTATTAGCTTCTAGTCTAGCCCACGAGATTGGAACACCTCTTGGTGTCATTCGAGGAAGAGCGGAACTTCTTTCGTTCCAATTGAGAGGAGAAGAAGAGAAAAAGAAAAACGTAGATGTAATTGTTTCTCAAATCGATCGAGTGTCTGGCTTGATTCGCTCTCTTTTGAAATTAGCAAGAGGAGAAAAAGATAAAAAACTTGGCAAAGTCTGTTTGTCTGAAGCTGTGACCGATACCCTTGAACTTCTTGCCCATGAAATTCGAAAGCAGGAAGTGGAATTGCAGAACGAACTTCCTGCCCGAGGAAAAATCGATGTGATGGCCGAATCGGGTCCGCTTCGACAGGTGATTTTAAATCTTCTTGTGAATTCCCTTCATGCCATTGAGTCCGCGAAAAAAGAGGGAAGAATCCAAAATCATTTTCTGAAGATTGGCGTAAACGCTTCAGGAGACATGCTCGAACTATTTATTCAAGATTCCGGTTGCGGAATTTCTGAAGAGAACCAAAAGAAACTCTTCACGCCCTTTTTCACTACCAAAGAGATTGGTAAGGGAACGGGCCTAGGACTCTCCACAAGCTACCGTATTGTGGAATCTTGGGGCGGAAGCATTGGAATGACTAGCCGGTTGGGGCAAGGATCTTCTTTTTTTATTCGGTTGCCCAAAGCCTAAAGGGTCGGATTGAATCTAGCTGATGAATGAAAACCCACTCTTTAGCTAGAACTTGCCATCACATGAGTGCGCAAAAAAGCGTCTACAAAGGCCACGAGTTGCTTTTCCGTGGGATGATCCATGGCTTGGCAAATGCGAACTTTTCTGGCTTGCATGGGATGCTGTTCTTGAAGGTAGTTTTGAAAGTGGTGCTTCGCCACTCCAGGCCCAAAAATCAAAATATCTTCAGCATCTTTTAACTTTTGTGCCACGGTTTCAAAAAGCTTCCGCTCTTCCCTTTTTCGGTCCAAAGAATCGATAGCGTGGGTGTGATGATCCACATGACTAGCCTTAACGATTTCATCGTCTCTTGTCTTTCTAGGAAAGTGAAAGATCTTTGCTTGTATACGATCTAGCCAAATGGCCGTGGCCTTCATGGGAACTCCTCAATTCGGGAGACCCTTCTTTTGAAGATCTCCCAAAAAATCAGATGCAAGCTCTTAGCCAACCCCTTCAAATCATAGAAAAATGCGTTTTTGAGACGATGAGACACACAAAAGGAGACGTTCTTTCCCATCCTCTGCGAAGGAATGTCTCATTTTTTCGTCTCTTGCACCGAATCTCAAACTGGAAAAGACTAGAGAATAGGTCAATTCTGATAGTGAGGTTCCATGAAAAAGATCCCCCTCCCCTCCACTTCTGTGGCTTCTGTACGGGCAGATACTCCCATCGAGCAATGCGTTCGTCTGCTCCGCGATCGGTCTATCGGCGCTCTGGTCATCGTAAGCGATAATGTTCGCGAGGAGATCGTCGGTATTTTCACAGAAAGGGATTTGGTAAAAAATATCGAACTCATCCAAAAGGGTAATTTTTGGGCGAATCCGGTGCGCTCAGTAATGACAACGAAAGTGAAAACCATTTCTCCGGAAGAGTTGGCCGAGGCGCCTAAAATCATGGCCACGTTAAATATTCGGCATCTGCCCATAGTGACAAAATCGAAAGGTCGCACCCATGTGGTGGGAGTTTTATCCATGAGAGATCTCTTTCGAATGGTCATGGAAGAATACGACTATAAGATCGAAAAGATACTGAACCCCATATCGACTTCCACACCGAAAAAGAAAAAGAGAATGTTGGGTTTTTTCACGGCGGATGAGCAGCTGAAACCACTTTTAGACAAAGCAGGTAAGTTAACCAAACACATGGTGGTTCATGCAGGAACCTTTTCTTCTTCTATTTCTGTTCAGGAATACGTGGATGATTTTGATGCCGTCTGCTTTGATCTAGATCCTCTAACAGAGATCGAAGCACTTAAGGCAATTGCAACCGCCAAAGAACTTGCAAAAAGACTAAGGGTTTTATTGATTTTTCAACCCACTCTTTTGAAGAAGAGATCCCAAGAAGAGCTTCAGCTATTGCAGAATCAAAAAGCGGTAGTTCTTTTATCGAAGCCCATTGCCTTCGGGCTTTTGTATGAGCACTTTTTTAAGGGCTTTTAAAGAAATTAAATAAACGAGGATCGGTCCCAAATCCTATTTTATACGACTATTCTTTTTTCTTTTCGGTTCCAGAAATGTCAGAGGCACGGATTTGTTTTCCGGTAGGAACTTTCGAGGGTTCTGGTTTTCCATTTTGTACGTTTTTCGGAGCCTGGTTTAAGCTTCCCAAATTGGAGTTTCTGGTTTCTGAAACTGCCTCTTGAAGTCCTGCAGCAATAGCGGATTTTTCGAGATCAGCCACCATTTTTCCTATGAGTTCGTCACTTCCTTGAATGACCTCAAGGGGAGCCGAAAAGCAGGTTTCTTGCTTGAGGTAAGCCTCAGAACTCATTCCAATTACTTGAGGCTGCTCATAATCTTCCGGAAACTGCATTTCCGCTAAATATTCTTTCACTGCATTTCTGGCCTGCAAACCATTGGCGATCAGAATCATTAGCTGCTTTTTTGCATCCTCGTAGCTACTGTCACTGGTGTTATACGATTCAGCTTGTTGCTGCTTCATCTGACCGACTTTTTGGTTTAACAAGAACTTTACCTTCGCCTGCCCCACCCGAATGGCCGTTTCGAATTTTTCGATACAGTCCATCGCAGCGTCACCTAGAGAAAAGTTATCATCGCAAGTCTTGATCGGCTTTCGAAGTTGGGCAAACTTTGGACAAAAGTTCGCCTCTGCTAAATTGGAAATGAAAAAAACTGAGATGATCCAAAGAGTCTTCATCCTCCAGATCCCCCACCCATCCAAAATTCAATGCGCTTCAAAATATCATGCCAACGGCCCCGAAACTCTGTGAGCTTGCGGGTGGGTCCCCCCTTCAAAAAGCCACACTGGTTCCAAGAAGAAAAGTGGTCGTCGTTCACACCAAAGTGAAAACTTCCACCGGCATATCCGCCAATTCCGCAGAGGCCCCCATATTTTTGATCACACAACTGTTTTAACATTTGGCATCCAGGGGAACCCTTAGGAAGGCCATTTAAATCACAAGTAACTAAATGTTGTTTTTGGTGTTGGCTGTAACCAGGTTTCGCACATCTTCCTGGACAACTGTCTGCACCACACATTTTTCGGCACAGTTGACGTTGATAATCCGGGTCTCTGTAACAAGAAAAGCATTGCACATTTTTCGCGCCAATTTTTTCTAAGTTTCCAACAAGCTCTTGATAGCGTTTCTCGCCAATCACAGTGCGAGGGTCTTTACAGGTCACATCCATTTTTCCATCTTTTGGATTACTTGCTCGAACCTCTGGAGATCCAAGAAAGACGCTGAAGACAAATAATAGAAGAATAGGGATTCTCATACAGTTCTTATCGGTCAAAATCGCATAGACGTTTAGCTATTAAAATTCATTATTTTCAAATACTTACGTCTGTGCTTGGGGTTTTTCCTGACGAATCCGATAGGTAAGCCATGAATAAGTCTCAACTCTTTGTGGCCGGAATTCTTCTTTTTGCTTTGGGCACGGCCTATAAAAATCATCAAGCTACTCAAAAGAAAGAGGCCGAATACTTGAGAGCGTTGGCAAGCAAAGTGGACAACTGCAACAATAAAAAACTTTGTTTGGTTGTCTATATGGCGCCATGGTGCCCTGCCTGCAAACAAGTGTTGCCTGCAGTTTCCACACTTTTAGAAAAATCGAAACTTTCGAAAGAATTCGGAACAAAGGTCTATGTGGGAAAAGGAGCCACCCAGGAAGAAAATGAAGCTATGGCCAAAAAGCTGGGCGCTGGAGCTGAGGTAGACAACAATCTTGAAATGCACAAAAAATTAAACGTGGGTTACTACCCCGCTTTTTTTATTTTAGACGTCGACGGAAAAGTGACCGTCGACGGAAAAGATGCCTACTATTGGGCCATGGAGAGAGCCCAATAAAAGCCAGGATTCTCTATGCAGCTACTCCACAACACTTTTTAAACTTCTTGCCACTGCCACAGGTGCAAGGATCGTTTCGTCCCACTTTGGGGCTTGCTCGAACTACCGGGGCTTTAGGTGCTTGATCGTGTTGATGACCTTTGCCTTCTTCATGCACGTGGGATTCACCATCTACGAAATACCACTGATTTCCTTCTTTGCGGAAAGTGGAAACCTCGTGGTGCTCCAATACCTTTCCCTGCGTTTTATACTTTGCCGTAAACTCAACGACATTTCCTTCCGCTTTTACTATGGAAAGCCCAAGCCACTCTGACTGTTTTGCCCATTCTAAAACATCACTCTCTTTAAAATCTCCACGACTCTCTGGAGCCAAAGTATCTCGTAAATATGGCGGACGAACCTTCACATACGCCGTATATCTCGAGCGCATCAAAGCCTCTGGAGATGGCGCGGGCCTTTTGCCCTCGATATAGGGTTCACAACAATTCTCGTATTCTAATTCGGTTCCGCAGGGGCAACGCATTTCTATCTCCTTTATGAGGGGAAATTCTCTCTCCAGTAATCGATGAAATCAAATCATTTTACATACTTGACGATTCCTCCGCATTTTAGACTTTTTCTCTTGCGCTCCGCCTCCTAAAAGAGGAAATTGGGGCCCGAATTGAGGGGGCTTTTATGAATCTCAAGAGAGCAATCTATCCCATTGGATTCTTACTTTTTTCTCTGATCTTGATCGGTTGTGGAAAAAAAGAAGAAGAAGAGGCGCCTCAGCCCCTGCCTCCAGAGCGAGTGATTCTACCCAACTACCCCATTGCGGGATTCTATGAAAACTCCAGTGCCAATGTAATCTTAAGAACCCTGGAAAGCGCAAGACGGAACATCGACATAGAAATTTACCTAATGTGGGATAAAGACGTTCATGCTGCCATTGGTAGAGCGATCGATCGAGGAGTGAAGGTTCGCATTATTTTAGACGAAGAAGCTTCCCGTGACTGCAAGCTAGTTTCCCCGCCAGAACAAAATGAAAAAGAGGATTGTGTTCAACTGAGAACTCTCTTCAATCGAGTGAAAGAATCTGGTGGTTCCGTCCAAAGATTTTCCAAAGAGAACCTCTGCGGAGTGAAAGGAAAGTTTTGTCATCAACACGGAAAACTGATTCTTGTGGATGAAACTTTTGCTCTTATCTCCTCTGGAAACTTTAATCCCCCAAACCTTTGCAATAAAAATCAAAAACTCTCTCGTTGCAACAGAGACTATTCCTTCGTCACCTTCGATTCGGAGCCCGTGCAAACGCTATTGAACGTTTTTGAAAAAGACTTGATTGGGGAAACTTACGATCTGAAAAGTGTTTTGAATTCTCAAAAAGAGCCCCGATTAACGGTGAGTCCCTTCTCTGCGGATTCCCTTTTGAAAGCCATCCAATCTGCCGCCCATTCCATTCAGGTGGAAAACCAATACCTCAACGATCCAGAAATGAATCAAGCCCTAATGGACGCAGCAACCAGAGGAGTAAAAGTAGAAGTTACTACGGCCAGCGCCTGTGCCTTTGGAAGACCGACAGAAAAGGAGAAAGAGAAATGGATCAACACCTATTCCGCGTTTGAGCAGTCTGGCATTTCAAGCCGCATGTTCACGCGCTCTATGAAGGTGGGCGATCTCCCAGGATATTTGCACGGGAAGGCACTATTGGTGGATCAGAAGCTAGGATGGGTTGGATCCATTAATGGTTCGTTCACCGCATTTCGCTTGAACCGAGAATTTGGAATCTTTTTTGAAGAACCAAAGGATGTTTCTCAACTCGATCAGTTTCTATTGAAAGATCATCTTCACCCCAATAGTGTAAGTTGGCAGGAATCACTTCTTTGTCAGAAAGAAAGAATCGATCAGCTGTTTAGCTTCCTATGGAGTGAGTGAAGATATAAATTCCCATCACGAGCACAAAAAATCCAAAGCCCTGCTTCAACCGTTGAGCGGGAAGGAATTTAGCGAGCCTCTGGCCCAACTGCATTCCAATGAGAGAAAAACCCAGGACCTCAAGAATAATCCCCCAAGGTAGTTGATCAAAAGAAGAGCTAAAGGCAAAACCCACAAGAGAATTTAAAGCGATCACAAGCAAAGAAGTAGCCGTTGCCGCATGCATGGGCATGCGAGCAAAAAATACGAGAGCAGGCACAATTAAGAATCCACCACCGGCGCCCACAAACCCCGTCAGTCCGCCTGTGAATAAACCTAAGAAAAATAAAAATAAACCATTCCCACTTTTTCCGTCTTCCACTTTCTCGGGAAGCTTCACAAACAACATGGAAATTGCGGCCAGTATCATTACCACTGCAAAAATTACGAGAATCCAAGAATCCAAAGAGAACCCCAGAAACTCTTTTGGGAAACTAGGAAGCAGCAACTTTCGCATTACCGCCATTCCCAAAAGAATCCCCACCGTAAAACGAAGAGACGCAAAAAAAGAAATCTTCGTCCGGGCTCGTACAACCCCAGATAGGCTCACCATCCCCACAACAAAGAGAGATAGCTGCGTCGCCAATAAGGCCTGCACAGAATACAGATACACAAAGATGGGCATGGTTAGGATGGAACCGCCGGCGCCAAACACGCCGAGAGCGATTCCCATCCCCACCGCACCGAGAATACCAAAAAGATTTATACTCGGTTCCACGGCATTTTCTCCAAAAGAAAGGCCATTCCGCACCATCCAGAAATGCCCGCAAACATGAGACCCGCCCCAACAAATAAGGAAAGCCCCAAAAAGTTGGGATGCACAGTCACACCGAGCACCACTCCAGTAGCCACTAAAAAGCCCGCCGTAATCATCACCTGTCGAATCACAGGAATGGTTTTTCGCACGCGATTCACGGGCAAACCTGCACCTTGCCAGGCCGAAAAGCCGCCTTCTAATTCTACCAAATTTTCATATCCCATTTTGGACAGAACTTCTTTGGCCCTGGCAGATCTTCTTCCAGATTGACAGGATAAAATCACCAATTGATCTTTCGGTAGCTGAACAGTTCCGGCTTCCAACTGATCCAGAGGAACACATTGAGCTCCTGGTACGTGTCCTGATTGAAATTCGTCTTTGGATCGCACATCCACAAAACAAACTTTCTCTTTCTCTAGTTTTTCTTTTACAGTCTTTGGATCTAACTTTCCCATATTTCCCCCTTTAGTCCTGTCCACACTTTAGGTTCGCAGGCACTGCAATTTGTAGCTTCTTCGGCGGCCCTAGTTTCATGGCCTTCATTTGTTGTTCAAAGGACTCAAAACTGTTTTTGATGCCCACTTTTGGATTATGTGATTTTTCCTCGGCAATGGTGCTGACCTGTTGCCCATTATAATCGTGACCAGGATACACAAGAGTATCATCCGGCAAAGCAAAGAGCTTTTCCGTGATGCTCACATGCATGTTCTTATTGGATCCTTGTTGAAAGTCTGTTCGACCCACATCTCGAATAAACAGAGTATCTCCGGTAAACACCATTTTCTCACAATAGAAGCTCATACATGTATCTGTATGTCCTGGAGTGGAAATGGCGCGGACGGTGAACTCACCAAATTGAAGTTCATCACCATCATTCAGAAGAAGGTCTGCACACTGCACATTGGATGCCTTACTGATAGCGGTTTTGGCGCCGGTGGCTTCTCGTAATTTAGCCGCTCCGGTTATGTGATCGGCGTGAACGTGAGTGTCTAAAACATATTTCAGCTTTAAACCTAGCTCTTTCAGTAAGGCCAAATCTCTAGGAACCTTTTCTTTCACCGTATCTATTAAAATGGCCTCTTTGGCAGCCGTATCGGCCAAAAGATAGGTGTAAGTCCAGGTGTCATAATCAAATAGTTGTCGAAACAATAAGTTCTTTTTCATCTTCATTCCTCCTCTTAAATTTTCCCTTTCATTGATTTCATAAACTCAAATTCTTTTTCCCCTTTTGCCACCAACATTTTCTTCACCATGCTGCAGGCTTGTTTTACTTCGGGCATGGAGAGACTAAGATACTGAAATAGCCCCTCGCTGCGAACTTGTAAAACCCCAGACGATTTCAATACGGAAAGATGCTGGGAAATATTTGTCTTGGGGAGGCCTAGTATTTCACATAACTCCTTGGCCGTTAGCTCTTGGTCGGATAGCAAATCTAAAATTTTCAACCGAATAGGACTGGCCAGAGCAGCACAAATTTCTGCCTGCTTCTCGTAGATCAGATCGGGCAGTAAGTTTTTCTTTTTCGACATACACTTGCCTCCGGGCCACGAACTCCGTTAGTTCGTATATTTATATACTAATGCATCTACGATCTATTGTCAAGCCCGCGCTCACCTGATTTTGTGGGGACAATTTTTACCTTAAAATGAGGCCGTTTATCTCAAAGAAGAAGGGGAAAGATCTAACCAACACCTTGCATTACGGTATTTTTACGGTACCTGGAGCAAAATGAATCCCCTTGCCGGTTGGAATCAGATTTGCTTACTTATAAAGAAAACAAAAAAGGAGTCGTTATGAAAGTAAACGTTCACCCCATCGAAAGAGTAGTTCGAATCGCGGTAGGATTAGGCTTAGTTAGCCTGGCATTCGTGGGCCCACAAAGTCCTTGGTTTTTCTTGGGGCTTGTTCCCCTAGTGACGGGCCTAGTGGGATGGTGCCCGCCCTACGCTCTGATTGGCTTTAGCACCTGTCCAAGAAAATAAAATTCGGCTGATGCCAAATGAACGACGCGAACTCTCGCGCGAACGGCCTGCTGTGCCTGGCACCCAAAGAGTGCGGGCACCTCACTTCTTATCTTCAGCGGAAGGCAGGGTGACTGGGGAAGGCAGGGTGACGGGGGAAGCCACGCTGGCCGGTTGCCTGGCCCCTTCCTCCATACTGGCTCCCATACCTGGCGCTGGCGCGATTGTGGACCCAGAGGGGGCGTAATGTTTATTATTTCTTTCGGCATTTAAAGCCTTCCCTGTGGCCACGGGAAGCACCGAATTCATTTTCGCTTCGGAGCTCTTGTCGGTTTGTCGATTTTTTTCGGCCAAACGCTCTTCTTCCCAAATCTCCGCTCGGTGAGCAGCAGAGCAAACCCTCTCGGCCTCACTTGCAGGAACATCCTCGTCAATCAACTCCAACGAGCATTGATAGACAAAATTCTTATCTAACCGGCTCTTCATTGGCGACGTAGAACACCCCGTCGCTAGCCCGAAGACAACCAATCCCCATATCCATCCATTCGATCTCATAAACCCCTCGCCCTACTCTTATTATAACCCATTGCAGTAATGAAAAATATGGCCAGGAAAGCCTTGGAAATTCATCCAATTACGGGCAATTTTGATGAAGAACCTCAAAATCTCCAAGGAGAAAAAATGCTAGGCATCCTTAAACTTTTTTTGTGTATTTGTAGCTCCTGGAGCCAAGGCCTTGATATCCAACTTCCCGCTGAGCCGAATACCTTAGATCCTTTCCACGTTAGCGATGTGGTGGGCTTCAATATTGTGTCGAATTTGCACACAGGACTCATGCAAGTAAATAAAAATGGTGTATTAGAAAACGGGCTAGCCGAAACCGTATCTATTTCCAAAGACAAAAAAGTCTATACATTCAAATTAAGAAAGGGAATCACCTATTCTGATGGGTCTCCAATCTTGCCTGAACACTTCCTGTTTTCGTTCCGTAGAGCGCTTCTCAAGTCCACGGCAGCTAGAGATGCAAACTTTTATCAAAACATCCTAAACTCAGAGAATCCTGAAGATCCAAAGTTTGGGATAGAAGTTCAAAACAATACTTTGGTAATTCGCTTAAAAAAGCCAGACTCTTCGTTTCTATCCGCACTTTCAATGCCTCTAGTAAGCCCCATGAAGCCAGACTTTTTCGACAAAGAGGGAAAATGGAAGGTGGACTCACCTACTTCTGGCTTTTTCCGCATTTCGCTTTTTCAACCTGATAAAGAGATTCAGTTACTAGGAAGAGACCAACAAAAGATTCGCTTTCGTTTGATCCGTGAGGAAACCACGGCCATCAATCTATTTGAAACCAATTCCCTCGACGTTATCGTCACGATTCCCCCCGAAGAGCTAGAGAGAATAAAAAAGTCTAACACCGTTTTATCGTTCCCCTCCGCTTCTAATTTCTTTTTGTCAGGAAATCTAACCAAGCCCCCCTTCCAAGACGCGAACTGGAGAAAGGCGTTATATCAAGCGATCGATCTAGAAGATCTCGCTAAACTTGTTCCCGGCGCAAAGGTTAGCCAGTCGTACTTACCCTCTTCTCTCTACGCTTCCGGCAAATCCATCCCACGAACAAACGAACCTATCGAATGGGCGCTAAAGCAGAAAGATCCTCAGTTGGTATTTTTCTACCCAAACTCGGGCATGGCCCACCTATTGGCCCAACGACTCCAGATGCAATGGAAAAAGAAACTGAATCTAACGGTGAAGCTCGAGCCCATGGAGTGGAAGTCTTATCTGGCCAAACTGAGTTCCGATGCTCCAGCTCTATTTTTCCTCGGATACAGCGCTCCATTCCCAGATGTAATGAGCCATCTGAAAGTTTTCCAATCAATGTCGGCGGATAATCGCTCAAAGTTTTCCTCGAAAAACTACGATCAATGGCTAGAGGAATTGACTGCCGCTTCGGATAAGGAAAAGAATAGGCTGATTCAGAAAATGTTAAACCTACTCATCCATCAGGAGCAGTTGGTGTTTCCTTTGCTCGAGAAAAACCAGGTGGTGGCAGTTTCAAAAAGGGTGAAGGAATTTTCCATCAACCCATTTGGAGTCATGAACCTAAGGGAAGTAAAAAAGACTAACGAGTAAGGTGATCTACCACTTCGTCACCGTACGACCAGTAAGCCTTCACAATGGCCCAAACGTGAGAGTTGGCAATTTCAATTTTTCTTGGCTTTCCTACCGCTTGCCACAATTCGAACTGACTTTCGGTGGGAACGGAATCGTCTTCCGTGGCCAGAATCATCAAAATATCTTTTTGACTCCAACGAACACCTTCGCTTTTGGGACCCTCGATGCCAGGAACTCTTTTTCCTGCCTGACGTGGAGGAAGAATGTCTTGGGATATGGCTTCTCCAAGGATGGATTCGTATTCGTCTTTGGACCGAAAGTTCCATTCGGGCTTGCGGGCCTGACGAAGTTTCTCGCTCACTTCCTGTTCGGAATGTGCCAGCACTCGACTAAACGGGGCACCAGAAGCAATAGCAACCCAATTTTCTATTTCAGGATGTTCCGCCGCTAACGCGGCCACATACATTCCACCCAAGCTAGTTCCAAGCAGACGATATTTTCCGGGTCGCTCTTTTCGAACGAACTCAAAGGCCTTTCTTGCTCGTGTGATGTGGCGATCGTGGAGTTCAGGGTCTACGGAGAACTCATCAAAACCGGTCCATTCTTCAATTACCCAAACATTCACACCTTTTTTTTGCAAAGATTTCGCATACCCTCGATCGAGCGAGGTGGAACCGCCTGTGGGGGGAAAAATCACAGCGAGAAAATCTCGCTTCGGTTGAGCCACTTCGTACTTGGAAATCTTTACTTCAAAATTAGAATCGCTTTTGTCTCTCAAGATCACCGTCTTGGCCGCACAGGCGGAAAGTGGAAAACCAAAAATGAGGACCACGAGGGCGAGAAGTTTAGCTTGTTGCATCCAGCATTTTTACTTTGAATCCACGGAAAGATCGATGAGTCACCCTGCCACAGCCAAAGACCGCCGGGGCTGACCCGCAGCCTCTACAACTACAGGCTAAAGCCTCCGTTTGATTCGTGCAGATTTAGGTAGAAAAAAGAAAAATACGCCGTGAATTTCGCTAGTTTCCTAATTTCACGGCGTGCCTTTCAATTTTCAACAACTCTTTTTTGGCTACTACGGCAGATACCCTTCCCGACCGGGAGTATAAAAATGCTCAAAATCAGGGGGCAACAAGGGCGCTTTGGTTTTTAGCTTTTTCACCAAATCTGGGTTCGACAAAAAGGGTCTACCAAAAGCCACAAGATCGCCAAGACCTTTTTTTAAGTCGGCGTCGGCACGTTCAGCGGTTTCATAACCTCCGGAGAGAATATAGGCTCCACCAAATCCCTCCCGAATTGCCAACTTTACCGAATCAGGAACGGGGGGAGCTCCCATGGCTGCATGATCTACCACGTGAATGTAGGCAATGTTTCTTTCTCTTAGGTGCTGAGAGAGCTCTCCATAAAACTGATCGATTCCAGAAAAGCTCTGCATATCGTTGAAAACTCCATAGGGCGAAACTCGAACGCCTATGTTTTTTCCACCAATTCTTGCAGCAGCACCTTCGACGATCTCTAACAGAAATCGCATTCTTCCCTCAGCCGTTCCACCGTAGCGATCCTTCCTTTGATTGGAATATGGATTCAGAAACTGGTCCAAGAGGTATCCATTGGCAGCATGTAGTTCGATTCCATCAAAACCTGCTTCCATGGCGAGCTCCGAAGAAAGAATAAATTCTTTTTTTGTTTGCTCAATCTCTTCGCCGGTCATTTCTTTGGGCACAGGAAAAGGAAGTTTTCCTTTCTGATCTGTCCACATTTCTCCAGAGATTCCGATAGCAGAAGGGGCTAGAATTTTTGCTCCTTCAGGAAGGTTTAAAGGATGGGAAACCCTTCCTGTATGCATCATCTGAAGAAAAATGACTCCGCCGTTTTGCTTTACCTTGGAAGTCACTTTTTTCCATCCGCTCACCTGCTCTTTAGTGAATAGACCGGGAATTCGAGAATACCCTAATCCGTTTGGCGAGGGAGAAGTTCCCTCTGTAATGAGAAGACCTGCATCTGCTCGGTTGCCATAATATTCCGCCATCATTTCGTTGGCGATATTTCCTATGGCTCTGGATCGGGTCATGGGAGCCATGACCACTCTATTCTTTAAGGTTCGACCACCCAACTGAAAGGTTGAAAACAACATTTTACACTCCTTTTCCAAACAAGGGACGATACAGCTTCCAATACGACATTGCAGCCAACACATTTAAGGCAATCATCACTAAGGGCATTACGCTATTCTGAATTCCAGGCGTAAGGAACCAATGGAAGAGAAAAATATTTAAGGTAATTGGCGCCAACACCACTAAAGCAAGTGGAGCCGCATAACCCACTAATAATAATGCACCAAACAGCACCTCAGTTCCTTTCAAGAAAGGAAAGAAGTATCCAGAACTGGCGAGCCCACCCATAAAACTTGCGGCAGCTTCAGGAAGTGGCGGCATGGGTAAAAATTGTAAAAATCCATTTAGACCGAATACCACATAAATCAAACCCAACAACAACCTTGAACCGACATATACTTTATTTTTCATACGATCTCCTTTTTCTTACCTTTGATTTTATTGTTACAATTTTTGTTACAGTTTTAGACAAAATTTTTTACGTCTTCTCAAGCTTCTTTACGAGATCCTCCAAGGTGACCTCATCTAAATTCTCTTCTAAAGCCGTTTCCACCGATTGAAATACGGGCTCTAGCACTTGTTTCATCCGACAGCTCAACGGACATTTTTTGTTGGGTGGAGCGGGATTGTACGCAAATACGGAACCTTCATCCACGGCTTCGTAAATTCGTTTAAGACTTACATCCTTCGGCGAAGCTACCAATTCCGTTCCTCCATTTTTCCCAGCATGTGAAACAATCAGACCCGCTTTTTGCAAGTCTAAAAGAATTCGTCGAATGACCACAGGATTCGTATTCACACTTTCACCCAAATAGGTAGAACTCACCTTCTCACCTTTTTTTAAGGCAAGAGCGGCAAGGATATGAGTGGCAACTGCGAATCGACTATTTGCGGCCATATGTAACTATATTAGTTACAATAAAAGAAAAGGTCAAGAAAAAAGCCTAGAGCACTTAACCCTAGGCTTTTCTGGAGATTTTTCGATTTTGGAACTGCCATGCATGATTTAGAAAGGAGTTCATTGATGGCCTATTCTTGGAGTCCCGATTACTCAATCCTTCTTAGTGGGCCAAGACACCCGCACTTAATAGGCGCCCATGGCTTCTAGTTTTCCCTCAAGACAGGCCGGATCTTCCGAGCAAGACCAGCTATCAAATTCAGAGGGCACCTTTGCGGGCTTTCGGTCGGGCATTCGATTGGGCTTTTTGCCCAATTCAAAAAGTGGTTCGGGCTTTTTTACCTTTGCTTTGGCTAGGCAAGCTTCCAGGTCTTGCATTTTTCTAACGGTGGCATCTTGAGTAAGAACTTTTACCATTTCAGGGTTTCGCTCTCGTTCAATTTCTTCCATCTCTCTGGCATACCGAGACTTCACCTTTAATTGACACATACCCACAGATTCGATGGCACGAGCTTCTACGGTGGCTGGAGTGAACAAAAATATAGAAAGAAATACAGTCAAAAAGCACTTCATGAAAATCTCCCAATAGGTGTTACTGAACTGCCAAATTTGTCTAGGCAGGTCGGTGTAGGAATCTACGGTGCAACTCAAAGGCCAAGGTTCCGTTTTGAAAATAGACCGCCGGCAAAGGGACTTAGGAAAAACGTCTCCAGAGAGAGACATGTTAGAAATTCCTTCAAGTGTAAAGACATCTCATGAGGCTTAAGAGTGAATGAAAAAGAACGTGACAGAGGAGTACGGGAGCCCCCCCACACCGGGAATTGACCCGTTAAGTGAGTGAGGTCCGAGAAGCCCCGTTGACTCAGAATTTGAGTAGAATTGCGGACAAGGTTTCGTTATTCTTCCGTTATGCAAACCTGGAATGACCCCACCTATTTAAAAACAGCTGCCATTGTGCTTGGAACGATCTTCCTTAGTGGTGGGATCGTGTATTTCTTTCGAAGAAAGAATGCCTACTTTGCTGGAGCCTGGGCCAGCATCAAAAGTTGGTTGTTTGCGGCTCCCCTTTTGTTTCTCCTTTTTGCGATCCCCTCTCCAGGCCCCTTAATCGTGCTCACTTTATTTGCCATTTATGGAGCCAAGGCATTTTTCCAAATCCTTGGCATGTTCCATCGCTCTCATTATGTGCTGGTTTGTTATGCCGGCATCATAGGGTTGGCCCTCTGCGCCTACTTCAACCGAGTAGACCTTTACAATCAAGTTCCCATGTGGGTGCTGGGTGCCGCGTGCCTGATTTCTATTTTACTCACCCGATACCAACAAATGATCCAATACATTTCCCTCACCCTGCTTGGATTCATTTTTCTAGGTTGGTCATTTTTGCATTTGGCTCTGCTGTTGAATTCTCCCGACGGGCTTTACCAGATTCTTTACTTAGTAGTGCTAACGGAATTTTGCGACAACACGAACCTCGCCACCGCTTATTATTTCAAGGGACCAAAAATTTTACCGTCTATTGATCCAAAAAGAACTTGGCTCAGTACCATGGCATCGATTCTTCTCACCTTAGTTTTAGCTTTTGCCATGAGAAATATTATGCCTTCCGATTCCGAAAAGTTTTGGCTTCTCTCGGGACTAGTAGCCGCCTTCGGTGGACTTTTTGGTGATTTGATTTTAACTGCCATGAGAAAAGATGCAGGAGTAAAAGATGTGGGCCCCTTCATTTTGGGCAGAGGCGATCTCTTGCAACGAATGGATCGGTTGATCTTTGTTGCACCCGTATACTTTTACGTGATGCATGTGTTGGGGAATTTGTGAAGGCCTGGCGTTACGATAATGAACAATGGACGAAGCTCCCTGTTTATCTGCGACACCTTCCCCTATTCACTCGCAACGTAGATTTTACCTCAAGAGTCATTCGGTTTTTGTGGGCCGTTTATCTAAGGGACTTTGTGTTTCGAACCTATGTGCGACTGGAAACCCGGGGGAATAAATTTGAAGAGCTGAGAAGAACGCATCCGAAATTAATTTTGATTTCCAATCATGCCAGTCACATCGACGCCACTTCCATTGCCGCCGCCATACCGAAACGGTTTTGGGCAGACTTGTATATAGCTGCAGCGAAAGACTACTTTTTCTCCAACCCCTTTTTCACTTTTTTTTCTCAACATTGCCTAGGCGCCATTCCTGTGGATCGAAAAGACCGCAAGGGGCAGGCTATCAATCTCATTCTGCAACTTCTTACCGACTTAGATCGAATTTGGCTCATCATGTTTCCAGAGGGCACCCGATCCTCCGACGGAAAAATTCATGAATTCAAACGGGGCGTAAGTATTATTTCAGAAAAAAGTGGAGTGCCAATTTTGTTTTTATACCTAGATGGGAACTCAAAACTATGGCCCAAAGGAGCTTCTTGGGCGAAACCAGGCAAACTGATTCTTCACGTAGGACCCGTGCACCCACCTGGCCCCATTGAAGAAGTCTATTCCTCGTACAAAGAATGGGTGAAGTCGATCAATGCAAATGCATTTCCCTCCTAATTGGAAAATTGAATCAAGATTCCGAAATCTACCCAAAATTCTTTGGGAAGAAGTGCAACCTACCCCTATTTCGGAACCAAGGCTGGCCGCCATTTCGACGCTTTGCCTTTCCGATATGGGCCTTACTCAAGAATTAGCACAAAGCGCTGAATTTCTTCGTTGGCTAAACGGTGAATGCAGAGGACCCGGCGATCAACGAATTTCTACGCGATATGCTGGCCACCAGTTTGGACATTGGGCAGGACAATTAGGAGACGGACGAGCCATTACCCTTTTAGAACTCCAAGAGCGTAAACAGTTTTGGGAAATCCAAACTAAAGGTTCGGGGCTTACGCCCTTTTCCAGGATGGGAGATGGCAAAGCGGTGATACGCTCATCGGTAAGGGAGTTCCTTTGTTCAGAACATATGCACGCTTTAGGCATTCCTAGTTCCAGAGCCCTGGCTTTGATTGTTGGCGACGATCCCGTGCAAAGGGAAACCATGGAACGTTCTGCCATTGTGGCCAGAGCCTTTCCCTCAAATCTTCGCTTTGGACACTTTGAATATTGCTACCACTTCCAGGAACAGGAATCTCTAAAGGCACTACTCGATTACACAAGATCCATCTATTACCCTCAATGCAGTTCAACCAAAGAAATGTTCCATGAAATCGTAGAGCGTACGGCTAGATTGATGGCTCACTGGATGTCAGTGGGTTTCTCTCATGGGGTGATGAACACGGACAATATGTCTATTCTTGGCATCACGATTGACTATGGTCCCTTTGGGTTTTTGGAAGAAACTAAAATGGATTATATCTGCAACCACTCTGACGAAAGAGGAAGGTATTCTTTCCAAAACCAACCACGAATTGCTTTGTGGAACCTAGAACGCTTAGCCGTAACTTTTCAAAACTCTGTGGGCCGAGAAGACCTAGTGCATTCTTTAGAACAATTCTCGGCCGTGTTTCGAGAGGAATGGAAAAGTGTGTATCGAGCAAAGTTGGGTCTGAAAGAGGAACTAATTGAAGATGAAGGCCTTATTCAAGATCTTCTAAAGAGTCTTGAGATGGATCAAGTGGACTATACGTACTTTTTCCGCTCACTTTCCCTTCATCCTCCAAAAGAGCTTTCGATGCTGTTTCCGGGCCAAAGCATTCAGCGCTGGTTAAGTACCTATGAAGACCGGATCCGAAAAGAAAAAATGAATTTCAGTGACCGGCAGAAAGAAATGTTAAAAAGGAATCCGAAAGTTGTTCTAAAGAACTTTCTTGCCCAAGAGATTATTGAAGCCACAGAAAGGAATGACTTTCGCTCTCTCGAAAAATGGATGCCTATTCTTTTCGATCCATTCACCGAGCACAGCGGAATAGAAAGATATTCTGGACCCACACCTAAAGACATTCAACACTGCGAAGTTAGCTGTTCTTCCTAGGCTTTTTCTTTTTCTTTTGACGCACACTTGCCAAAACGGTTTCCCTCCCCAACTTAATGGGCATGAACAAACATCGGAAAAATTATTTAACGCAATCTCCACTAGGCTTCAGTAAAGCTTTGTTTCCTTGGATCGCCCTTCTTTATTTAAGCCTCACTTGGATTTCTATCTCTTACGGCGAAGTTTTCGCGCAGTTCTTCTGGGCAAGCGGATCGCAGATTTTTGAAAAACAAGAATATTGGAGAATCTTTACCGCCATTTTTTCTCACAGCGACTTTGGCCACTTTGCCGGGAACGCCTTTCTTTTCGTTCCACTCACCTATTTGATGCTGGGATACTTCCCACTAATGTATTTTATTTCCTTTCTTCTTGCGGGCCTCACCAATGTTCTCACCTTGCAGTTTTATCCAAGCCAGGTTCAGCTCCTTGGTAGCTCAGGATGGGTTTTTGTTTTGGGTGGCGCATGGATTTCGTTGTTTTTATGGATCGACCATCGTGAACGTTGGGGGCGCCGCTGGGGATCAGCCCTTTTTCTTTGTCTTATGCTATTTGTTCCCGATCAAATTCAGTCGAACGTAAGTTATCTTTCTCACTTCTTTGGATTCCTGTTGGGCGCGATAGTTAGCAGCCTCTACTTTTTGTTGCGAAAAGATTTTTTTCGGCAATTTATTGAATTGGAGCCCAAAGAAGAGGAGGAGCTTCCTGAGTTTCGAGAACTGTTTATCTACGAACATTCAAATGACGATCAATCTTATGAGAATCAAACTTCTATTTCCATGCCTTCTCGTGAAAGAACAAAATCCACAGAGGAAAACTTTGACCGTAAATCTAAATTAATTTGATCTAACTGTTCATCTGTTCGGTCTGGATCATGATGGGTAAGAACAGTTTTCTGAATTTTCATTTCTTCAGAAATTCGCAACACAGCCTCCATAGGTGAATGCCCCCAACCCTTTACCTTTTCGTATTCTTTTTCGGTGTACTGAGCATCGTGAATCAAAAGATCGGAACGGCAAAAATTTTTGTGGTGTTCGTTTCGCTCCTTCACAATTTCGTCGATATTTTCATCGCTTGCCCCCAAGACATCATCTTGAGCGGCCTCGCCTAACACATTGTAATAAGGTTCCATATCACCGCTATACACTATGGATTTTCCATTCTGAACGACTTTGTAGCAAAGCCCGGTGACAGGATGATTGGCATATTTGGTAATGATTTTGGTGTTTCCAAATTCTAGCGTTGTCTCCTGCAGATCAGAATACTGAATTTTAGCATTCAGTTGCTGCATGCTGATGGGGAAATACGCATAATCCATTTGTAGGTCCATAATATGACGAAGTGTTTTTTCGTAATGCTTTGGACCGTAGATGTGAATGCTAGTGCCGGGTATGTAGGCGGGTGTAAAAAAAGGAAAACCCTGAATGTGATCCCAGTGGGTGTGTGAAATAAACAAATGGATTTCTTTTGTTTTTCTCTTCACCAAGTCTAACCCAAGTTTTCGAATGCCAGTTCCAGCATCGAAAATGTAAGCGCGATCACTGCCATCTAGCACTTCCAAACAAGAGGTATTTCCTCCATAGATATTGGTCTGACTCCCCGGAGTTGCGATGGAACCGCGGGTTCCCCAAAATCGAACCTTCAAGGAGTCTCCTTCACAATGTCTTTGCTAGTGGCAATATTCAAAAAGACTTCGGCTTTTTGAATTTGCTCTTGGGCAGATGCTAGCTCTTTGAGCGCATCTTCTTTTTTTACTTTAATCACCTTCCATGCATTTTCATGAATCGCATGCACGCGATCTTTTGAAGGATCCGCTTTGCCGTTGAGATGAAGTTCATAAGTTAAGGCATTGGCTAGATGTAAAAGATTGGTCTGCTGGTGTTCTGACTTTGGTTGGTGATGGTTTTGAATCGCCTCCACAATATCATCAGAAAATTTCCATTTTTTTAAGATGGAAGCTCCAACGGAATCGTGACGAAGTTGATACATCTTCATCTCTTCTTCAAGGCTTAACTCTCCGTAATGGGGCAAATGTTTATAGAACGCTTGGATCATCGTAATTTTTCCAAGGTCGTGGAGAAGTCCCATGATGAAATATTCCTCTATGACCAAAGGCGATACCCCAGCCAACTTGGCAAGGCCTTTTGCACAAATAGCGGCGGCTAAGGAATGACTCCAAGTGGGTTTTACGATTTCCTTGAGCTCTTTATTTCTGGTTTCAAATGCCTCCATGATGGCTGTGCTAAGGGCCAGATTTTTAATGGTGTTGATTCCCAAGTACACCAACGCCCGATTTAGGCTGGTCACTCGTTGGGCCAAACTGAAATAAGCAGAGTTTGCCAACTGCAATACTTTCCCCGTAAGAACAGGGTCTAAGCGAATGGAGGAAACAATTTCATTGGCCGGGGGATTTAGCATATTTGCCAGCTGGATGATTTTAGCGGTGGCCGGCGAAAAAGTGGGCATGCTGTTGATATATTCTCGTAAGAGATTCTCGAAATCATCGGCTATCAAAGGACGCAAACTATCCATTGGAAAATTCTACTTCCGATAAAAACTCTTTCCCAAGTGCTTTTTACCGAAAATCGGCAGAAAATTGTAACGTGTAAAAAAGAAATTCCACTCACCTGAAATCGAAGAATTCCGTTACACTGAAAATGGAAATACGGAATGTAAAAATGAGGCTTCTAGAACAATGGACGCACTCCTAAAATCATTTATCTCCCTTTTTGTGGCCATCGATGCGCTAGGTGGACTTCCCCTGTTGATGGGACTCACAAAAGACCTTCCGCGAAAACAAAAACAGAAGCTGCTTTTGAAGGCCACTGCTGCAGCTTGGGTGATCGGATGCATTTTTCTCTTCGGCGGAAAGTCCATTTTTCAGTTTTTGGGAATCTTGGAAAATGACTTTCGAGTGGCTGGAGGATTATTGCTCATCGTTTTTGCCATGAGAGATCTCATGGTGAGTTCTAGTCACCAAGGAGCCCCCGCTCCTCTGCGAGTGGGAATTGTTCCCATTGCCGTTCCCTTGATCATAGGACCAGCAGCATTAGCCACCATCTTGTTAAGTGCTGAGCAATATGGCTCAGGGGTCACAGTTTTGAGCCTTACGGCAAACTCGCTTTTTGCTCTAATGGTGTTTCTTTTTGGAGACAGGCTATTTGCTTGGCTAGGAGAAGATTTCAGTGACACTGTGGCCAAAATATCTTCCCTGTTACTGGCCGCCATTGGCGTTATGTTGGTGAGATCCGGCCTGCAAGGGCTTCTGTAAAATCCTCTAATGACCTCCAATCGCCCTCCGGGCAATCCGTCATCCTTGGTAGGTAATTTCCCTCGCAATTGATTGAATCCCCAGACAAAAAAAAATAGCGAAAGTTCGTTGCACGAATCTTTGAAGAAAAGATCAAAAAAGGACGTTAGAGAGTTTGGGAGTATTATGGGAATGTCTAAAATTTATACAGTCCGCTGTAGATCTCTACTCAACTCATCCTTCAATTCTGATGCGACCAGCATCAGGAAAAAACCATCTGGACTACTCCTACTGGGCATCATTTCTTTGGGCTCCATTTTTATCGCTGCCGAATCCCAGGCTTCCATGGCTACTCTAACCAGAAAAGATCCAACTTCCTTGCTTTGTGGAATTAAAAAAGAAGACGATCCGTTTGGAGAAGTAAAAAAATCTTTAAAAGATCCAACGGAGGCCTGTAAATCCAACCTTGGGGCCAAGTTTGAAGAGACTTGCATTAGCATCTGGGGACACATCGGACACGCTATCGAGAAATACGAAGAAAAGAAAAAGTCGAAATGCGCAGAAATTTCTCGTGCAGAGAGCGAAGTTGATAGATGTGTGAATAGCGATCAATCCACTCAAAAGACTTGCCTAGAAGGCGCTTCGCAAAAATTGAAGCAAGCGGCCCAGCACGAGAGAGAATTGGCTGGCGATCTTAAACGAGCTAAGGAAGAAGTAGGCAAGTGGATTGACAAGGCTGAGGAAGCTAAGGCCACCTATGCTGAGGAATCGAACCAAATTAAAGACGCCTTACAAAAAGCAGAGATGGAAGAAAAACAACTTTTGCAAACCATAAATGATCCGAATTTAGATCCCAACGTAAAGCAGGGAGCCGGAATGGAGTTGAACCAAGTTCGACTAGCTAAGACTCAAGCTTCCGGTGTTTCTGGAACAGACCTTCTCATGGGACAAAGCGGAGAGGTCGTTGCCCAAAATGGTGGGGTGGCCACCGTTAGAGAATACAGTGCAAAATCGGGTACGTTAATTCAAGAACAAGAACAGGCAGCGAGTACAGGGAACAACTTTCTTGAATCCGCTTCGACTTCCATCGAAGGCCACAATGCTCGGGCGTCCTTTTTAGAAAAACGGGCTAGCACACTCATGTCTCAAGCACAGAACTTATCCTCTGTGTCGGACAAATATGGACAATCTCAACCGCGAAATGGGTCAGGATCTTCCGTATTGAGCAAGACCTCTGATACTGGCGGCGGTAGTACAGCTACTGGTGATGCAGGCCTCTCGGATGGCGACAAAAGCTCCACAGATGGTTCAGCGGCCTCCAAGAGTCCTGGTAGCTCCATGGGCGGTTTTACTCCCCCTCCTCCCGGTGGCGGTGGTAGTAGTGGGGGCGTATCGAACCCTGTTCCCCCTTTAGCCGGACCGGGCACCGGTGTGACCGCCGGATCGACCACTCGACCCAACACTTTGGGAGGAAACAATTCCAATACGGACGGCAAGGCCAATCCTTCCACCGCTGCTGGTGGCTCCACAGATTTCGCTGGATTACCAAGTAATGCGGGAACGGAAGGTGCCTTTGACAACAGTGCCGGTAGCACTTCCTACGGATCTTCTGGAATGGGTGGAACAATGGCAGCGGCTGCAAAATCTTCAGCGAGAGGAAATCGTGGCATTAATTCTAGTGGAGCTTCTGTCATGGTGGGTGGCTCACTTAATTCCCGGAAAGAAGAAGATGCCAAGGCCGCAGCCAATCTCAACGGATTTCAACCGAACTTAGATGCCGGTGGCACCGGAATTTTAGGTTCCGAAGTGGCCAACGCCTTTGAAGAATTGAGTAGCGAATTTGGACTTACGGAAAGTGGGGGCCTAACCCAAGCCGAAATGGATGCCTTTGCCTCCCTTGGCAACGCAGGAAGTGACCAAGGCTCGTTGGATGGGTCTGGGGCCTCCATGATGCCTGGATCTGAAACCCAGCCACTCTTTTTCCGCACCCGTGAGGCTCACAACCGAGCCGTGAAACGGGGAAATCTCATGACCACGGTGAAAACTCGGCTGTAATCCAGTATAGTGCCGTCATAAGCTTAGATACGATTTGGAGATGACGATGAGACACGAACTTACTGTGGATGGAATGACCTGTGGTGGTTGCGTAAAATCTGTGGAAAAGGCCATTTCTTTAAAAGATCCTTCCGCCAAAACAACGGTAAGCCTCGAAAAGAAAAAAGTGGTGGTGGAAAGCTCACTTAGTGTTGCTGAATTAATCCAAACAATAAGCGATGCTGGCTTTCATCCAGAGGCGCCTAAATCGTAAGAACAATTCTTTCGGTGAGTCTGGCGTCGTTCTCGAATGCGATAGACGTTGGAATCCGTTCCTAGGCAAAATACACTTTGCTCAGTTAGAGACTCCCACACCACGGCACCCTTCTGTAGTTGCCAACTGTCACCAGCGCGTAAGAATACGTCTCTACCGTTCTCCGTCAACCAGAGCTCTCCGGACTGCACAGTTATCTGGACTTCCCCTGCCTTTCCATCTACCGACTGGACCACACCTTTTTTTAGCTGAATTTTCATACTCCCATTATAATTAATTTTATTCATGTATTTAATGTATTTTTGAAATAATATTAAGTATTGAATGCCATTCACCGAAAGGGGTATACCAATGGCCGATATTGACGAAACTGACCGAAAGATATTAAGCGCCCTAAGAGACGACAGCCGTATCCCCTTTGCGGATCTCGGAAAAAAAGTACACCTCTCCGCCCCCGCAGTTTTTGCCCGAGTGAAAAAACTGGAAAGCCATGGAGCCATCAAAAAATTTACGGTGGAACTGGATCCGGCAAAATTAGATGCCAGCATGTGTGCCTTTATTCGAATTGTTCTAAAAGGCGTAAGCACGGCTCAAACCATTGAGAAACTAAAAAGACTTCGAGAAATTGAAGAAGCTCATCATGTGGCCGGAGAAGATTGTTTGATCTTGAAAGTAAGGACAAAAGGATCCTTGGAGCTAAACGACTTATTAGAAACGATCAAAACTGTTCCGGGCATTGAACGCACCATCACCAGTGTGGTTCTTCGTTCCGAATTTGACCGTGGATTTCAGCCTTAAGGATAAATATGGACTCCGACTAGGATTGCCGTATCCCTGAACAAAGAATTTAGAAAAACATTTGGTCTAGCGGATTACACTCATGCTCTTCCATTTTCCGCCCCGGAAGCGAAACAAAAATACAAAAGCCTGTGTAACAATAAACACACTTGCCGCCGCCCAAGCCCAGTACACAGAATGTTCCCAATCTGAAACCAACCAAGTGGGCAATACCATCAATGGCCAGGGAAGAAACAGCGCCACTAGTGTCACAAACTTTGTGTCTCCTGCGCCCTTCAAAGCAAAAGAAAACACCAAGTTCATGCTATCGAAGCAAACGAAACAACCAACAAACATCAAAAGAAAGGGCACCATCTTCTTTACTTCTGGCCAAATGGTAGCTTGTTCGGGAGCCTCAAACCAACTGAGGTAAAATTCTGGAAACAGTAAAAATGTGACGGCAACCGAAACAATGTACATGGCCGCCACTTGCAATCCACTCCAAGTATCCCTTTCCGCAAGCTCTGGCTTTCCTTCTCCTAAATGCTGCCCAACCAATACTGAAACGGCCTGTGCCACTCCAAAAGCTGGCAATACCGCTAGCATCATTACCGTCACCACAATCCCACTGCTCGCTAATCCAGCATCGCCTAGTTCCATTCTTCCAACGAACACCAAAAAAATTGTGAACGCCAAACCTTCAAGCGCCCATTGCAAACCCGAAGGAATTCCAAATCGCAGATAACGAAGACATAAGTCTTTATTCAATCTCCACCCTTTTCGAAATCCATACAGAACATCGGATCGAAACATCATCCACATTCCAAAAATGGCCCCCACCACGTTTGCCAATGCAGTTGCGTATCCTGCCCCTCCGATCCCCATGGCCGGAAATCCAAAATTTCCAAAGATCATGATGTAATCAAAAACCACATTGGCGATCAATCCTACGCCATTGATCCACATCACCATTTGACTCTTACCAAGCCCAGTGAAGAAACCGCTCACGGCTGCCACGATAGCTGTGGGAAGAGCAGAAAAACAGAGAGCCACAAAATACTCCGATTCTAATTTTTGCATTTCCGCGGAATGCCCCACCGCTGAGAAGATGACAGAGGAAAAGGGAATGAGAAATAAAACCAGAATTCCACCGGCAAGCCCTAAATAGATCGCATGCCAAACCGAGGGACCGATTCGGTCCATCTGCTGAGCGCCGTAGTACTGAGCCACAAATGTCATGGAATACGCAGCAGTCTGTTGCAGAAGTGCCATCGGCACCCAAAATAATCCCATCACTGCGATCGCAGCTCCCAGTGCATCCGTAGAATATTGACCTAAAAAAATTCGATCAATGGTGAGCTGAAGATTCCAAAAGCTATTGGCAACAATCAGGGGCCAAGCCTGAATAAGAATTTTTTTCCAACCTTCAACTCTGGATCGATGCATACCTTTTTCTCCGGAAAAAAAGACTAACAGACTTAAGCTAAGCTTGCGAAAGAGTTTCTCTAAGGACTTCCCCTTTCAAAACTCTCAAAACCAGCAAAAATGAGGAGAATTTCCGCTAGGAAAGAGAATGTACCGGAGCAAAAAGAAAAACGCTCAAAACCTCAGAGCTTTGAACGTCTTACTTTTTTATGATGGGGCAATCCCGATTCGGAACTTATTGTCTGTCGTCTGATCCGCCAGGAAGAGGAAGCTGGTTTGGAGGCCCAAAGTCATCAGGTCCTTGAACCGGTTTTGGGCCATGAATCGGAAGCTTAACGGGACCGGCGTTGATCTCAGGCACAAAAAACTGAAGCTCTTTAGAGGCGTTTAGAGCTTGGCCCTTGCCACTGGAACTTAAATCCGTATCGTCTCCACCGCCAGCAAGCGCTAGTGCACTCCAAGTGAGAAGCAAGGCTAGAGCAATCCATAAGATTCCAAATGTCTGGCTCGATTTGTCCTTTGTCATATCCACCCTCCAATAACCGAATTCATGAAGAAAACTGATGAATCATGATTTATGTCGCTACCGTGGAAGATGCAATGAATAAATTCGTTTCCCTATCGATTTTATTCATAGTAAACACGGAAACCTATGAAAAACATCACTCCAAACCTATATGCTGCCATTTTAGAGCAAGTGCGTCAGATGCTGCAATCGAACCAACTGACCCAAGCTCAGATCGGAAAAGCACTGGGAATGAAACAGTCGGCCGTCTCCTATTTGTTAAAGGGAAAAACCAGGCTCTCACTGGAACAGTTTCTCGATCTCTCGGAGTTAATCGGACAACGCCCCCAGCAGATTATTGCCCAGGCCGAAGCCAACCTTACGGAAAAAAAACCCATGCCCGCTGAAAAAGAGGCGGTGCTCACAAAATCCATTGAACACTATTTGTGTTACTTTTCTGCCGTAAAACCCATGAAAGTGGAGGACTTTGTAGGCAGCAATTTTTCCGAGAATAAAATTCGATTGGCGATGGAGGATTTGTTTCGGGCAGATCTAGTAGAAAAACTCAATAATGGCTCATTTCGCCAGAAGCAAGTCAATGTGATCTATACTCCTCCCTCTGAACGGGACCGACTAAAAAGAAATCAATATTTAATGGACCTTCATCAAATCTGCCAAAAAAACTGGTTTCAAAATTTTGATAACCAAATGTATCGCGCTTCAAAATTTAATTATTATATGTTGGATCAATTTACTCCCACCCAAATTCGAGAGGTCACCGAAGCTCTCTGGAGAGTGCACGAAAAACTTCGCGCCATTCAAAAACAAAATATGGCCAATGGTTATGCTTCAAGCACAGAAAAGTTTGCACTCTGGCAGGCTCATTTAATGTTAGTTCCGCCCTTGGAAGATAAGTGACTGTCGTCTAAATATTGAGGTTTAAATGGAAGCTTTTTTCAGCACTTTCTTTTTGGTTTTTTTTAGTGAGCTAGGCGATAAAACCCAATTATTGGCTCTGCTACTTTTCGCTAGGTTTCGCCGACCGTGGGCGATTCTATCAGGGATTTTTCTAGCCACCCTCTTAAATCATGCCTTTGCCGCTTACCTAGGCGAGCTCGCAACCTCATACCTTAGCCCTGAAGTAATGAAGTGGATATTATCTTTGGTATTTTTTGCTTTCGCGATTTGGATTCTTTTTCCTGACAAGGAAGAAGATTTACCTACCGTTGGAAAATACGGAGCTTTCTTCACCACTTTAGTGACTTTTTTCCTGGCGGAAATGGGAGACAAAACCCAATTAGCCACTGTGGCACTTGGAGCGAAGTACGACCATTTTCTAGTTGTTACTATGGGATCCACCCTTGGATTAATGGCTTCCAATGGAATGGTGATTGGGATCGGAAATAAATATTTAGACAGAATTCCAAAGAAATGGATCTTTCGCTTCTCAAGCCTTTTGTTTGCTATTTTTGGACTTTGGATTCTCTATCGATACTAGGGACGCTTTTTTTCTTAGGCAATGTCCGCCAAATACTTCACTGCCTCTTTACTTTGTAGAATCGTAAGTAGCTCTTCTTGCGTCTTTCCCTTTGGGTTCAACCATGCATCCAATACTTCCTGTCGAAGAAAAATGGGGCAGCGATCATGACCGCGGGCCAAGACCTCCGGTGGAGGATCGTCGGTAATAATGGCGAAGGAATGGAAAGAATCTTGCCCCTCCCAGCGATCCCAAATACAAGGCACTAACATCTCTGATTTGTTATCGGGACGAAATTCAATGACTATCGACTCTTGGGAATCAGAATTCTTTTTCCCCTCAAAATCGGCTTTACTTACGTGCTCAAAAAAACTTTCGATCACCAGAAGTCCATGATTTGTACCAAACTGGTTTTTCCAAAAACCCATGAGACTATCTCTTCTTGCGTTGTAACAACCAGGATATTTTCGATCGAAGTCTTCCTTCATGCCGCTAGGTCTTAAGTGATACCTCATTGGCACAATCCATCTCTCTCCATTTTTCCAAATGATCACGGGTGCATAATCCATGGAAAAAATTCGAAAGTCTTCTTTTTGAGACTGCGTTCGTTGAAGTTTTCTGATTCTCTCTAGGATTCTCTCCATCTGCCTGGAAGCTACATTTACTTCTTTCTCCAGGGTTTTTGTACTTTTTGATTTTAGTCCTTCCAGCGCTTTTTCTTTTCGTGACTTTTGTTGAAATAAATCTTTCTCTAATTTTTCTAGCTGTTGTTTTCGATAGAGTTTCATTTCATCGATGGAAGATAGTGAAATCCCCACCCCACCACCACACAGCTCTTCTTCAATACCTTTTGGCAGATTTCTTTTTTTACCGGCAAGACGCTCTTTTGCAAGTTCCTCAAATAGAGCAAGATCCACTCGAGCAGAATACTTTAGCCCAAGCTTTTTTATGCTTTGCTTAATGAGTGCCGAGTAACACATCTATTCATCAATCTCGCACAGGCGGAGGCAGATCAGTGGAGATAGGTTCTGGATTTCCAAAACAATTATGATTCCACAAAAAAACTTTCTTTATTTCAAAGGGATTCCCTGGGAGAGGAGTGTTTTCTCTCATGTAATACAATTGATAGGTACTCAGTAGCTTTCCGTCCTCTTTTTTTCCACTCAAATCATTCCACTCGCGACAGGCATACTTTCCAAAAGCCAACCGAATGGGATGATCTTTTTCTTCTACCCATACATTGGTTAAATATTTTCGCCACTGTGTGGATCGATAGCGCTTAAAGAAATCATCGGGCTTTTCCCAGGGCGGACTTTCGTTATTCCAGGTGTCATAAATGGATCCATCTTTCAATCTACCGTCTAATACAAACCAACCATCTCCTCGCATGGGATAGGGAGCAAACATACTCCAATATTGGTCGAGACGAAGCGGAAGTACAAAAGATCGGATCAAGTCAGGAATCGGCTTTCGATCTTTGGTAGCGGTTAATGTGTTCCAAGCAAGAACACTTGCCAGCGAAAGGAAGAGAAGGATGGTGGCAGAAACTTTGCGAATTTTATTTTCTCTCCAAACAACAACAGAGGGTAACCATTGCGTCCAGGAAAAAATCTTATCATTGGAAATATGGGGTACCCATTTCTCTAAGATATCCATCCATTTTGAGGGAAGGAACAGCAGCCAAGCTACCATACAGGTCCACGGGAAGAGACCAAGATACATGGTAAGGAATAATCCAAGGTGAAGTCCGATGAAGGCAAATGGTAATACGAATCGTACATACCTTTGAATAAAAGGAACCAAAAATAGAATCGGACCTACGAGCTCTAAATAGTAGGTTTTGAACGTCATTATTTTCAATAACGTTGGAAACTCTTGCAACCATCGTCCGAGAGGAGTGGTAAATTGGTCTAGCTGTACAGCGTAATAAACCGCAAGAAAGTCTGTATGCCAATCGGTGTGATCTTTTAGAATTGCTGTATAAAAATACATGCAAAGCAATTGAAGCAAAATAGCAAGAGAAGCTAGGCCATCAACACCTTGACCTAGATATTCTTTCCCTCTTCTAGCTAACGATACTCTATCTAGACTGTATCTTGCTTCCAGTGGGAGAAACATGCTCCAGAACAACATCAGGCGAATGAGCGCATCTCCAGAATGAAGAATCAAATGGTTCCTTCCCTGTAGGGAAACGAAAAATATCCATAGAAGAACAGTAACCAATCGCGTTTGGTAACCAAAAATGAAGCAAAGGGATAAAAGAAAGCCCATGGCCATCAAAATTGCTTGGAACCAAAAAGCTCCACTGGCCATATGAAATGAAACGGACCACCAGCCTAAATAATCTAAAGCTAAGGATCTCGGAAAAATTCCCCGGTCTGTATAAAAAGCTGTGAGATCTAAACTTTTTGTTAAGAGATCAAAAAATAAAACAATCCCAAAACAAATTCGGAATAAAGAGAGGGTCCTAAAATCAATAAAGGCCAAATCTTGAAAAGATTTGGCCCAAATGTTCTTTAAAGTATTCATGAGGGTTTCAGTATAAACCTACTTCAACCCTCTTGTAGATCAGAAATTACTTGTTACGACCGTTACCGCCGCCGTTACCGCCGCCGTTACCGTTGCCGTTACCGCCATTGCCTTGGCCGTCTCCGCCGTTGTCTCCGTCGCCGCCATCATTGCCGCCGCCGTTGTCATTGGCTTTTCCGTCGTTTCCACCGTTTCCGCCGCCGTTATTTCCGCCGCCGTTTCCGTTGTTACCGCCGTTGTTTCCGCCTCCATTGCCGTTACCGTTACCGTTACCGTTTCCGTTGCCGTTACCGCCATTGCCTTGGCCGTCTCCGCCGTTGTCTCCGTCGCCGCCATCATTGCCGC
>JACCDX010062598.1_pt1 | contig 43996 bp, 52 predicted proteins | sample 7449681 | NCBI WGS metagenome assembly JACCDX01 (sample SAMN15323450, study PRJNA562643) | freshwater metagenome | isolation source: river surface water | place: USA:Blue River Watershed | collected 2017-08-18
CCATGGAAGTAAGGTTCACCATCTGATATGTTTAAGAAGTATGAATCAACTTCACCATTACTACCAACCATTTGTTTCATCACTGCTTCGAAACACAAACCTTCAGGTGTAGTTCCATTAGCGTGTAGATAACCAAACAATTGTTTAACCTTCATAAACTTATCAACTCTACTATCGTAAGCCAATACAATGTAAGGTAATTCACCAGTTGTTGTACGGAAACTGATTTGAATGTTAAGGTTAGGAATCATATCCACTGCCTTAGCCAACGCTACGATGTTAGTCATAGTTTTTCTCCACTTCTCACCACCCATTGAACCACTAGCATCTACCGAAATATGTAGGTTAGCTTTCTTAAACATATCAACTTCTCTGGTATAGAATACGTGCTCATTACCATAACCCAACGATGATACCATTCTCTTATCCATCTTACCTACAAGCTGACGGTTAAAGATAGTTTCTCTACTCTCGCCTCTAACTTGCATTTTCTTACCCAACAATGTACCGATACGAATACCTTCGGCAACTTCTTTAGAGAATTGGTCATACAATGTATCTTCGGTTCTATTATATCGTTTGGATGTAAGTGGGAAGTTTTCTTGCTCCATTAAGTTACGAGTCATCTTCTTAACCACAACACACTCAATACCTTTGAAAGAACCACCATTACCATAGAAGTCCTGTGCTACAACTTTCATCTCTGCACCAGCTTCTTCAATTGATTCCAATTGTTTAGCTTCGGTTGATGACATTTTAGATTTCTTAATCTTACCACGCAAGAACTCTTTTTGTTTTTCTATCTTCTTACGAATAATATCCATCTGTCTTTGAGATAAGCGACCTTCAGCTGGTTTACCATTACCTTTGCCTGGCTTAACAACAATCTTACCTTTCACACCTTTACCATCTTCGGCAGGTTCGTTACCATTACCACTCATATCACTATTACCATCATCACTACTACCATCTTCACTATCACCACTATCATCACTCAAATCAACTTCGATATCATCTTCACCAGCTTCTTGCTCACCTTCACCTGCTTGTCCATTACCTTGGACACTACCCTGTCCTTGTCCATTTTGTTGTTGTTGTGGAGTAAGTGGTTCAATTGCTTCAATAAGAATAGCGTAAACTTCCAATGCTACTTTAAGAGCATCTTCGGTTGTTCTCAATCTACTAATCTCATTCAATTTTATAACCCTAGCTATTTCAGGCATACGTTTCAAAGCGTTTGGTTTACTGAATTTTGAATGTAAGTTAATCAAACGGAACATATAAGATTCAAAATTTTCTTCGGTAAACTCATTCGATTTCATACCCTTATCAATAGCAGGGTCATTGAAATACTTATCGTACATTGAACGATAGTAATCTCTATAACCTGGTGCTGATTTGTAGATGAAGTTATCAATACGTCTATCTTCTACATAGTTAAGAATATCCTTTACAATGTACCCAAAATTATGAACACCTTTTGATTTAGAAATTTCTTCTAAACGTTTGTATTCTTCCGAACCAACAATTCTATGAATTACAATTTCCAAATCTCTCAATATATCAAAGTTGGAAAGTTTAATGTGTGAACCTTCGTGCAATGCCAAACCTACGGCAGGGTCAAACTCTTTCGGTTCAGCGATGTTAGCCGAAATAGTTACCACCTTACCATCGGTATAAGAATCACCTTTTGTTGAAAATTTAACAGGTATAGATTGACCTGTTACAATAGATACGAAGTTAGCGATTGCTCTACGATGAGCTGCCAACTTATATAAGTTCTTTGTAGCCAATTCCTTTGTAGAATACGATGAATATACAGGGGCAGAATAATCCCAATCATCCATCCACCAAGAGGATTTACCATAAGAACTATATGATTTACTTTTTTTAGATTTGCCACTAACTAAGTGGTCTTTTGTACCTGTCTTAAAATCTGTGTACCAACTCATATAAAGGGGTTTAATTTTGAATGAATATACCCAAATATACGAAGATTTCCTGACATAGCAATGACTTTTTTAAACTTTTTTATAAGTCATTGAAAATCAACCAGTTACATATAGTAATTAGTCTAATATATCTTCATCGTAGTCATCCATAGGAAACGATGACTCCATTTCTTCAAATAGAAACGTAAGTTCTTTTCTTGCATTATCAACACCTTTCCAATCTTCAAAAGAAATTGCATCTTCAAGCATTTCTATTACATCCTTTATTTTATTTTCTACATTCATAATAATATTATTTTTCAATTAAATATAACAATGCTTAATTAAACAATAAAATCATCTTTTATAGATTTCTTTTTAAAGTTACCAATTGGGTCATTTCCAATTAAAATATCTTCTGTGGATATAATAACTTCTTCAGGAGGATAGTAAAATTTATTATAAATTTCGTATTTAGTTCCCTTAGAACGTCTTGTTATTATCATATAGTTAGGGAAATATCTAACAGGTATTTTTATTTTACTAAAATGTACAGATAGAAAATGTTCTGGTGGGAATACATAATGACCTGAATTAAGATACTCCATCATTTGTAAATAAATAAAGGAATAGTAATCCATAATTTTAGGTCTTGCGTAAGCAAAACAATCATTTAATCCTTTTGAATATGGAAATGATGATTGAACTTCACCAATAGGTACATTCAATGCATCGTTATAAATTATTTCAAATGCATTATCTAACGCAACATCTGTTCTTGCCCTAATAACTAAATCATAATCAATACCCAATTCTTTTGTTAAAAGGTTACATCTCCAAACTTTATAATACATTGAAAGCTGTCCAAATGCTTTTGATGTTTCTTGAAATAAATTTGATAATACTGCGGGAGATTCGATATGCAAAGATGCTATGTCTTGTGTTGTTGTTTTAAATATATCGTATCTTTCTATTTCCCATTTTTTTGGACTGTATATTGTTAGAAAATTATTTATGGTATCTCCCAATTCTTTGTTTTCAGTATCCCAAAAGGAGGCATACACATCTATATCGTATTTTTTAATCAAATCAACCCAAAATACTTTTGTCTCATCTAAATCTCTTATATGTCCAGAAAAACATAAAGCTATTTTCATTTTTTATAATCCTTTATAAAATCAGAACAAATGCCAGAGCATTTTGAAATATCATCATTATATATTTCAGGCATTACGGCTATACTTTTCTTAATTGGTTGTTTACCAGGATATGCCCAAACATAATTAAACGATGTAAGAGTCATTGTATCTTCCTCATGCCAAAACCAATTGATATTAGCGGCTTCGTAATCATTCTCTACCAAATATTCAACCGCTTGTTTATTCTTACAATGAATCCATAATTTATGGCTTCGATTATCCATCCATTCAAAATCTATTTCGTATTGTGGACCATCATGTCCCAACCACCATTTACCATCAATATACCAAACATCAATTTCAACATCAAATCCTAATTGAATAGTGTCATCAATATATTCTGGTTTATTTTCTGAATCTTCAATACGACCATTTATATTTCCTCTGTGTGATATGTAAATCATTTTTTCCATCCAATTTTTTCACCTGCTTTTACTCTACGTTCATATTCTTCTTCTGAACCTGGATATCTCCAAGCCCATATCAACCAAAATAACATAAAGAATGCTATTCCAATTAATGCTCCGATTTTGTGTAGTGTAAACAATAAGAATGTATAGCTAACTATACAACAAACTAACATTATCCATTTTACTTTTGTTGGATAAATACGTTTTGTTTCCCATCTTATTAAGTGAGGTCCAAATGTTGGATGTTCATGCAGCCATTTATTAAGTGCGGGCGAACTCTTTGCAAATGCCCATGCTGCTAATACTACGAAAGTTGTCATCGGTACGCCAGGTACAATAGCTCCGATGTAAGCACAACCTACAAAAAATAAGCCGAGTGCTCTCCATAACCATTTATTCATAACTCTATATTTTAATCCCAATCTTCCGAAAAACTCTTTTTACCTTTTATTGGTTTGGAATCTTTCTTCTTTGGTTTTAGTTTCTTAACCTTGCTTTTCTCTTTTATGTATAATTCTTCTTCATCAATTTCATTATACACAAACTTTTTCAGATAAGCCTTTCCGTTTTTCATAAACCCATTTTATCTACCCTGTCCTCTATATTTCTTAGGTGCTTGCGCTTTAGGACCATATGATTTCTTACCTTTAGGATTGCTCTTTCTTTTACCAAAAGATACTTTGTTTGCCGAACCTACTGATTTTGCCATTTGTTGTTACATTTTGTTGTAAAGTGTAACGTAACATATTGGTATAACTTATTAAAAATACTTTTTAAGCAATCTAGCTCCCATAATCCATTTTTTTCCGATTGGGTTCTGAATTGGTTTTCTTAAAAATGCATCTACTTGCTTTTGTACTGAACGAGATACGGGCTGATATTCTGTATTATCTACTATGATAAAATTGTTGTGGAATATCCCCTGAAACTTACCCATATTCTCTTGGCATTTAGTCCATACTTCTTTTACCAATGAATCTGGTAGACTTCTACTTCTTTCAGAATTTCTTTTCAACGCAACTTCCAACGATGTATTTACGAATATCATATAACAATCATAACCAAGCTTTTCAGCTTTGTCTTTTTTATTGCGGACTTTAAGAACTTCATCACCTGTTCCATCGATTATCATTCCCAATCTTCCTGCTTCGTAAAACGCTTGTTGTTTTTGTGTAACGGCTTTAGCTTTGTTACGAATCGAATCACCTTCTTCTCCGGCTATATAAGCCCAGAAGTTAGGGTCATTCTTTTCTATATCCGCTAAATCTTTTGGATTAATACCATTCTTTTTAAGAGCTTGTTCAAATGCAACATCGGAACTGATGAGTTTTAGTCCACCAGCCGAAACTGATTCTAAATCTCCTTTACCAACTCCGAATATCTCTTTCGCAGTATATGATTTACCACTACCCGGTCCACCAGCCAAAAAGATACATTTAAGAATACCAGGGTCATCAACTCCTTCGGTGATTATTTCAGCGAATAGTTTAGTTCTGATTTCCTTAATCTCTTTTTGGATAGTAGATAGTTCGGATATAAGATGCTTCATTGATTACTTAGTCTTCTTAGCTGCTGGTTTCTTAGCTGCTGGCTTCTTCTTTTCAACAACAACAGTTTTAGCAACTTTAGCAGCTTTATCAGCTACTTTTTTTACTTTAACTGCAACTTCCTTTACTTCTTCGATTTTGTTTTCGATAGAATCAGGAATGTTATTGTTGTTCTTATCTTCAATCTTACCAGATTTCATACCAAAGTATGCAAATGTTGCTCCGATTGCAAGAACAGCCAAAATAATTAAAAATGTTCCCATAATTTTAGTTTTAAGGTTTATGTATAAATATATAGTTTTTTTGTAAACAAACGTTAATCTTCATCGTATAATGAGTATCGTTTTACAGGTTTTTCAACCTTTACTTCCTCTTTATAGATTACTTCCACCGTCCCTTTACGAGCTGATAGAAAGAATTCCGTTTGTCCCGTTTGTTGAAAATGGTACTCCAACCCATCGGTTAGAGATTCCAAAATGGTAGACGGAGAATCTACCGGTTGCCATCTGTCACCCGGTGGTACTCTTTTTAAAACCACTTCTTTAACTTCTTCTATTTTAGTTTCAAATGCCATTACGCAATAACTTGTAAGATTTTAGATTCTCTTGCAGCTGATACTTCATATTCTAAATTAACACCTGCTGATTCAAATTCTTTAACTACTCTAGCTTCTGCTTCCGTAACGGTCATAGCATCCACCAAATAACTTTCTTTTACTTTCTTAATCTTTGTACCGCCCTTACCACCATCTACTTCGTGCTGAACGGTCACTGTAACTTCAAAATACTTTGCCATAATTTATGTTTTTAATGTTTAATTACAAATATACTACTTTTTTCCGAATCTACCAAATTAATATTCATATTCTTTTCTAGGACCTGTAAGATTTCCGTTGATTAGGAACGAACAATTGAAGCATAACATCCTTAAATTTTCATATTGATGATTTTTTCTATTACCATCAACAAAATCTAATACCAATGGAACTCTATGGTCAGTAACCCTTCTTTCCTCAAATCCACAATTACAACATTTTTCTTCTATATATCCACTAAGAAGTAATCTTCTTTTAAGCTTCCATATAGGATAATTTGGATATTTACCAGCAATAATATCATCCAAAGCATGAAATCCACCACTCTTTTGAGTACCCTTTCTTATACCAAGACCATGTGGATTTTTAAGGTCTTCAAATATTTTATATTCTCTTGCGTACTTTTTGTAAGTATTATAGGATACTCCTAATAGTTTAGCTGCTTCAGATGCTGAACGTGCTTTCTTTTGTATATCCTTTATTTCAGATTCTAATAAAGGTCTTGCACCCAATCCTCGTTTGGTTCTCCTTTGTGGTGCTAATGATAAGTCTTTCGTAGGGTCAAAGTTCGAAAACTCTTTAAATTCTTTTTGTTCTTCCATAACAATTTTGATACACTAATGATGAATCTATATATAAGTATATCAATTTTAATTTTGTTGTTCTTTTAATTTATCATAATTTGTTTTCATTCCAAAACCATCCTTATCCACAGATGCCCACTTCCCAGCAGGACATGCATTTTCAACAGGAGAATATATTTTAGCCTTTAAAGCACAACCACATAATCCACAATGGATAATAGGTACTTCTTTTTTATTTTCACATGAATTACAAATTTCAATTCTTTTAGCTGCCAATGCAGATTGTGAATCATTTGGATTAAATGCAATATTCCAAGCTTTAAATATTTCAACTATTTTATTCATATTTTTTCGTTTTCTCTTAGATAATGAATTAGTTTTGTGAATGATTGAATCGGATTTTCTAATGTAGTATCAATTTCAAAAAAATTGTTATTAGGTTCTTCGTAATTTTCTAATTTTAAATCTTTTGCTTTTTTCTTATTTGAAGAAACAAATATTTCAATTAGTTGATTATCCATTTTTGCTTTAAAAAATTCTCTTTTTTTTCTATTTGAAGATACGCTAGAAACAACTATATCACAATCATTTTTAGTGATATACGATGAAATTAATTGAGCTTCATCTAAAGAATAATCAGAGTCTCCATCAATTTGAAAAACGTCTTTTCTCCAATTACGTTTTTCGGTTTGAAGAAATTCTTTTAATTTATTTGCTAATGTTGTTTTGCCTGTTCCAGGCTGTCCAGTAAACCAATATATCATAACTTAGTTTTTAAAAATAAGTATTGATTATTGAGAAAATCCTTTTTTATTTTTCTTAATACCCAATGCAGACGATGGTAGAATCCCAGATGCTATTTTATCTAATATAACATCTCTTTGAGTCTTTCTAATAGCTTTTTGTTTTTCCTCTCTTTTAAGAGTTGTTGGCTTTGTATATTCCTTTCGGTTTCTTAATTCTAAAATGTGGCCCGATTTAATTACTTTTCTTTTAAATTCTTTCAGAGCCTTATTGATGTCCTGTTTGGTACAGTCCACTATAACGATTGATACGCCCATATATTATGAATGTTTTATGTGTTGTATTTTTTGTTTTACCTTTGGATATAATTTAAGTCTTTTTTTAACGGCTTCTACATTTTTTAGAGAATCATCTACAAAGAAAACATCATCATATCCCTCGTCTCTAACCTTTGCTTCTATCCAATCTGCTTTCTTTTCAGGATTTGCATCACCTAATGCAACTACCATTACATTTCTGATACCTAAATCTTTAATAAAATCATAAACAGGTTTATAAGCTGCTCTTGCTGTTAGTATATAAATAGTTCTACCACTATCAGATGCTGACATTCTCTTTAATAATTCAAAGTATCCCTTAATTAATTTTGGTTCGGTTACCTTTTGGAAATCGGTATAATCAAACACATCACCTGGTCTTTCCTTATATACCGCGTATTGACCGGGTGTTAATTTTGATTTCTTTCCGTCTTTATGAGTTACATAAATAAAAGAAGTTGTTTTGACAAGTGTATCATCAAAATCGAATATTCTTAATTTTTTATCTTCTGTAAATAATGCTCTTGATATCGGCATATTATCCATTTAATTGTCTTTTTGCTTTTGGAAGTGCTTTCTCCAACTTATCGTTCTCTCTTGTAAGATATTCAACTTTTACAGTTAATTCTGCAACTTTTGCAGTCATATCTATAATCATCTTACGCATTTCATCTTTCTCTTTTGATGATGCTACTAAAAGGGCTTCTAATTTAGAAATTCTATCTCTACAATCATGTCTGATAAATTCCTCATCTCTTTCTTTTCTCAATGATTTCTTCTCATAGAAACGAAATGCTGCTGCACTACCTAATACCGTAATTGCTGTAATAAGTACTGAATATATATTTTCCATTTTATATTTCTTTTTGCGGTTCTTCTTCCGTTTGAGGTAACGCTGCTGCTACTCTTTCATTTCCCTTCTTATCAAAGTATTCTTTTAGATACTTCAATTTCTTTTCCACATCTAAAATTTCGTGATAATCCATATCCATAAGGTCATTTAGAATCATACCTCTATTTGCATTTTTATTAGCGGATACTACAATTGCCACCTGTTTTTTTGTTGAAGGAGTACCTTTATCATAATATTTCATAATAGCTTTAAGGTGCATATCATTCTTCCCCATCTCTTTTATAAAATTTTCTCTTATGATTTTTCTAATTGTATCTTTAATATTTGCCATTTTTAAGTAAAATTATAGATATAAATATAATTTTTAAATGATTTACCCCAAATTTAATATACGTTTAGCAAAATTTAGTAATTCATCTCTACCGATTGAGTGTGCTTTATCATAAAATTCTTTCTTTTTATCGATTCTTACAACTTTTTCCCCAAATGATGGCTTATTATTTATATAATCTTCGGTGATGTATATACCATCCAACAAGTATTGATGTATCTCAAACCCATATTTTTGAGCAACATCAGCACAATTCATACCATATGTATCCTCTGGCCCATACCCACCAAATGATTCTGGTATTCCAACAAAATTCCAAAATGTTCTTGAATACAATGTATGCATCCCACATCCAAATTTTACTTTAGGAACAAATCGTAATCCAACGTTTTCTGTATTTTGTGTAAATGCATTATCTACTGCTTCTTGTGAATGTGCATATCCGAGCTCTTTTGTCAACATATCGCTATGAACAATCAAATCCCAACTATCATCCCACCAACGAGGAATAGCTGGTGATAGGATGTACATATTATCTAAATTATATGAAACGTTAAGTTGGTGCTTCAATAAATGCTCATGCAATAAAATATCCGCATCACAAAATATAAACTGGTCATATAACAATTTAATACTTTCTCTTTTTTGTTGAGTAGTTCCCCATAATGAGTTATCTGTTACTATTTCATTTATATTTTTTATACCATCAAATAATTGGTTAAATTTTTCTATAAAATAATCTTGCTTTAATTCACTAGCATCCCAATCCGTTAATTCTGGATTAAGGTTTAGACTTACTTTCATTGTAAAGTTATCCCCTTCATCTAAATAAGATAGTGCTTTACGATATTGTGTCATAAATCTTTCAAGCATTTCAATTTCATGTGGCATCACATGCATACAAAACAAAGTAGTCTTCATTATTTTTTCCATTTAATTAATTCGTTTTCCATATGAGAAGTATTATTAACTTTAAATTTAAAAATACCAAACTCATATTCACCTTTATCAAGTTGATTAGCATCTAATATCATACTCAAATCAAATATAAAGTTTATAGATTCCTGCGTAATCTGATTTACATCAAAGGTTATTTCGATATCATTTATAATATTATTATTAATTTTATCATTTAAAGATACAATGCAATTTGGTTGCTCATTCGATATAAATTTAATTATTTCTTCATTTGATAAATCAATTTTAATATTAGAACACCAAGGTTCTAAAAAATTTAAAGCATCTAATGTTGTATTTTTTATATTAAAACAAACATTATATTTGTGAGGTATAATAGGATATTGATACTCATCATTTTTTACGAAGTGTCCCCATTTTCTAATATAGTTTTTAAAAGATGATGTTTTCATTTTATGAAATGCTTCATTTTTAGTAACCTGCTCTACACCATCTTGAAATTGTCCACCTCTACATGTCAAATGATATACCAATGCTTCCCATGTTTGAATTATGTCATATCCATTTAAAATAAAACGATTAAATATATCAGAATCTTCATGGTAAGAATGTAATCTTTCATCATGCATACCAATTGAAGTAATATCTTCTTTATATATTGCCCAAGGTGCAAATATTCCTTTGGTTGTTTTACCTTCATTCACATATCTCATCTCATAAACAAACTTATCAAATTCTGCTTTTTTGAAATCTTCTGGGTACATACCAAAATCTTCTACAATCTTTTCCAATCCCTTTGGATGTAGTGGTGGTTCTATACGAGTACCACTAACTACCGAAAGTGGTTTTAGATGTTTCAATATAGCATCATCGAACCACTGCCCCATGTACATATCGGCATGAAACATACATACTATTGGTGTAGTTGCTGCTTCAATACATCTGTTATATCCATAAGCAATTCCCTTTGGTATATTTGTATCATTAACCAAATACTTTATATTGTTTTGTTCTAACCATTCCTTTGTACCATCATTATCAGCATCAACATATACAATAATATCATTATCGTACATACTGTTTTCTTTTATAGATGTTATACTACTTTTAAGATAACGAAGGTTATTCTTTGAAGGAATACAAAATGTTATTTTTCTATTTACCATAATTTTCTAAATAATATTTTAAATCTTCGGGTGTTCCTAATCCCCACATCTTATCGATGTTAAATGTTTTAATTTTTTTACCATCACCAATTGCCTCATTGAATACAGGACAAACATAGAACTCATTGTTTACTCTTACATTATTATCAATCATTTGTTCTGCATACTTTACATAATCCGAACCTTTAGCCCAATAGTAAACACCAACAGTTGCGATATCTGAAATTGGGTTCTTCTCTGCTACTTCGGTAACATATCCATATTCATCTACTTTAGCAAATGACCATTTAGGATGTGTTGCTGTAAATGTTACAATACCACCATCTACTTTTTGTTCAATCATCTTATACATAAATTCATTGGAATCCCACTCTAAGAATTGGTCAGAGTTTGCCATAACCAATGGTGAATCATTATCAATGAATTCTTTTGCTAATAGGGTTGTACAAGCAGCTCCTTCAGTCATACCATCAACTTCCACTATCTTACAATTAGGGGTGATTAGATTTAATAGAGTATCTAAGTTGTATTTTGCTCTATGTTCTTTTTGAACCACATAAATAAAGGTTGCATCAATATTAATATTATCAGCCACAACCTGTATCATCGGTTTTCCTTCCACATCAATTAGTGGTTTTGGAAACGTATAACCCGCTTGTGCAAATCTACTTCCAGCTCCAGCCATTGGAATAAGAACATTCATCTTACCACCTTGCCATTTTGGTTTACTCATAACTTTCTTTTCATTTAATTTTTTTGTTATTTTTTCTAATGTCAAATCATATGGATTATCTACTCTAAGTACACTAGCCCTACTTCTACTTGCAGCTAATAACCCATGCGGTGAATCCTCTACAATAAGAGTTTCTTCAGGTAAACATCCCATCATACTCATAGCCTTCCAATACATTTCAGGATGTGGTTTAGAGTTCTTTACATCCTCATTAGAGAGGATTAAATCCATATACTCAATAAGACCTATCTTTGATAACATAACCAATACAGACCTTCTAATTGAGTTTGAAGCACATGCCAATTGATAACCCCTATCTCTCAATTCTTTGAATACTGAAACCAATACATGATTAGTTTGTAATTGTGAAATAGCTTCAATAGTTAGATGTTGTTTTCTGAACCAGATACCTTCGTAAAAATCAGTATGCAATCCTTTATTTTTAGTAAGTAATTCCAATTTTTGTGTTGTCTTTAACCCATCGTATATTGATAGATGTTCAGCTTCAGTAATTACATAAGAATTACCAGTTACAATTTCTATTTCTCTTAAAGCTTGATTTAGTGTATCAAAGTGTATCTGCTTTGCCTCAACTAATACACCATCTAAATCAAAGATAATTAATTTAACCATAATAAAATGATTTTATAATTTCAATACACTCCTTTTCATCTATTGATAGGTTATATAATTTATTATTATACTCTTCCTGTTCAATATGCCATTTTTCAATTTTATCCAATTCATTTTTAGATAAATTATTTTCAAATGTTTTTTTATCAAACAACCCCAACCCAAGACCAACATGTAACCAATTGTATAAAGTAAATGGTTCTTTGTCAAAATCTAATTGTACAGGAATAGTATTATTCCATTTAGACATTTTCTTTATAAGGTTTTCTGATTTGTACGTTGTATCATAGTATGTTTTCCAAAATTCAGTATCTTGTCTTTTTGTAAAATAATGATATTGTAAAAAATCTTTTGTTAAATCATTAAATTTTGCTGCGTTTTCATTATAAAAATTTGCTGGTTCTTTGTCTCCTAAAATACACTTTTCAATAGTTTCAACGCTCATTGAAAATAATTGATTAATTGATGTGAATATAGATGTTGCTTCAATTGGTTCTGTGAATCCTGCACTCAATCCCACTGCTACACAATTACCAACCCACAATTTGTCAAATCTACCAGCATTATACTGAATAACATTAGATATTTCTATGGTATGTCCAAAAAATTCTTCTACTTCTTTTTTTGCCTCATCAATTCCTATAAAAGATTCATCAAAATTATAACCACATCCTATTCTATTTTGAAGTGGTATCATCCACATCCATCCATATTTCATAGCTATTGCTTTTGTGTATGGATATATTTCGTTTTGAGATTGTGGTAATTGGAAAGTCATTGCTGCGCTTACTTTTAATGAATTGCCATATGGTATCCAATTTGTTTTATATAATTTTCCAATGATTAATCTATTAAAACCAGAGCAATCAAATACAAAATCAGAAGATATCATAGTATTATCTTTTAATACAATTTTTTTGATATTTTCTTTTTCATCTAATACGAATTTTTTTACAACACCTTCTATTCTAGTTATTTTTCTTCTTTCTGCAGTTTTTCTTAAAAATTTAGCAACAAGATTAGCGTCAAAATGAAATCCATAATTTACTGAATTTTCCATTCCATTATTCAATTCTCTTAATAATGGAGATAAATTTGAATCGGATAATCTATTTGATAAAATATGCTTTTGATAATCTAAATTATTCTTATTTAGATAACCAATATATTTTGGTATCATATCAACATTTGCATCTGACATCCAATCATATTTCAGCTCATATGTACCAAATGGATGATAATAGTTTTTACCATCACCATTCCAATTTTCAAAAGAAATTCCCAATTTGTGGGTAGCATTTGTTTTTACAACAAAATCTCTAAAATTTATTCCCAAAAAATTAAGAATGCCAGGAAAATTTGGAGTAGAACCCTCACCAGCGCCCAATACACCAATATCTTCACTTTCTATCAATGTAATATTCGCATCTTTATCAAATATTTTTTTCATAAAAAGTGCAGTCAACCATCCGGCTGTTCCACCACCTACTACTACTATATTTCTTTTTTTCATATTAATAAACTATATCTGACCATTCCTTTTTATTAGATTCTAATATTTTTATATCCTCATACTTTACATATTTTGGATTATAATACCAGTCTTCAAAAGAACAACCATCGTTACTTACATCAGCACAAATCAATTTATATCCAGCTGCTTCAAAAGTCTGTCTACTAATATCTTTACAATAATCACCGAATCTATATGTGTCATGCTCAAATGTAATTACTGAAAATTCTATTTTATCAAACGGAATACTTTGTAAGCATTTTAATGTTACATCAGCTGGTTCTAAGTCTAAAGATAAATAATCGATATGATTGGTTGGATAATCTTCTAATAATAGATTAAAATCTATTTTAGTTGCATCTTGTACATATGCTTTTGCAGTTCTAACACCATTAAATTGAGATACAAATCCATTATCAATATCCATACAAACACCATTCCACCCAAACTTATTTTCTAACAAATAGGTGTTACTAATTAAAGTTGGATGGTGGCATCCTAAATCTAAAAATGAACCACCTTTTTTTCCGTTTAAGCAAGACAAAACAAAAAGGTCTTGTGCAGCCTGAGAATAATTTTTTTCAAAAGAATCACATCCTTCGAATTTAATTTTTAATTTTTCTTTTTTATATTCCATTTTATATTTTTTTAAAAAACAAACAAATAATTATCACTTCCTGTTTTTGGAACTTCTTCTAATATTGAAACATTAGGAATCTTTCCAACCCATTCCCATTTTGAATAATTAAACAATCCATTTTCATGCATAATCTCATTCATCATCATGTATCCATTCTTACTCTTTGATATTATTTTATCATAGTATATATCTTGCATTTCTATTGTACATTCTGATAGTGCGTAGTTAGATATAACTAAATCGTACTCTTGATTTGGTAGATTTTCAAAATCCATAAATTCCAAATTATCATATGACCAATTTGATAAATAAGTTTTAGCTAACATATTAGCTTCAGGCAAATCTACCAAACTATATTTTTTTATATTAAAATAATCTAATATAATTTTCGATTGACCACCATAGCCAATTCCTATTTCAGCAATTCTAAAACCATCCAAACTTCCAAAATGCTTTTGTAAATCACTTAAAGTTTTTATGTATCTTAAAGTTGATGGTGATATGTTACCAAATGGTTCTCCAAAGTCATATAAACTAGGTGAACCATACATATCATTCTCTTTAAACTTTTCAATTTTTGTTAAATCTAAATTACCAGCGTTTAGTATTTCAGCAGCATATCCTTTACCTTGATATTCATTTACGTGCTCCAACACTACTGTATAATGTGGATTTTGTTTAAACGTTTTAAAAAATTCTTTGTTTGTTGCAGCTTCTTTACATACACTGCGATAATCTTCGAATCCTGATGTGATTGAACTTCTTTCCATTTTATTTTATTTTATTTTATACAATTCCTCTTTCAAAAGGTATGATGTTATATTCTTGAAATACATCATTTAATTCTTTTTCATATTCACTATAATTCCACTTACCTTTAACAACACCGGTACAAATGTATGGATATATTGGTGAATTAAAATGCCCACCTATTGCTTTTCCTTTTTTCAAATAAAAAAGACCATTAGTAGAAATATCTCTTAGATATTGAACTTTGTGAACTTCGGTATCTGTTAATTTAATTGGATTAGCATTTTTATACATTTTAATCAATATATCTTTTCTCCAAATAGTTATTTGAGTTGAAAAATAATATTCCCAATTTGAATCCAAATATCCTAAATCATCATTATAATTTTTTGTATGATTACCAACACCACTGTAAATCAATCTTATAAATGGTATGTTTATATCAGCTTCCATATACTGAACTAATTTGTTTATTTCATTAGTATTTACATAATCAAACAAAATATAATCTTCTTGTGCATATATTACATAATCGGTTGGTATTTGCTCTAATGCATTTACCATTTGAATTCCGTGATTTTGTAAATCATCATAGATAATGCAATTTACATAATCTATTTTTTTATCACACATTACAAATGAGTTTTTCATATCAGGAAAATACTTTTCCAATCTTCCAAAATAAGCTGGGTGTAAATCCGATACATTTGAATGCGTATATGTCAACAATGATAAATTATTCATAAAAATAAGATATTTCTTTTGAGTATTGAGAAGATGGGTTCATATAAGGTCTTGTCTTACGTCCAAATGTAAATTCATCAATAGAAGAACCCACATCTATATATTGGTTATTTGGATTAGCTGTGTACATTTTGTGTATGAGTATTTCCGAAACAGGTCCTGCTGATATGAAAAATGTTTTATCTTTTAATTGAGATATATATTCTACTAATTCTTTTACATAATCATCCCCATAGTCATTCCAATAAGATATACAATCGTCTGGAAATGGGAATATTTCTTCTACTTTAAATGGGAAATTTTCCTTATTAGCTCTATGATTACAAATTAAATAAACACTTTTATCTAATGAATTATAAAAATTAAACATTTTTGGATAATTTGCATTAATCCATAAATTAACAAAAGTTTTATTTTTACTTTTTAATCTGTCATTTAAAAACTCATAATCAGAAATACTATCCGATTGAGATGATATTGCATAATGATAGTTTTCTTCGGTATGATTTAATGTTTCTAGCAACTCCGTACCCACTTTGGTAACTTCATTTGGAGAACTCCATCTATCCACCTGATATGCTTGGGAGTTTGCCCCAACAGCATGTCCTCTCATCAATGCAACCTCACCATCCGCATATCTTGCGTAAGCAAAATTTGTATCCGATTTTATAAGATTTGTGTAATAATCAAAGTCTGTTTCAAATTTATTCTGCATCTAATATTTTTTTAATTTTCTGAGAAGCAAATCCATCCCCATATGGACACTTTTTATTTATTGTTGGATTTTTTTCTAACTCAATAAATAATTTTTTTAAATCTTCTGGATTTTCACAAAGATATAAATGACCTGTTTCTATAGCTTCTGGTCTTTCTGTTGTTTTTCTACAAACAATTATTTTTTTATTAAAGAATGTTCCTTCTTCCTGTAATCCACCACTATCCGTTATAATCAATGTACAATCTTTAATTACTTTAATTGTTTCATCATGCGTCATTGGATTTATCACCTTAACATTCTTTAAAAGATGTTTATGTTTTTGGACATTTGGATTTGGATGTATTGGTAAAATGAATTCATAATTAGGATATTGCAAAGCTAATTCATCTACATATTGAAACCATTTATCCATCCAATGATGATTTTCTCTACGATGTAATGTTATGAGTATTTTATTACCATATTCACCTGTACCATATTTTACAAGATTATCCAATACAGTATTCCCAACCACATGTATATCACCCTTAACTCTCTCTGCATTTAGATTTTCAGCAGATAATACAGTTGGTGCAAAGTTTACATCTGCTAATCTTGCTATAACTTGCCTATAACCTTCTTCTGGATATGGATTTTCCAAATCGTAACTACGAAGACCTGCTTCTAAATAATATATTTTCAGCCTCCTATGATAAGCCGCTATAGCACATGCAAATGATGATGCCGTATCACCTTGTACCAATACTGATGAAAAATCTCCGGCTGGAAAGTTTTCTAAGCATCCAATCATTATACCATCTAAACGAGTATATCTGAAAGAGTCTGGTATTTCAACTCTATAATGTACATTTACATCTTTAAGTAAATCTTCATGTTGACCTGTGAATAAAAGTTTATAATCCGTTTTATCCATAATGTCTATTAGTGGTTTAACTTTTAACCATTCAGGTCTTGTCCCGAAACATATTAATATAGGTTTATTCATTATAAAAATATTTTGGATAAGGTAAATCGTTTGCTTTTTTAAATCTATCAATGAAGTCAGAACCCCATTGTTCTTTTATCTCACCATGCTCCTTTGCTCTAGGAGGCATATACACATTTAAGTTATTATCTAAGCAAAATTGTAATAACTCAACACCTACTTTTGTATCAATACCTTTAGTTACTTTTACATCTATTTTAGATGATTTATATTCAGTAGTATCAGGTCCATTTTGTAAAAGGTCTTTTAACAATTCAATAGTTAAATCATCACATTTATCACAAAATGAATTCATATCAGAATCCAACTCATAATTAAATGATGCTGTTTTTAGTATTGTACCATTATCAATCTTCTTATCCAATTCCATCAATGATACACCCCATACACCATTGTTTAACATTCTACCCCAAACTAAAGATGCACCACCTTGTACGTTTGGTAAGATTGCTCCGTGGTTTCCTATCACTTTAAATTTTTCAATGATGAATGGTGGAACATATCTAGAATCGCCCAATGATATAACCATATCTACATCATAACCCAACACATCTTCCCAATTATTAGTTTTATATAATGGAATGTTATGTTGATTTGCAAATTCGGTTAAATTAACTGAATTAACTTTACCATCTAATTGCTCATCCGGCAATCCAAATATAAACACAATCTCATATCCTAAAGATATTAATAATTGTAATCCTTTATAAGTTTGTTTTGTATTTCCAGATACTCCTACTTTCATTTTTTACCCATTATAACTTTTGCGAATCTATTAGCAATTTCAACATTACCTTCATGTGTATAGTGAACACCATCAATAAGATGTTTTTCCATATCACTCATATCTACAATTTTAAAATTCATTTCTTTTGATAACTTTTCAACAACAGAAGTATATTTTTTAGTATATTCAGTATTGTTTAAGTAGAAAGGTGAAAATCCTAATTCAGGTACGGTAGCAACAATAACATTCATTCCATGTGCTCTTCCTGAATTGATAATTTGCTTTAAATTATCTTCGTAGATATCCAATGGTGTTGGAGTTTTTGTATCATTAGTGCCTATCCAAAGCAACATTATTTTACAATCTTTGTTTCCTTTGATAATACCCCAAGATCTTCTTAATAAATCAGAACTTGTTTCACCATTAACTCCGTAATTGTGGCAAATATAAAATTCACCAGTTTTTTCCGAAAGTACTTTTCCTAATTCAGCTGGATAGCTTCTTCCGTATCTATCTCTTGCTCCATAAGTTAGGGAATCCCCTAAACATAAAATTTGATTCCAAATCATAGTTTTATTTTTATTTATTTTCTCTTACTAATTTCCAACCTTCCATTCTTTGTTTTCTGAAAAATTCATTCATTAACAATCTAGCAGGCGTTCCATTTAAACTTCTTTGATTAGTTTCCCATATAGAGTTTGTATCACCCCCATATGTTGCTCCTTTTAAACTTCCCCACATTTCCTTATCATCTTCTGGATGTGGTGGTACTATTGATTTTATACCAGCGTATTTTTGTAGCATAAAACTTAAATGCATATCTTCACCACAAATGTTATATTTTGGTTCAGGTAATTCTCTAAACATTAGAGATAACCATTCTTTCTTAAAGAACCAACTATGCCCCAGCCAATCAACTTCAACAGGAACAGGATTGTTTCCACCTTCCGGCCAACCAAATCTAATGTATTGCTCAAAATATGAGGATTGGTCAGGCGGTAACGGGTTTACATATAATGCACCCACTGTTCCAAGAACACCCGGTGTTGTTTGCATAGTGTTCATACAATTCTCTAACCATTTAGAGCCAGGTATTGTATCATCATCAAATACACAAATATAAGGATTTTTAGCATTTAGTGCGTAATAAAATCTAGCCCATACTCCAAAGTTATAATTACAATATGCAACAGGTACTTCAGTACCAATATCATAATTTATTATAGAGTTATCTCCAGGGTTATTATACCAAACTAAAATTTCATCTGGCTGGAGAGTTTGTTTTTTAAGTGCTTCCATTTGTTCATCAAGGTTAGCACCTCTTTTGTAACCATTTAATATAACTGTTATCATAATTCTAATTCTCTTTTAATTCTTTCTGTCCAAGTTTTTTGTGAAAAACAAGCTTCATAATTAGCTTTTGCTATTTGCGAACATTCATTATAAAATTGTTCATTATTTTTTAGTTCTATTGCCAACTCTCTTGCTGTTTGTAAATCATTTACAGCTACCGATAAAGATGGATGACAAAGTAATTGTGTATCTACATCGGCGTTACCAATACAAGGGATTCCAAAGTATGCACAATTTAGAGCGAATGTACCAGCTGCTACCGTTGGCATTAGATGCACTGCGTATTTAAATGTTGATAATACAGCCATCCACTCATTCCACATTAGTCTTGGTAAATGATTTAAATTATCAACTACGTTTTCATTTTCTCTCATAGCATGTGATGTTTGTGCCCAAATAGGTGTATTAAAATTATCGGCTATCATATAACTTTCAAATCCACCATACCATCTACAAAAATTACCACCTATGATTGTTTTATTTTCTTTTGTAGGAACTATATCTTTAACCAATGTATCAATCATTAGTGTACCAATAGGTCTTACTGGTTTATTAGGAAACAATCCTTTGTAGTAATATACATCGGAATCATTGTGTGTAAAAATTGAGTCACAATTAGATAAAAAATTATAAAAATAAATCTGGTCAGATATTTCATAATCATTATATAACCAATGAGGTCCTTCTTGTATATAATGAATATTTTTATTTCCTCTCTCTTTTAATATACCAACAATATTTTGCTCAAGTAATTGAGAATTTGGATTTGTTCCATTTATAATTTTATTACCCTCTATACTTAAAAAGAATTTACCTTTTGGGAATATGATAAAGACATGGTCATAATTAATCAAATGTTTATCGGACCCAAATAAGTGAATGTTATAATGGTCAGCATCCAATGCATGCATCCAAGCAAATTCCGTTCTCATATTTGGATGATTGGCTGGAATTTTACCAATAAACCCCATTTCAGTTAAAAATGCTATTTTCATTTATATTGTGATTTTATCCAATTATATGTTTGCTCAATACCTTTCTCTAATGAATACACTATATCAGTTCCCATTTTTTCTTTATACAATTTGTTATCAGAATTTCTACCTCTTACACCAATTGGACATTTATAACCATATTTTTGTATGAACTCATCACCATCTATATTCTTAATTGAAATGTTTTTACCAGACACTTTAATAGCCATATTTGCTAATTCATTGATGGTAACCATTTCTTCAGAACCTATGTTTACCGGTCCAATAAATTCATCTTGTCTCATAAACTCCAACACTTTATCAACACAAGCATCTATATAAAGAAAAGAACGAGTTTGTTGTCCATCTCCCCATACTTCTATAACACCACCATCTTCGGTTTCAAAAGCTTTCCTACACATAGCAGCTGGTGCTTTTTCTTTACCACCCATATATGTTCCTAATGGACCGTAGATATTGTGAAATCTTGCAACTCTAACATCCAACCCATAGTTACGTTGAAATGCCAAAAACAATCTTTCACTAAATAATTTTTCCCAACCATATTCAGAATCAGGATTTGCTGGGTATGCTGAACTTTCTTCACAATTAGGATTATTTGGGTCTAATTGATTATGTTCGGGATACATACAAGCAGATGATGAATAGAATACTCTCTTTACTTTTTGTTTTACTGCCTCATGTGCAACGTTTAAATTAATCATTGCTGAATTGTGCATTACATTTGCATCATTATCCCCCGTAAAGATATATCCTGCTCCACCCATATCTGCTGCCAATTGATAAACTTCATCAAATGCCATTTCTTCTGAATATGGATGTTTGTGATATTGACATGTTAATGGAAACCCATTATATCCTTCCAATCTCATAACCGCTTCAACATTATTAGGGTCTCTCAAATCATATCTTAAAAAATCATCCGCTTCACTCTTTTCATATTCTGGATATTTTAAATCAACCCCTCTTACCCAATACCCTTCTTTTTTTAATCGTTTAACTAAATTAGAACCGATGAACCCACCAGCTCCTAAAACTAATGCTGTTTTCATATTATATTGTTTCGTAGTATGCGTTTTGCTTTTCTTGTCTTTGTATTTGTTTATGATGATATAAACAAAAATCTTCTTCAGCTGGGAATGGACTTAATACTCTATATCCAATTATTCTTTCATGTACATTCCCAACCCATTCTATTTCAGAAGTTCTTCTATAAAGACGTGTTTGGTAATCGGGAAAATTAACCCAACCATTTTCATTAACTTTCCACCCCCATTTTTTAATGTGAGTTTCGGTTAATCCTTCTACTGTATTTATTCTTGGTACGCAAAATAAGTCTACATCTTTATTATCTTTTAAAAATTGATGTATATTATCTATCATGTATTCTGATGGGATTTCATCAGCATCAATTTGGAAAATAAAAATACCATTTGCATTATTTTTCAAATTGTTTTTAAATGCAGCAAAATTATTATTAAGTGCAAATCCAATTACTTTAATATTGGAATTATGAAGCTGAGAAAGAATTGTTAGATAATCCTTCACTTCATTTGTAACTGATTCCTCATCATATTGAATAAGGATTTCATCTTCTTTGTTTATTCTCGGATGTAGAAAATTTACCAGTTTTGTAATTTCTTCTAATTCATTACAAACTGTAATGGCATAAGTAACATTTATCATAGATACAAATATAAGATTTTTTTTCTAAATTACCAAATCTATTTTGGTAATATATTTGTATATATAAATATAAAGTAAAAAGAGAAAACGATAATAAAATTGTAATTATCTTGTTCTTAAAGCTACACTTCCTCTCATTTCAAACTCCCCTGTAAGTTTTGATTCAGCAGCGTTGTATTTATTGTACAAAACTCTAGGAGAACCACCCCATACATTTCTTCTATTAGTCCAATCATTATTATTAAAATTGGAATATAAATCACCAGTAGAATTGGTTAATAGTGTGTTTTTAATTTGTGCAGGTGTTGCTTTAGGGTTTATTTGTAATAATAAAGCCGCAACTCCAGCAACTTGTGGAGATGCCATAGATGTACCACTTATATTCATTTGTCTATATGCAGCGTTCCAGTCATATTCGCCTGTGGTGAATGAGTTTGTATTAGAACATGCTCCCATAATAGCCGTACCAGGAGCATATATGTCTACACCAGGACCTGTTTCAGATGATATTGCTTTTTGGTCTGTGTTAATATCGTATGAAGCGCTATCTATGTTTCCAACCTTTATCGCATTTGTTGAAAATGGTGATGAACCTCTATGATAATAAAATGTTCCACCAATTCCACCAGAAGTTACAACTTGATTATTATAATCAGCTCCAGTTGATGTATCTATTTTAAATCCAAAATTACCAGCTGCTATACATACAACAATACCTTCAGCAATCATCTCATCTATATCAGTGTCGGTGGATGAAACTCTTGCATTTGCATAATAATATGTTCCATCATAATTTTGTATAAAACCATAATTAGATTCTCTATTAGCAGCAACAGTTGCTGTTGTATTTGTATAAGTTGTACCTCTATATGTTAAAGATGTTACTGATGTAAAATAATTTAAATATCCCCAACTCATATTAACAACAGTTGGTCTTTTAGCTCCAGTAGTTGGGTCAATTGCTTTATTTCTATGCCAAAGTTTTATAGCATCAAATGCATCAGTAATAGATATACCTGTACCACTATCACCACTACCTTCCAATCCACTTAATTTTTGAGAATATATTTTTGCTTTTTTAGCCCATCCATATCGTTTACCAGCAATTGTACTTGCAACGTGCGTACCATGTCCATCGTAATCTCTATAATGATTTGCAGATTGAGTTCCACTAATACCACTAACAGTGTACCAATTTATTTGCTGAACTCTATTAACACCATCAAGCCCTTCAAATTCAGGATGATTAACTTCTATACCACTATCTTGTATTACAACATCCACACCATCACCAGTTAAAGTAAAATTATAGCTTGATGTTGTTTCGGTTGATGTTTTGTATATGTTATTTTCAAAGTTACATCTTATTAATCCCCAATTAACATAATCTCCAGAATCAACAGATGCTGCAACTTTTGTGAAATTTCCATTTTGAGTTGCCCTAAGTATCATTTTAAGGTCATCTCTTTTTTCAGGAGGAATCTCTACATCAAATACTCTTTCATCTAATTTAAGTTGTTCTGCTTCCTCATCTGTCAGCAAATACCAACATTGACGTAAAGATGCAGGTCTTTCGTTTGTGAATTCTACTTTGCGATTTGGAATGTAAAGTTTACCACCATCAGTATCACTTTCTATATCATTCCAAAATTCATCATAATCAATTCCCTCTTTTAAGATAACATTGTATTCTCTCATATTTTATTAGTTCAATTGAGTCCAAGTAGTTCCGTTATAATAGAATAAATTTGATGCCGATACCGCCAAATATCCAGCACCTGCGTATGATGGTAACGGATTTTGTGCAGCCAATCTCATAGCTGTGGATATTTGAACCGAACCTGTTACATTTAGAATACCATTATCAAAACTCATAGATGGTTGTGATGATACCAATGTTGAACTCTGGTATGTTACGAAGCTATTTACTACGTTTCCACTTATAGTTGGTGCAGTTACCATAGAACCAGAAGTAAAATCAATCCAACCACTATTAACATAACCCATAAACTTATGTCTATCGGTATTATAATAGATATCTCCGTTTTGTGGTGTAAATCCACCAGTTGATGAGTTTTGGAAATTAGCTAATCTTAAAGAAGATGATGAAATTACAACAGTGTTTACTGCAGTTAAGTAAAGATTGTTTGCGGAATATAATTCAGGAGAACCAGGAGATGTTACAGTAAATGCAGATGCAGTTACTGCACCATTAACAACTAAAGAACCCGTAATACCAACATTGTTTGTTGTATTATAGAAAGAACCAGTTGCTATAAAAATTCCACCAGCACCGCTTCCACCTCCACCAGTAATAGATACACCATTAACATAAAGGCTACCACTACTAATATGTAAACTACCACCACTAATATCAACAGAACCACTTACCTGAACAAATCCACCAGCAATTGTAGTTTCTGATTTACGATTTACAAGAACAATTTGTCCTTGCATAGTTGCAGTATTTTCAGATATGTAATAATATGTTGCTGGACTTTCTCCAGAAGTATTCCATACAACTATCGATTGTGTAAGTCCGTTATTAATAACATTACCAACACCTTGGTTTGTTCCTGTTGTAGGCGTTGTTTTAATCCAGAAAGGTTGTCCAGATGCTGAAACTTCGAATGTTAAAATATCTCCAACATTTGCGTATAAAGTAACATCACTTCCAGCTCCATCAGTTACTCTATTTGGTGTAAATACATAGTTTGAAGAACCATCTTTGGTTACCAACCATCTTTTACTCATAGAACCACTAAAGGTTTGTGCTGCTGTGAATGATTGTGTTGTATATAGTAATGCCCCACCATACTCTCCAATTTGAGCAGAACCAGAAACAGTTCCACTTGGTGCACCAGCTACGTTTACATCTGAAATACTAATTGTAGCTCCACCACTTCCACTTGCTGCTAAAAAGAAACTACCACTAAATGTAATATCACTTAAATTAGCGATTGAAGTTATACCAGTATCTCTAACTCTTAAAGTTATAGATGTACCAGATGTACCATTTGAACCAATACCATCTTGTCCGCTAGTACCACTTGTTCCAGATGAACCAGAAGTTCCAGGCAAGCCACTAATACCAGAAGTGCCAGACGTACCAGATGTGCCGCTTGTACCGTTTGTACCATTACTACCATCCTGTCCGCTTGTGCCAGATGATCCTGATGTTCCATTTGCTCCAGGTGAACCCGTACCATTTACACCAGATGTTCCTGATGAACCTGATGAACCACTTGCTCCCGCTACTGCACTAACTCCAATTGTTACTTGGTTTGGTGAAGGTTGTGACATTGTTATACCACTACCAGCATTAATCTGAGTAACGCTTGAATATGTAGTTGAACCAGAAACTAATGTTAAACTTCCACCACCACCACCTGCGAAACTTACAGTTACTTGTCCACCACCATCATCAGCAACACCAGCTCCACTAAATACAATTCTAGATACTCTTTGAACTGCTGTTTGTGCTGCTTGTTGAACTGATATTGTTCCAAATGATGCTGTTGTAGCAAAAGATGATGAAATTGCACTAAATGAAGATGTTGCTAATAATGATGCTTTTCCAAGATTATTACCAATCCACATATATCCTTGCGGAAGTGATGCAGTTAAAGGTCCATTAATATCTAAAGAACCTGTAATTTGTAAGTTATTTGTTGTTGCATATATCGAACCCGTTGCTATGAATATTCCAGAACCACCACCAGCACCACTACCAAATGAAGATGTTGCCACTAAAGTTGTTCTACCATTAGGTCCACCAACCCAAGCATATCCCTCTCTTAAAGATGCCGTAAGTGAACCAGAAACATTCAAAGAACCACTTGCTTCAATTCTAGATGCTTGTAATGAAATATTATTAGTACCAGTTGCAACTATTTCAAAATTATTTGTTGCTGAACTTTGTTGCGTATAATTTGTTCCTATATAAAGTGCGGAATTGTTCTCTAATGAAATTCCATTATAAAATGTTGCTTGTCCTCTAACTTCTACAAATGTACTAAATGCAGCAGAACCAGTTACTCTTAATGAACCACTAATAATAGCTGAACCAGTATATGGAAATGCTGCTGAACTTACCCCAGATGTACCCGATGTACCATTTGAGCCGTTTACTCCAGATGTACCTGCTGTACCAGAAGTACCATTTGAGCCATTCGCACCACTACTACCACTTGTACCATTCACACCACTACTACCACTTGTGCCATTTACACCACTACTACCACTTGTACCATTTACACCAGATGTTCCCGATGAACCATCAACTGCGCTTGTGCCAGATGTTCCAGATGTTCCAGAACTACCACTTGTACCATTTACACCCGATGTACCAGATGAGCCATCAACTCCGCTTGTACCGGAAGTTCCACTTGCTCCAGGAGCACCAACAGTATTTACTGACCAAAAACTATATGTACCAGTTCCCGCTTCTATTGATTTAGCAGATGCTGAAACGAATCCACTTACTATATCGTAAGTAACAACATCCGCTTTCATTTTATTGGAGTTGTTATAAGCAATTAACATTTCCTGACCAGGTGTCCAAGATAATCCTCCACTAATATAAAAATTTAAAGGTCCGCTAGAAGCGATAGTTAATGATGATGTTGAATTAGATGTAAAACGGTCACCACTTGCTCCCGAACTACCAGCCGTACCAGACGTGCCGCTTGTGCCAGATGTGCCGCTTGTGCCAGATGTGCCAGAAGTTCCTGATGTACCGCTTGTGCCAGATGTGCCGCTTGTGCCAGATGTGCCAGAAGTTCCCGATGTTCCGCTTGTACCAGATGTTGCACTTATAGCGCCTGTTACATTACTTTTTCCTATCGTTTTTGTAGATGAATTATATACTAATACTTCAAGTGAAGTTAAATCATCATCTATATTTTGAAATTTCAAACTACCGGAAACCAATACACTACCTGTAAATTGGCCACTTAATTGTCCGCTTAATGATGATAAATTAGATACAGACGATGAAACTGCCTGTAATGTGGAATCTATTGTATTTACCGAACTTGACACATTTTCCAAAATTGTCAAATTGGAATCCATTTCTGCCGCTGTTAAAGGACTACCCTTTGGAATTCTTTTAGTTATTGCCATTTTATATTATCTTGTATAATTCGAATTGTTACACAAGTAAATATAAATATTTGGAGAAATAAGGAATTTAATGTTTAGAATCTGATTTGGTATCAACCATTTTAGTTGCTTCCTTTGACTCATTATTTTGAGTAGATGATTTTGAGTCTTTTTGCTTTTGCTCTTCGTTTTTTACTTTTGGAGTTTTTTTAGCTTCTACCTTCGGGTCTTTATATTCAGAATCAATTTCTTCTGATTTTAATTTGTATTGAGTTTTTAGAAAGTTTAAATCAATTTTTAGTTCTTTAATGGTGTTTATACCTTTTATATTATAACTTCTAAAAGCCGATGGTTCTACTCCGTAGATTTGTTTTGTTTTTGTATAGTTTTCAAAAATTTTCTTTCCGTTTCTGGTATCTTTTATTAAAATATCTTCCAATCTTTTTATGCTGTCATCCACCGTAACATCTTTTCTAATAAGAAATTTTAACCATGTCCAAAACATAAGAGGTCTTATCTTCGTTATTTTTAAACACCATAATTTTTTATCAGCAATACCAATAGCAAATACAAAAGCAGCTTTAGAACCAGTGTAGTTATATGTTTGTCCATCTACATCAGTATAACTTTGTATAGAATATAAATTTCTTGGTCTAATTAAAGTTCTACTTACAGGAATTTCTGCTTCTATAAACTGCTTGTATTGAGCTATAAATGACATTAACTAATTTTATTTAGTTTTGGTAATTGAATCTTTTGAGTATTAACCGTTGGTTTTTGAAAAGCAACTACTTTTGGTTGCTCTTTTACATAAGTATTTAAAATTTGTTCAAATCTCTCATGCATTTTTTCTAAAGTAAAATTCTTTAAAGTATTTTCCCTTGAACCAGCTGATTTTTTAAGATTAGCTTCATAGTTTTTATACACATCATAAATTTTATTAGCTGCATTTGAATAGTTTGCTGTAAACCATTGTGCCTCTTTCATACAAAATTGGTCTGCCGCAGATTCATGTACATTTGTAAGCGAACCTTCCAATAATATTGTATGTTCTGGGTTTAGAAAATCAAGATGCCCACTCCAACCACTTGCTAATAATGGTTTACCTGTCAAAGTAAACTCAGCCATAGGTCTACCATATCCCTCACCTTTAGTAAATGAAATCATAGCTTTTACTTTTGGATGATGGTATAAAGATGCCATATCGTTTTCAGTTAAATCACCATGTATCAAATAAACAGATGGAACGTTATCCCCAAAAGATTTTAGTACTCCTTCAATTCTTTCTCTCGTTTGTTCTCTATCAATCACACTAAATCCAGCGTGAGATGTTTTAAGTATAAGTGCAGGTCTTTTATCTTTTGGTAAATATTGAAATACAGTAGAAAATGTTTTAATTGCCATTCCAATATCTTTTCTATCTTGTCCTAAATCACCTTTCAACCAATGACCTACAATTAAAAAACAAAAATCTTCTTTTATATCATCTAAAATATTTTTGTTTGTTCCTTTAGAAAATATATCAGTATCAACTCCTTCGAAAAGTACTTCGATTGGTTTTTCAACTTTAATCTCACCAACTATTTCACCAGTTTGCTGATTCTTTTGCTGATATACTGTACCACCTATATTTGCTTTTGTAAAATTAGATGGAACTATAATTAAATCCATTTTGTTAGAACCATCAATAAAATCTTTTGGTGCAATTGTAGTTTCAACACCGGCAGTTATACCAATGTTATAATGTCCCTTCGCATCAAATTCATTTGCAACCGAAACCTGTACGAATACATCCGGCTTTTCATTAAAGCCTCCAATAACTCTTTCAAGCATCCAACGACCAAATTCATCCTGGTCACTAACTTGGTTTTGTGGTGTGTTACCCCAACGAAGTGGTATAATCTTTATATCATATTTATCCATCTTACGAAGTGACTTCATCAAATCTCTGCAATGGTCACCATATCCACTTCTAGTAAAAATAGGTCCCTGAAATACTAATGTTGGTTTATTCATATACTATAACTTATTTAACTTTAAATACCTCAAATCTTTGGCGAGGTTTCCAATTTTCAAATGTTGATTCAATTCCATCAATTAAAGTTTGGCACATATTTTCATGTGATAAACCAGCTTCTTTAATAAAATGTTCTCTACCAATTAATGCGTTTGCTTTTCTTTCTTCTTTTGGAGTATTATATACTTTCAAAATTGCATCAGCTACATCTTCAATATCAACTCTATCATCCCAAATATATGGAGTTGGAACTGAACCTGCTAATGCCAATGCTCTACTCCAAACAGGCGTAGCCCAAGGACCAGGTTCTGCCTTTCCTTCCCATTTTCTCCACTCATGCAAAGAACCAATTTTTACATAATCGTCTGCAGTTAATAACTTACCATCAACTTTAAATCCACATTGGTCTTGCAATCCACCAGTTACGTTTACAATGATTGGAGTTCCAGCCATTACTGATTCTGCAGTTGCTAATCCAAATCCTTCGTTGTTTGCGATGTTTATTGTACAATCAGCCATATTATAAAGAAGATTTAATTCTTCTTGAGGTCTCCTTTTTTCAGAAAATATGATGTTACAATTAGGTGCAACAGCTTCAATTACTGCTGGTAAATCAGTTCCGTTCTCATCAACAGGTTGTGTGTGCATTACTAATACACATTTATCTGCTTTTTCCTTACCAATCTTATCACAAAACTTTTGGAAAGCTACAATAACATCTGCTGGTTGTTTTCTTCTGATGTTACGATTACTCCAATATAGAACAAAATCGTAATCTTTTCCACCTAAAATTTCTTTACGGAATTCAGCAGAAACATCAGTTGGTTTGTAAACATTAGTATTGATACCATGTGGTACATAACTTACTTGCCAAGGTGCTTTAGTTTTCCAAGTTGGCTTATCATTTCTCTGTCCAATTCTATTGATAATACCATAGGTTTGACGAGAAATACAACCAATCCAATCACAACTTTCATAATAATTGCGGTTATACATTGGGTCTGGTAAGTCATCCCAAATTGCATAGAATAAAAGAGGAACGTGCTCTCTTATTTCATGTTCTATTTCATAAAGCCATGTCCAATAACGAGGGTCAGTAAAGTGTAAGATAGCATCTGGCTTTTCTGAATTAATCAATTGACGAATAAGGTCAGCATTACCATATCCATTCCAAGGAAGTATTTTTAGAGAAGCATCAGCGATACCATAATTTTTCTGAATATCTTCGCTTACATCTAAAATTCTACCTTGTTCTGGGTGGTTGATTGCTGCTCCCACTTGAAACCAATCATATTTGTCTATCGTACCTAATACGAACTCTTTGGACATTGTAGCGATACCACTCGCCATTCTTAAATCATCTGAAAGTAACAGTATTTTTTTCTTTGCCATAATTGAATTTAAAATTGTGAACCTGAAATTTGTAGTTTTAAGTATTCATTCATTTCTTTGCGGAATTCTTCGTCAGAAACATATCTTTCAACTGTTCTATTAACCAGCTTTTGTAAGGTTACATCAGAATCAAAAGATACTTTTTTAAATGATGAGTACACATCTTTCAAGATTTTCACAGTTGTAAGTTTTGTGTTTTCTTGATTCATTATAATATTATTTATATATTTGTATATATAAGTATATTACAAAAAGAAAAAACAATAAGTTTTAAAGAACTTTTTTTATTTAGTAGCTTTACCATCACAATGCTTACCCAAAAATTCACACCATTTACAATTCTTTTTGTTTTGACCAGGTACTTTTGGGAACTGAATATCTTTGAATGTACCATCATCATTAAACACAGTATTAATAAATTCCATAAATTCATCATGTGCTTTTGTAACCGAAGGTGCTCCATTTGCAGGTGCATGTTTTGATATATAAGGAATTGGAAATGCTGAATCATCAGGCAATTTCCTTCTCATAATCTGATATTCAACTCTAATTTTTGAAAGTGGAATATTAAAAAGTTCTGAATAGTATTTCTTATATAGAAGAATTTGTGCGTTTTTAAACTTATCAGCTTTTTGATATTGATTCCAACCTTGCGTTGAAGTTTTAAGGTCAATAATGATAATTGAGTTTTCTGCTAAATCTCTAAGTACAATATCAATGAATCCAATAAAATGAACACCTTCTTTAATTTTAGCGTTTAATGGAATTTCAATACCAACCAATTCATAACCACTTTTTGAATAGAATTTATTAAGATTCTTTTTTAACCATTCTAATATTCTTCTACCATCACCATAAAATTCTTCTAATTCAATTTGCTCACAAGGAACACCTTCACTAAGAGCTTCTCTCTCTTTTGTAAAGTTTTCTTTCATTCTGTCCAATAGTAACTTATCCAAGTCAATCTCATCAGCTTGCTTTTTGGATACACCATACATTACTGAAAGGTAGTGTTGGATAGTTTCATGCATTGAACTACCAAAAATAGTGTGAATGTTACCAGAACTTTCACCTAATTTATCTATATAATTTAATTTATATTGTTGCGGGCAGCTACTCCACATTGAGTACTGCGAAAATGATACTTTTGCCATAATGTAAAGATACTAAAATTATCCGATATTACCAATTAAATCTTCAACTTTAATTTAGTAATTTGCTTAGGGTCAGTACCATAAGCTTCCGCAACTTCTTTAATATGAGTTTTACCTGCGGTTGTTTGATATAATATATGAACATAATCTTCAGCTTCTAACTTAGATACTTCATAATATCTAGCTACTAACTCAACTACCCAACTTTCGTACTTATCTGCCGTAGCCGGTTTCATATACTTTAAAAATGCTCTTGTCTTTGGTATCAACCCAATCAATGCAAGATACATTGCCTTTGGTGGAGCTTCCTGAATGTAGGGTGATATATCTGCAATCAGTTCAACCCATTCGGATTTCATAGAAAGAAAACGGAGTATCATATAGTTACTCCATGTCTTTTTATCACTTTCATCAAGCTTGTCCCAATACTTTGGGTCTTTATCTTGCGTTATTGCGTTAATATGGTCAAATAATGTTTTAGCCATTTGTATTCAAATCAATTTTAGGTTGAGATGATAATTTATCTTTTTGTTCTAATGCTTTTAGTTGAACAGGTTTAAATGAATCTTGCTCAGCCCCACAATCACCACAAAGATATACCTCAAATGGTATCATCATATCTTGGTCTCCACCATATGCTAATTTAGATAACTTTCTCATCTTCATAGCTGGAAGAAATGTTTTACCTTCACCACATACATCACATACAACAGGTACTGATGCTGATATATCTACTTTTGGTTGTGCTCCTGCAGGCATTTGTGGCATTTCGCCTTGCCCAATAATGTTTGCCATATTATATTACGTTTAAAATTTGTATTAATGTTGATGCTGCTATAATTTCTTTATCAATTGCTATCGCAGATTTAGCAATACTATCACCTAAAATAAGAATTACACCAGATGTATTATCAGCTGCATATTCATCTACTTTATCATAAAGAAGCGTGTACAATTCTGAAAACTCCGATGCTCTACTATCAATGATAGCCTGTCTTAACTTCATATATTTATTTCTCTTATCATCATTTGATTTAAGAATATCTAATACTTTTAACTTATAATCATTTTCTAATAGATTTTGTACATCTACTTTCAACTTGCCTTTATGAGAATTCAATTGGCAAGTATTGATTACTTTACGAATATCAGGATAACTAGCATCAATAATTGGAACTAAATCTTTTACATCAAACTCTACATCTTCAGCTTTCAAAATTTTACTAATTTGAATAGCTACATCTTTTTTAGTTGGTGGAATGATTTGAAAAGATTGACAACGAGATTGAATTGGTTCAATTACTTTTTCTACATAGTTACAAGTCAAAATGAATCGGCAATGTTTAGAAAATGTTTCCATTAAGTTTCTAAGGATAGCCTGAGCGTTTTGTGACATATAATCAAACTCATCCATTATAATAATCTTAAATGGTTTGAATCCCATTGACGATGCAAAGTTCTTTACTTTTGTTCTTACAGTTTCAACGTTATTTTCATCTGAAGCGTTTATAATCATATAATCACAATCCAACGAATTAACTATTAGTTTTGCCAATGTAGTTTTACCAGTACCTGCTCTACCATAAAGTAATAGATGCGGAACATCACCACTTTCTATATAGGCTGAAACCTTTTCTTTTAAATGTTCATTACCTACATAGTCTTCTAACTTATTAGGTCTATATTTTTCAACCCACAATGAGTGGTTGTTTTCTTCTTGCTGATATTCAAACATAATTTTTTTATTTTCCAGTTGAACCGAATCCGCCTTCACCTCTTTCGGTATTTGATAATTCATCCACTTCTACAAATTGAATTGGTGGGTAAGGTATAATCATAATTTGTGCAATTCTATCACCCACTTTATAAAATTCAGTTGTTGGTACTTTAGTTTCATCATACATAGCTTCACCACCAAATATTTTATTAAAGGTAGCTTGTAATTCACCTCTATAACCACTATCAATTACACCAACCGAATTACTTAATTGTAAACCAGTCTTTCTAATTGATGAACGAGGAAATATCAATCCTACAAACCCTTCAGGTATTTCCAATGATATACCCATACCATATGTAATTTGTTCAGGTGTATCCGATATAATTGATGTTGCTACAACATCCATTCCAGCATCTCCACTCTTTGCATAAGATGGGATAACTGCATTTTGATTAAGCTTCTTTATTTTCACTTCCATTTTCTAAAGTTTTAAATGATGCTCTTTGTTTTTCTCTTAAATCTTTACCAATTTCACTCAACTCTCTAGCAAAAATTTTAAATGTTTTATTTTCTTTTGAAAATGAAATAAATGAATTTTTACCATTGGTTACTGTAAAGATAACTTTTGGTTCTTCACTTTGATTTAAAAGTTCATCTGTCCAAGCAAATACTTGTGGTTCATCTTCATCGAATTGAAAACACCACTCACAATCTTCGTAACTTTCTTGAGTTAGTTTAATTTCACCAATTGGTTCTAATTGTTGAGATACTTCATCAACCTTTACTTCTTCTACTTTTTTTGTTTTTTTAGCTTTTGCCATAATTTATATTTTAATTTTATCTTCCTACTTCACCCAAATACTTTTCTTTCATTTCTTCCCAACTCATACCGATAGCATCTATGTAAAATAAGTGTTCAGTTTTTAATCTGCCTTCTTCGTGCAGTTTTGTGTATCTACTGATTGCATGCTTCTTCCACCATTTATTAATGTATTCAACACCTTGCTTAAATTTATCTTTAAGAATTAATTTATCTTCTTCAATTTTAGAACATAAAAAATCATTTCCATTTTCATACATCATAGCCATATACACACCTCTCTTAAATCCGTGATGATAATCAGTTGCCTTAATACCACACTCTTTAAAGATTTGTCCTAATATCTTTTGTTTAATACCACTAACAGGTCCGTTAGCTTCATATCCCATATTAGCACCGTTACGAGCTCTTTCATCTGAAATGTTTTCTTTGTACCATTCAGCACGATTTTCTTTTAACCATTGATGCCAAGGGTCATAGTATTTATCATCCGGCTTAATACTAATCTTACCAGCTGATTCGCCTAATGTTTTAAATAAAGGGATACCATTGTATTGAGAATGAATTCCGTAAAGTGATGTTGTACCAACTGCAATCAAAACATTATCGTACTTTGATTTCCAATAGTTTCTAACTTCAGGCACAGTTGTCATCATAGCGATTAACTTACCACCTAAAAAATTATAACCCAATGGCTGAGTACATACAATAGTAGAAGCAATAGTAGTATTGTTTAACTTACCATCAACAAATTTATTATCTTTACTCCAACCAATGAAGTTATCTCTAACTCCTAATGCAGTAACATCAGATGCCAATGAAATCTGTCCTAATAGTTTTCCACTTAACCTATCCTTAACATATATTTTTACATTACGGCCAGGGTTTGCTGTAAAATCCATTGTGTGAATCATTCTTCGGATTTGTGACCATTTGGTTGCTTCTTTAGAATCTTCAACAATTTCAACATAAGGGTCTAACGATTCAATTTCTTTTATCGTTAGCTCCTTATCGTTGATGTTAGTTGGTCTCCATTGAGAATCGTAATATGATGCTATTTGGGATTTAGCCTGAATCATTGTAGGGTCTTGCAACTCTACCCACTTTTTATACAAAGTTTGCTCCTGCACAGACATCGTCATTAGATAGTCCATGTTTTCTTTTAACTTTGTTTTTTCAGTATCAAAGTCAAAGACAGGTTTTTGTAGTTCAGTATCCCAAAAGCTCATATTAATTATTTAATTTCTACTAAGTAATAGTTTGAAGTGTAATCACCATCTACGAATGATACATGCGATAATCCTTTAGATGAGATTTTCAATGAAGATGATTTAGAACCTTTGTTAGCCATTAAGATAGCCTTCAAATATTTTGCTGAAAATGCAATTGGTTCGATATCTTCCTTACATTTACAATCAACAGTGATAGAAATTCGGTTTGAGTTAATTGAAGAATATCCTAAAATAACTTCACCTTTTCCAGACTTACAAGTGAATGTAAAAGTATCAGCGTCAGCTAATGCTCCTTTTGATTTGATGAATTTATTTACAAAATCATCATTCAATGTAACCTCTGCATCAAATGTTGGTAATGCTTTCAAATCAGGTACCGCAGGAATCACCGATGGTGCTGCTAACATATATTGTACCTTTGTTCCTTTATCAGAGAACTTAACTGCTCCAGTTACTTCCTCAACTGAAATTGCCTCATCTAATACACTCAATAATCCCTTTAATTGAGATGTGGTATAAATACCAAATTCACCATTAGGGAAATCAGTTTCAGCCACTGTAACATCACCTAATAGTGTTTTGTCATCAGAAATCATTCTTACAGATAGATTACTATCATCAGATTTAATCATAACGGATTCAATCTCACCACCAAGGTTGTAACGATTGATAAAGCCATCAAATTTACTTTTGTTCATAACGAATTTAATTTTAATTTATTTAAAGTTTATAATACACAAATATACAAAAAATACCTGAAACTACCAAATCTTTTAAAAAGAAAAGAATTGTTCAGCTGTCTTTTGTGAAGAAAGTACTGCACCCCATCCTAAAGCCCCATAGAAGTCCTCTAATTTCTTTAATAATTCCCTTTCAAAGATTTTATCATAATCAATATAAGTTCTCACCAAATCCATTATTTCTTCAGGATCATCATATCCTTTAAATGCTACGGCATCTAATCCGTATGGGTTTTGTTTTAGATATACCCACTTAACCTTATCACCATCTCTCATAGGTGCATGTTTAGATGGACATTTAAAGTGAGTTAATAATTGATTATGTGCAATTGCGGCCTTAACGTGAGCTGGTGTTCCTGTATTAAACTGAAACATTGCTCTATTATCTTTTTTCTTTGGAATGTATTTTGATATTTCTTTTACCGCAGAGTTCTTAGCTATACTAACAACATTCATTGTAGAAAGTGATTTTTTGAAATCATAAATTTTATCCGTTAATGTCATCTCACTTTCACCTCTTAGAATTGAAATAAGAATCTCACTCATAAATTTACGGAATTCGGCTGGATATGATGAACGAACTACGTCCAATCCCTTCACATCCAATCTATCCATAGGAATACCATTCTCTGCAATAATCCATTGAGCGTATCTTTTCTTAGCAATCCAAATACCACTTCGAGATACAAACTCTTTTTTAATTTGGAATCGGTGTTTTTCTTTTGCTACATTGAATACTCTCTCAGCCAATACATCATAGAAACTATTTAAGTAATCTTGCGTTTCACCAGCAATAGCATCCACTTTTAGTGCTATCGATTTATCATCTTCGGTTCTCCAATCAGGATATCTTTTATCTAACAATGGTACTGCTGAAAAGAATACGGAATCCGTATCGATGTAGATATTGAAATCCTCTCCTTTAGTTCCTAACTCTTTATTGTATTTAATGTTTACCATTTCCGCAGTTGATTTAATCACCGTCTGTCCAGTTAAGGTTACAGCTTCAGCGTTATCAACATCATAGAAACGAAATGCAGGTAATCCTAATACACCATACAATGAGTTCAATAGGATTTTTTGTACAATCTGTCTTTTCTTATAGAATGCATATTTTTCTTTATCACCTTCCTCACCATACTTCTTCTCTAACTTACGGAACTCCACACGTTGTGCAAACCACAAATCTAAAATATCAGGAATACAACCTACTTTTGATGTAGTATAAAGTACACCATTAGATGATACTGCGTATTTACTTTCATCTAATAACTTTCGTAGGTTTTCTTTTGAAATAGTTTTCTCACCAATGTTAAAAGTATCAATCTCACCTTTCATAAACTTTTGTGCATCCCAATTACTAATCTTTGCTACTTTAGTTTCTGGTGAAATGTTAGTTGTCATAATGATTGATGGATATAGTGAAGTTAAATCCAAGTCATATATCCAATCATACTTACCAACGATAGGTGCTTTAACGTATGCTCCAATGAACTTCTCTTGCTCATTATCTCTTAGGGCTTGCATCATCTCTTGTCTATCCGCAGGTTTGTTAGGTGCTACAATGTTTTTACGTTTAAGATAACATAACAATGCACCCTCTAAGAATTTAGATGAATAAACAAAATCTTCATAAGGAACGTGTCCAGCGTGACAGATACCTCTACATAAATCTACGAATTGTAATTTACGTTCCATATCAACCACCAATTGTACGTCCACTAAGTTATACTCAATAAACTTTTCAATATCGGTTTTAAATAACTCATCCAAATTACCTGAATATTCTACTTTACCTCTACCCAATTCCTTCATAGCTACCGTATCCAAACGATAGTTATCTAATTCAACATAGGTATAAGATTTATATAATCCAATGTAATCTAAATAAGATACACCTGCCATAAAGAATCTCTTACGATATGGTGACCAGAAACACTCTCCAATAGGAGATAATCTATTAGCGTGCTTAACACCCAATATTCGTTTAATACGATTGTAAAGATAAGGAGTATCAAAGTAATCAATGTTCCATCCCGTTACAATTGTAGGATTGATATATTCGTATAGTGAAAGATACTTCATACACATATCCCTCTCATCTTTGAAAGGAATAACAGTACGATTACCTGTTTTCTTTTCCACCATCGTACCTGCCTTATCCATAATCAATACCCAATAATGGTCAGTAGCTGAATCATGCAAACCTATTGCGGTAAGTTCGTTTTCTGCTTTCTCAACATCAGGCAAACCCGTATCCATTTCACACTCAATATCGTATGTAAGAATTACATGTCCTTCTGACGGTAAATCAGAATCGGTATATGTATCAACTAATATACGGGTTGTTTCAGGAACATCGGATTCAAATAAATTCGGGTCATCTTTACTGAATTTAAATATCTTACTAAGTCTATCGCCATACAAAGAAATATATTCTCCTCTCTCTGCTTTTTCATATGCGTACCTTGTATATGGGAATGAACGATAACCCAATTTATCATCCCAAATGTGTACTAAATTCTTCTCTCTTTGATAATATGCGTTTTGATACATCTATAATAATTAGTTAATAAGTTTATTATCCATAAGGTGTGGCATTTCAACCCATTCAAAATCAAAATCCATACCTTTAATCCAAAATTCAACTTCAGCATTATGAAGCGCTCTTACTTCAGCATCCCAATCCTCTTTAGCAGATGGAGATGGGTGATGTATAACAACTACAAGCTTTTTCTTCTTACCATTTTGTTGATACACTTTTCTAAAATTAGTCATAAGCCTATCCAAACGAATGTGAGAAGATGATGTAATTTCAGCATGTGTAGTTGAGTTCTTATAAGCTTCACACATATTAATCAAATCCTCTCTATGCCTAGAGCCAGTTCCATATTCTATGAATATTTGATTACCAAGTTGGAATTGCTTTTTCTTAATAATATCTTCCGCATTTGGTAAAATTGTTTTCTTAATTTGTGCATTAGTAAATCCAACTGCTCTTAAATATTCCAAATTTTCTTTACAATCAGGAGAGAAACCAGTTGTATCATACACACCAACTATATACTTAACTGCATCCGCAGTTGATGATGGTACTTTTCTAATTTCTGGCTCTGGGTTAAGTAATCCCCCAATTGCTCTTAGCTCTTGGTTTGATAACTCTTTATGAACATCATACGGAACTCTAGCTACTTTCACAGATATAGCTGATTTTGCTCTATATACTGCTTCAATAGTGTTATTTCCATCACCAATAACATCCCGTCTATCACCTTTTGGTTTGTTAGCTGGTAATCGCTTTTCATAAATCAAAATAGGAGTACACATATCGGTATTACCCATCCTATCCTCTATCTTATCTCTTACACTATTAACCAATTCAGGAATATATTGTTCAGCTCTAACTTGCAATCTATCCAAATTCCAAATAGTTTCTTTTCTTTCCTTTATATAATTACCATTATCATCCTTACAATCAAACTCACCACTTTGAATTCTTTGTACAATATCCTTAACTAAATCCATTCTAAGCTTTTCCTTAATTGCACCACCATTACTTTGGTTGTACCAATCTGAATTGTTTTTTGCATCTGCTTTAGAAAGAATTGCAGATTCTTTAAATGACATTTCAGTGTGGTCTCCATAAGCTAATACCTCAAACTTAAATTTCGATTTAGCATTGGTATAATCATTTTTGAATTCAGCGTTTTTAGATGAGTTGTAATAATTGTCCTCAACCAAACCTTTATGTATTCCTACATATTTCTTTCCACTATCAAGGTTAGTAAATTTGTATAAGTAAGATTCATAATGTGCAGGTGGTTCTGGTATATCCACTTCTACTATTGATGTTTTCTCAATAAGTTGCTGTTTGTAATCCTCTAAAATAGCATTCATTTTAATTCTTTTAGCTTTTAAATATTGTAATTATTTACTATGTAAAGATACGAAAAATACCCGAAACTGCCAAACAATTATCGGGTATTTTATAACTCATTGATTATCAATTAGTTACCAATCCACTCATATCCATTTTTAGTGAATTTTATGTCAGGCATTTCCCTTAAAGCGTTCCTATAACCAGACCACTTAACTCTAACACCCCACCCCATATACTCAAGTATATCGAATTTATTGGTAACTTTCTTATCTTTAATAAAATCTCTAATCTTTAATAGAGATTCGGTTTCTTGCATTGTTTTTAATTCAAATACACTATCCCATCCATTAAACCATTTAGCTATTCTCTCATTCCAAACCATATTCTTAGCTATTTCAGTTGTATCGTATTCAATTGGATTATCTAACATCTCATTGAATCTTTTAATGAAATCTGCTCTACCATCATAAAGATAAGGATATGGAGTTGATGCTACACTAACCATTTCAGGATAACATAAATCATTCGGAAGTAAATAAGGACATCCAACAGAGAAACCATCCGTAGTTGAAATACTCCAAGCTGAATATGTTTGGAAAGTACCTACACCAAATTTCATTTTAGATAAGAAATCCATATACTCATTTCTACCTGTCAACTTAACTCTTTCATTCCAAGGTCTATCGATTTGTGCTAACGTTGTATATACTTTGAAATCCTGTCTTGTCTCCCAAATTTCATCAACACACTTAACAAACCATTCCCATCCCGTATATCCAGCGTCACGATGATTAAATACTACAGTCTTATCAGTATAATCGGATACGTTACGTGGATTAACTCTATCTACACCTAAATAATGTGGTTGAATAATCTTTTCCAATTTATCCAATACATCTTGATTGTAATGTTTAGCTGCATGTTTAATTGTTAATCTCTTTAACCATTCACTATTCACACCACACTCATCCATTTGTAATAATCCAGCTACACTACTATCTAACATATTTTTAGCGTATGGTGCATTTTCAGGAACTTCAAACCAATGTGAGTAACCTACAATCTTTGGCATAATGTTTGTATTATTGAATACACAATTTGCTATTTGATTTGTATGCTCTGGTAAGTGAGTATAAATAATATCCCAATCATTACGTTTCCAATCAATGTACTTCATAAATTGAATTGAATCAAAGTGAGTACGCATCTGATTGATGTATGTTGGTAGTGTATAAATTCTTTGTTCTACATTTGGAAAGTTCAATGATTTCACAAATTCAGGAATAAGAATTGTAAAATGTATTTTTCTTCTTTCACTTAAAAAAGGAATAACTCTACGCAGTACTTCTACTAAAGAATCTGCTTCTAAATTATCTCTAAATGTGTAATTACCATAAACCAATACTTTATAATCGTATTGTTCGTTTTCGTACTTGTCTACTAAAAAATCAGTTATATCCATAATGTTATTTTATTTTACCAATAATTTTCAGCCCCTTCAGGTGCTACATAATTTGTTTCATGCCTTACCACCTCTGTATTGAAATCAGTAGCACTTTTTGGATAAGGTTTAATAGGATGCTTTAAGGCTTTCATTAGAGCCTTTCTTTCTTTTTTATCTTGCGGAAGTAATTGTACATATCTATGCTTTGGTGGCTCCATCCTTCTCCAAAAGTATTGATAACCTTCTTTACCAATTTCGTTCTTTAAGTGTTCTAAGTTACCACTACCCCATTTACTAAACACAGTTCTACTATGAATCCATTTATAAGGTTGTTCTTGTAACGATATACCCCAATTTGGCATTAGAGCAATATCAGATGAAATACCCTGATATATCCAATTCGTTGCTTGGTATATTGCTCCTAAGTGTTGTTGTCCAGCATCAGCATAAGATAACAATAATTTAATTGCCTTATCATTTTCTTTTATCCATTTAAAAGATTGTGATATTGCATATGATTCAATGTTAGAACCATAACCATCATCACAATACAAACGTGTCAATTCTAAGATGTTATCTTTGGTTAATCCTTCACAAACCGAAGTTGCTGCTTTTGCACCAACAGGAAATCCGTAAATGATACAACCAATCAAACGGTCACCATCAAATGTCATAGCATCTTCACTTTTATAATAGATACCTAATGCATATCTACACGATGTCCAAGCATGCGTATAGTGCTTCTGAACAATAATATCTTTGGCGATATTCTTAGCGATTGGTGCGATGTACACTTTACTTACATCACAATATTGTTTACCTTCTACTTTCATTACCAGAATTTCTTTTTATCTTTATCTTTTTTAGGTGGATTTGTTTCCAACTCTTTTTTCAATTTCTTTTTTTCAGCTGGTGTTAGGTTTGTCATTTTCTGCCATTCATCTAACTTTTCCCAACTATCTATTATATAATAACCCTCTTTATCCTTTATTAGTTTTGACATTTGCTGCTTTTGCTTTTTCTAATACCGATTGTTTCTTTTCCAATTTAGCCAGCTTTACTCTTTGTTTCATTTGCTTATCATAGCCTGCTGGATATTTGTTTATCACTTCTATTGGTCCATTTGGAAATTTCTTTAAATCATATTTCCAAACCGATTCACATCCATCATCATCTTTATAAGTTACTTCAAACTTTGTAGGTTTGTCAATAGGTTTATCAGGCCACCTTCCCATAACATAATTTTATACAAATATACGAAATTATTTTGATATTGCCAAATCTATTGGGTCCATTTTATGCACCTCATCAATAATATCCAATTCTACCTTTGGATATGGTAAGACCTCATGTTTAAGCGATTTTAAGAGGGCTTTACGCTCCTTTTTATCTTTGGTTAGAATATACACATATCGGTGCTTACGTGGTTCTCTTTTAATCCAGAATGGGCTTGTAACCATTGTCTGAATTATCTTCGGGTCATTCGTTCCATACTTCACATAAGAAGTCCGAGAATGATGCCATTCATCATCTTCACTCCATTTGAAACTCCAACTATCTGACCATCTGATTTTGTTACCCTGATATATCCAATTGGTAGCTTGATATACCGTTCCTAAGTGCCCAGCGTTTGGGTCTGAATATGATATAAGTGCTTTGATACGAGGTACATTAGTTCTTAACCATTCGAAAGTTTGTCCAACAAACCAACTCTCAATGTTACTACCATATCCATCGAATACGAATAATCTTGTCAATTCTAATACACCATCTCTAGGAAGTAATTCGGAAATTGATGCGCCGGCATTTCTACCAACAGGGTCACCATAACAGGCTACACCAACTAATTGCTCATTCACTCCACTAAAGAATGAATGCTCATCATCGGATATATAAAATAAACCCAAAGCATAGGATACCTTCGTCCATATCCCACTATAATGGTTATTGACAATAATATCCTTTGCAATATTTTTATTGATTTCTCTTATTGAGAATTTGGATATATCACAATATTGTTTACCTTCTACTTTCATAGACTACCAGACCAAAATTCGTTTAAATGTGCCCAAGTTTTACGTTGAACAATTTTCATCACATTGGCTGGTGAAACTTTATTGTTACGGGCAATCACCTTTATATTTCGGTGTCCCATATTCCATAATCTTCTGATGTTTAGAACTTGCTCATCTGTCAGTTTAGC
>JACCDX011778303.1_pt1 | contig 43986 bp, 40 predicted proteins | sample 7449681 | NCBI WGS metagenome assembly JACCDX01 (sample SAMN15323450, study PRJNA562643) | freshwater metagenome | isolation source: river surface water | place: USA:Blue River Watershed | collected 2017-08-18
CCCCTCGCCACGTCGGCAGATATCATATATTGTCTATTGTAATTTGGATGCTCCCATATCCAAAGGTTTCCATCGAATCCTCTTTTTTCAACCGGGTCCATTACATAGGTTTCTTTATACCACGTTAATAATGCCGGGTCGATTACGGTATCACCTGAACCAATAAAGTCGCAATCACATTCTTGTGCTGCTCCCTTAACTCCTAAGATTCTCGTTTGTTCATCTCTCCACGCTTGATTTCTTTCAGGGTGTACAGTCCAATGTAAGTTAATACAATTAAAACCATTTTGTCCAGCTTCACCTGCTACCCAAGTTTTATGGAAGAAGTTACCCACACCATTTGGTGTAGAAAGGATAATCGCAGAACCACCCGTTGATAGTGTTGATTGTGCTGATAACCAAATTTCATCGATATCTCTAATGAATGCCGCCTCATCCACTACCAACAATGATAATGCCTCCGAACGTCCGGCATCAGGTGAAGATGCAATTGCTTTTACCTGTGAACCATTTTTAAGTTTAAGTGATAGTTTGTTATCTTCCACTGCCGCAGATGAACCATCTCTTAACCAAATAGGAAGTAAATCATGCATAACCCTAACCTTCTCTACTAAGTTTTTTGCAACAGTTACTTTAGTTGCGATAACCAATGCATTGAAGTCTTGGTTGAATATCATCTTCCAAAGAATATATCCTGCTGAAAGAGTTGATAAACCCAACTGACGGGATTTTAGAATGATGTTAAAACGATTATCTTTAAAATCCGTTAAACACATCTCCTGGAAAGGATAAAGGTGAAAGGGTATTTTTCCTCTCACCGGATGCTGAATCATACAATACTTTTTCATAAAGTGTATCGGGTCTAGCGCACACTTTTTGTATTCTTCAGCAATAATTTGCTTTAAGTTCTTAGTATTTTGTTGAACTTGGTTGCTCATTATTTTTTTACTTTAATCTTCCAATAAGTACCAAACCCAACATATGGAGAAAATCCACCGGTAGTACCATCCACAACTCTATTGTTCACACCTAAAGTAAATTGATATATTTTATCTTTCTTAGTTTTTAACATTAAGCCTGCTCCTACTGAAGAAACAACATCAGCTTTATTGAATCCACCATTTAAACCATAATATACTTGATTTCTAGCTGGCTCTTTAACAATAAGTTCTTCTTTGATGATTCTTTCTTTTACTTTAGCATCCCAAGTTCTACCTAAGATTCTATTTTTTGTGATAGTATCGGTAAGGGCGATAGTTCCTAATCCACCATCCAATATCAATGTATCTTTGTAAACTATCTTTGCTAAATAATCTTTAAGAATAGCTGCACTATCCACACTTACCAATTCTTTTAAAACTAAAGTATCTACATCAATTACTTCATGCACGATATCTTCACCTTTTTTGGTTACTACTTTTACTTTCTCAACTTCAATGGTATCGATTGTATGCTTTAATACTTCATACTTTTTACCATCGATACGAATAGTTCTACCACCTGGCATAATTCCACCTGGGTTAAACCATTGTAACAAAATCCAAATTACCAATGCTACGATAGCAATGTTCTTAAAATTAACAAATTTTTTCATAATTTTTTAAATTTTTATAAGCTCTGGGTGATTTAATTCACGTAACTTATCTTCTAATGCTGCTTTCCTCTCCAATAGAGCTTCGATTGCTTCGGTTGCACCATCGATATCTTTTTGTAAATCTTCTTTTACTTTTTCTATATCAACATCATAATGCCATTTTTGAATCGTACCATCTTCATTAATAAATTCTAATGTTTGCGATACACCCTTTAATGCTTCTTCGAATTGAGCTTTCAAATCGATGACATATGATAGTTGGTTATTTGATATTTTATAATCTTCATAAAATGGATATGTTCCATCTGCTCTTAATACACTCTCTTCTTTTGCTAAACAAGTAGCACACTTTCCAGTCTTACGAATAAGTTTTTTATCTGCATTACTATATTGTATAGTATTACAATCTTCAGCTTGACAATTACTTAGTTTTTCCAAATATTGTCTAACATCATCCATTTGAGAAACTGATATTTTGTATCCCTCCTTTTGCTCCCAAGTCTTTCCTTCCTTATCAGTCCAAATCTCACCTACACTTCTCTCACTATCTACTTCACCTTCATAACCATGCACTCTTTGAGTATTATCTTCTCTACCAAATACCGTATCAATTATCTTTTTACGGGTTGGATGAATGTAATTATTTTTTTGTTCAAAACTTTTTCTTTTGCTCATAATATTATTGTTTATAACTTATTATATATACATATATATAAGATTTATCTTCCAAACTTAAAAATTCCTAAAATTTGATTCAACGGAGCGAATGTGCCCGTTAATTTATAGGTATTTCCTTTGTAGAAAAATACCAATCCTTCATTTGGAACTAATTTTTCAAATCCGCCAATAGCGTTTAATCTAGCCAATTCCTTTTCTAATCGTTTTATTTGAGCTTCACTACCACCACTTCTAATATCAGATATAGATGATTCCAATGATGTTCTAATAGATTGTAATGCTGAATCAGGTTGTGCAGTTAATACTGAACTCATAAACGATAATACTTCTGCACCAACTCCCAAAAAGATATCTTCAAATTTACGAAGATTTCCTTTCATAATCTTATCTTTAGCATCTTTATCTACACCATCAGCCCATTTTCTAGCATCTTCATCAGCGATTGATTTGATTGTAAATGATTTATTATCAAATGCCCATCTTCTTGCCAATCCTTCTTTTTCTAATTGTGCTAAATTCTTTTTTGATTTATTTACAAAATTCATCCACCAAGCATAATGATATTCAGCTACACCATCTTTATCAGATAAACTAAATTCAGATTGTAATCTCGATAACATCCCATTAAACTTACTTTTTTGAGAACTTAATTTCTCATCCTTTGGTAATTTAGTAATTGGAGGTCCTTGTAAGGTATATGTACTTTGTACATGCTTATTTATATTCTTAATCATATTAGCCAACTTACTTTCAGCGCCTTTTACTGCACCGATTGCATTTCCTTTTTCATCGTATTCAACTACGTTGTGGAATACTAATAGATTTTGTCCGTAAGGAATTACATTTGCGTTTTGTGGGTAGATTACTTCTAAATTACAAAATGCTGAACCATCTTTGAATATACTTTGTCTTTCTTTTTCTCCCAATCCACTAATTGCTGCAGATAAATCTCTCATTGCGAAATTATATGCATCACTCAATGCGCCTCTACCACCAAATTTAGATGCTAATGCGCTCATATCTAATGCACTTGCCCCACCATTTGCTAAATGCCCTTTGTTACGAGCTGCAACTAATCTACCATTTTTCCAACTGATTGCTAAAGCCTGTCCATCGGTTTTTTCTCTAACTACTCCCAACTTACCATCTAAAGCATTGTTGATAATTTTTTTCAAATCACCAAATGTAAGGTTCATTGAAATATCAAAAGGATGGTTCATATGTCCATATGCTCCACCTTCATTAATCATTTGTTTTGATTCGTAAATGTGTCCGTTTCTTCTACCAAAATCTCTTAATAGAATTCCAGCTGCTGCGTTTGCTTCATTTTCAACATCAGAACCAGTTGCACCATCTTTATAACTTCCAACAGTTCCAATTTCTCTTTGCTTTAAGTGAACCAATTCGTGTGCCAATGTTCTTAATATATCAGGCATACTTCTATTTGATACATACACATATATTTCATCGGTATTTGGGTCATACCCACCAAATGATTTAAATGTTGTAGCAAATTCATTATCCTTTACTAATCTTATTTGAAAAGGAAACTTATTTAATGTTAATCTTTCTTTTGCAAATTTAATAAACTCACCTATAATTTGAGCTTTACTTTTTTTTTCTGCGTTTTCGTATAGGCCCAATTTATCAGACCAATCTGAAATTTCTTCGTAATCAGAATCTCTTAAATCTCTTTCAATTTTTCGTCTATCTGCTTTTGGGTCTGCTGATACTACTGATGCTATTTTCTTTTTACCAAAAGAACTAGCTCTATCGTACATTTTCATAATAGCCTTATAGTGCCAATCGCCAGAACCAACTTCGTTAAATGCTGATGGAGTTTTTACTTTTACCCAACCACCATGTCTAAATAATCTTGCTGGTATTGGTAACGTAGAACCAATTGGTAATTTGGATTGATACTTTTTATCAATTCCTATTACCTTAGTAACAAACTCTCTCGTTTTATTATCAGCTCCAATTAATTCAACCTCTACTTCAACAGGCTGTCCACCTATTTTAATTTTACCTTTAAAAAATCCTTTGTTGATTTCACTTAGAGTTCTAAATGTAGTTGCCTGCTTACCATTGATTGTTGGCATTCCGTGTGAATCAGTTCCAATATCTTTAACGGTAACTTTTTTGTTTTTAAACTTACCCATTAAAACTTCATCACCTTTATCAACATCTACGCTAACATCTTCTTTCATTAAATCTGCTGCTGTATTCTTTGGTGCTTCTCTTTTATAGTTTGCAATTACTTGCAACATTTGTTCATCGGAAAGTTTATAATTTTGCATAACTTCCAATGTTTTTTCTATAAAGTTTGGTATGAATTTTTTAGTATCAAATCCTTCTTCATTATCTTTACTTTCGAATATACCAGCCGCGCCCAATGCTATACCACCTACTGAAGCTTGTCCGGCATTAGCCCCTAATGCTTCAAAAGCAGAGTGTTTTATAATATCCTTCATTACATATGAACCCAAATGCCCTCCTCCGAATTTGGCTGCAATCTTTGCACCGGCCCCTTGCGCAATACCACTAACACTAGCTCCTTTCATAGCAGCTGCTCCACCACCGATTATAGCTCCGGTAACCGCAATTGAACCGAGTATTAATGCGGATGTTTTTGCAAGATTTTTAAGACCACTTTTTTGTCTTTTACTTTCTTTCCACGATTTTTCTGCTAATTCCCTTTGTTCCGGTGTTAAATCTTCTCTATATACAGGCTCTTTTGTTGTTTTTGGCTTTCCTAACCAATTTGTATCTTGTACCTTATTTCCATCTTTATCTACTACATCATGTCCGTGTTTATCTTTTTTATAAACAGGAACATCTTGCATTTTAGGATTTGGTTTACCTTGAAAATCAGTTAAACCACGAGTATTCGGGTCCTCTTCTGTAAAATCATCCCAATGTACGTTTTTACCATTTTTATCTTTTACAGCTCCAAATCTTCCGGTAGTTGCTAATGATTTTATAGCTCTACCAGTACCCACCATCATTTCTTTGTTGTGCTCAAACGTATGCTGAATACCATGTCCAATATAAGATGCTGCCTTTTTTAATACATCAATCGCTCCTTTTCGTTCTTTGGATTGTGGATTATTTACAGTATCCATTGAATGATTATCTTCATCAGATAATCCCTTTCTAGCTTTATCTAAAGTTTCTTTTACTTTTTCAACTTTTTTATCTTCAGGACTCATTTCGGCAGAAGATTTTAACTCTGCTCCATTAAGTTTTTGTTCTGGCGGAGGAGCCTGCTCTCCCGGCTTTCTGCCACCTTTTGGGGCGCCATCCATTTTACCCTTTTCAGTATCACCCTTTTTAACAGGTTGACCTGATTGTGATGGTGTTGTTGGTTTTGGTGTTTGTGCTTTTGTATCTACACCTTTCTCTGCATCGGGTCCAACCATTTTAACCGCCTGAATATGTGCTTCGTGGTCTTTTGGTAATCTTAATGCGCCTCTTACAGTGATTTTTTTCTTTTTACCATCAGCGGCAGTATAATTAATTTCCTTATCCATTACGGGATTCGGTTCTTCTTCTAAGAAATATTCTTCAATAAAATCATCAGCTTCTAAAACTAATTTTGCTATTTGTTCCGCAATTGGGTCATATACATAAGAATCATCAGTAGTTGCTACTGAACGAATATCATCGTTTTTCTTTTGTATCTTTTTAACATCCTCTTTCGATGGATAACCTTTTATAAATTCCTCTTTTATTAATTTGCTAGTTATCATTTTATAAATTTCTTTATCGAATTTTGGATATGCTTTTAAAAATAATTTTTCAGCTTTATCCGAACTTAACCATTTTCTTACATCAGTTCCACTAATTGGATTTGATTCAGGTGGTATAATATAAGTATAACCAATCTCATCATAACCATATCCCGTCTTACCATTATATGGTTTAAAGTATTTTCCCGCTAATCGAGTTGCATCTTTTTCACCAACTGCGGCAATATATGCAGTAGTTTTACCATCGAATGGGGCTAATATTTCTTTTGGAGCGTATGGATTTGATACTTTTACAATTTTGCTTGGCGGAATTCCAAACATTTTACCCATTATAACAACCTTCTCTTTGAAATTGAATGGAGATTTACCACCATCGGTTTTATCGGATGTGCCAATGTAAACATTATTAGCACCAAATTTTGATACTAATTTTTGATATGCGGCATAGTGTCCTTTATGGAAAGGTTGAAATCTACCCGAATATACTACTATTGTTTTCTTAACTACTGGTTTATCCACAATTCTTTTTTGTATATAAATATTCTTAAATAAGGTTATTGTTATTTTTTAGTAAAAAACTTACTATACCTTCTTGCATTCTCCTATGATTTACCGAAAAATCTAAGAATAATTGCTGATTATGTTTGCAAATACCTTTAACATTATTTAAAAATTCATCCTTTTCTTCTTTTGATTTTTGTGCAAATTTTCCAATTTCATGTGAAATTAAATGAAGTCGTTTATCATCATCGATACACTCATCATAACTTTCATCAATAAATGGTGAGAATGTTTTAAATCCTAATGATTTTATATACTCCAATGATTTAGCAGGTCCAACTAAAATAAATGGTTGGCAATGTCCAATTGGTTTCCAAATCTTTTCACTCAAATATCCCGTTGGAAATTGGGATTCAGGTTCATTGTTAGGATTTTTTCTAATTTGAAAAAATATAGATTCGGTAACAATACTCAAATATGAATTTAAATAAATACTTTTATCTTCGAACCCATAACCTGCTATTTTTGTCAAATCATCTATATCCAAATGTCTGGACTCATTTTTTATAAGATTTATAAATTCCGCATCGTTAACATAATTTAAATTTTGCTGAATGAATCCTTCGTTGTAAAAACGATTATCCCAAGAAACCAATGAATTATCCAATCCTAATTGATATAATTTGTATAATAATACCAATCTATGTGGCTTCCAATGCCTACATAAAAATAAAAAATCTTTCTTTTCAGAACCTATACTATCTTCAAACTCATTATAAGTTGCAACAGTATTTTTACGTGGTTGTATTTTTCCAACTTGCGGTTCGTGATTATCTTCTCCCCAATATGAAAAGTTTGGATTATTTAAGGTATTAAAAAATTCTTGCGATTTAGCTATTAATGCCTGATTATAATCTAATACATTATAGTTGTATCCTAATTTTTTAATATTTTTACCTAATTTAAAATCCTGAAATACTAAAAATATCTTTTCTTCAGGTATTTCATGCTTTTTAAAGAAATCAAATATTTTTTGGAAATTTTCTTTAGTTATCCCCAACCCACCATCTATGATATAATTTATTAATACATTACCATTCCATTTTTTAATTTCATCAATTGCTTTTTGAGACATAAACTCCAATGCAAATTGATAATGCACATCGCTATAATTTCCAAAAAATTGTTCTATGTTTCCAAATGGTTCTATTACATAAAACCACTCATATCCTTTACCATTTTTTTCTCTATCCCAAATTATTTCATATACCGATTTTCTTTCTATAAATTCCCATAAATAATTACTATTATATACAGGCCAATCGGATTGCCATCTTTGTTTAAAATATGCATCGGATTGGTCGAACTTAAAATCAGATGCTTTATGTATAGTTGGTAAAAACTTTGGATTTAAACAATTTGGTTGCTCACCATTATAGGTCATTACATCATATCCAAATACTAGCTTCATATTAATCTTACTTTTATATCATTTTTATTTAAAAATGGCTTTATAATTTGATTTACAAATTTTCTATTCATATAAGATGATACGTGTCCTAAAAACCATTTATCATCCATATAGCTTCGTATATCATCTAATGAATTAGTGCCATCACAATGCTCCATAAATAATAAATTACTCATATTATCACCTCTATCGTGTATATTTTCTACTAAGTAAAATTCCGAATCTAAATCAAAATTACGAATAGCCCATTCTATTTGCCCACCATACTTTGTCAAATTATCTTCATTGTAAAACCAATGATTTTTATTTACCAATGATATCAAATAATGTGTATATGGATTATCGGAATAATCGTAATTTAAATCATCTTCCCAAGTATTAGGAATATATTTTCTATCTAATATTGCTTCTGAAAATTTACAATTGTTATTTTCTCTATAATTTGGGAATCCATAGCCAGAAGTTGCTATATAACTTTTAGAAAATTGATTTTGAATATCAAATGAAAACCATTGTATCCCTTTGCTTGTTAAATAGTTTTCTAAATATAATTTTGCTTCCAAATGATTTATAAAAGATTGCTCAACGGATTTTACATATTCAAAATATGATGGTAAAAACTTTTTTGCTTTATTTTCTATATGGTCTAAATTAAATCCACCGGTTAACATCCAATATCCATATTCTCCATTGTACTCTTTAGTATCAATCCAATCCGTAATATGTGCATGCGAATGATTTGTTTTATTCTCAATCACAATATCCAAATCCTTCATTTTGGATGGAGATATATAAAATGATTCTCTAGTCCAAGCAGACCATTGTATAATAGCGGATATATCCTCTATACTTACACCATTATTAAGTAAAGATTCTATTTTATAAATTGTAGTTCTAGCTATCGACCAATTGTCGTGAGTAGCACTACCCATATTATAAACTTCAGCTTCATAATCTTTTTTAATCCAATGTGGCCAACGCCACATTTCTATCCAATCAGATAAAAAATCGGTATCATTTCCTTCTAAATTTATTCTTCGTGCTTGCCTTGTAAAAGAACAACCGCTTGCTACAATGTGTTTCATTAAGCTTTATTGTAAATATTTAAAATACTTTGTGGATAAATTTCTTTAACCATTTGATTAAAGTTACCTGCTGTATAATGATTGTATTCTGTTTTAAATTGTCTTAATTCTTTTTTAGTCATCTTCATCACTTCATCGGTAAATGCTAATATAGATGCCATTCTATTCTCATCATTTAGTATAGAATCATATTCATACTTCCAAAAATCAAAATTATATTTTAATCCCATCGATTCCAATGTAGATATAGTATTTGGTTTTGATAATAATATAAACGGATGCCCCATTAGGGTTGGCTTCATTACTTTTTCAGATATATTATTCCAAGTTGGTTGAGTATCAGTTGCACCCGGTGAACGTTGTACGTGATAAAATCTAGTCTCAGCGGCTACATCAAAATATGAATCCAAATAAGATACAAAATTATATGCGTTTGCTCTATCTCTATAATCATCATAGTTTGCATAATCGTTTAAATGTGGTAATAGTTTAACTACATCTAAAGTTTTGTAATAATTTTGAAATTTCATAGGAACGAACTCATTAAATAAATCGGGTTCGTAATCAGGACCTGTTGCTGACCATATGAAATCCTTTAAGTAGTCGTTTTTATGTAAATGATTTAAAAATTCTAATTTATGAATTCTATTATGTCCGGCGTAGAACATACCTTTAAACTTTCTTAGTATTCTATATGTAGTATCTTCTACTCTTTTAAATGCTAATATATTTTGTGGTATTAAACTATCGGGCTTTACATAGTGAAAAAATAATTCTTCAAACCATAAATGGTTTTCTTTTTTTGAAATTATATTTTTACTAATTACATAACTTTCAACATCTACTAAATTAGAAAGAGAATTCATATTAGCTTCGGATATCTCTTGGTTATCATATGTAGCTAAATCATAAAATACATTCTTTAACTTAATAGATTGTAGTCTACTTTGCAATCTTTCCCAAAATAATGGAATAGAAAAATCAACAGATTGAATTGATATGAATAGAGAAGTATCGGAATCTATTGAATCCAACTTTACCAAATCAAATACAGTAAATAAACAAAAAGAACCAATTAATTCGTTAAAATCTGATTTTGGTTCTGCATCTTTGAAATAGTATTTTCCTTCGGAATCTTTTCTATAATGAACGAAGCATAACTTCTTCATAATTAAAACGATTTATAGATGAATGGGTCTCTTTTTTTAAGCTCCTCTAATTTTTTTTGAATTCTTTTTTTAGTTTGTCTTTCTTCGTATTTTTTTATAAAAAAAGAAATAATTGGAATTTTTTTAAGTATCTGTTTCATAATATTAATTTTGGTAATATAATTCAGGGTATTCAACTAAACAATGAATACCACCTTCCTTCATAGCATAAGTATATGCCAATTCAATATCAGTTGGTGTTTTTAAATCGTGAAATTCGATATTCTTACACAATGATTTAAATTCTTCAATGTAATTTCCTTTATGCTGATGACCGGGGTCTAATGGTTTATCTGAACCCTTACCTAATCTAATAATCACATTTGGTTTTTTACCTGTCATTATTTCAAACTTATCTAAATGATTAATCATTTGATTTGCCGCTGATATAATAAAATCCCAACGAGGATAAAATGTAATAACTCGTTTTCCACTCATAGCCAATCCTAAACTCATTCCCATTTGAGTTTCTTCCATAACAGGCACTTCAATCATTTTTTCTTTAGGAACATTTCCTAAAGTTGTACTCATTGGATTTCCTGCATAAACTATTTGTTGTCCAATAAAGATTGTATCATCCAATTTAGATAATTCTGTCATTGCGTTTGTCAACGCATCTTTATATGGAGAATATTGTGGTGTACTCATAATTAATTAATTAAGTGATGAAAGTTATGATTTACATATTTTAAAGTATGTATTCGTTTTAGTTCTTCTAAAAACTCATTAAATAAAATATGCTCTTCGTTAAATATTTGTAATTCTTTCAATGTATCTGCTGAATATGTTCCCCAATCTACAATTTGTCTGTAATTGATTGATAATCCCCATTTAAAGTTTGAATTTTTAAATATATTAGTTATCAATTCATAAAACATATACATTTCTTTGTAATTTTGTTTACTAACAACCATAGAACAAACGAACTCTTCTATAATATGGTCTTGCGTTGCTAAAAAGTTTAAATTAGTTATTAATCTATCCCAATTACCATTTAATCTAGTTTTATTTTCGTATGTATCTTTGGTAGCGCCATCTATACTAATTTCAATTGTTTTAATATATGGTGTAGCTTTCATTTGATTCCAAAGCTTTTCATCCAATAGATTACCATTGGTAATTATTTGCAATTGCTCTAACTTTGGATATTTTGTTATATCAAAGTTTATCAAATAATCTCTATAAATCTTTGAGTAAAACGGGTCACCACTTCCTGTTACCATTATACGTTTCAATCCACTTGCAAAGTTATCTTCAATAGATTTTAGCAAATGCAACTTTGCTTTATGTTGAGGAGATTGTAAATCATCATTTGGAATTAAATTAACTCTACACGATGGACATCTCAAATTACAACTTCTATCAAATCCAAATAAAATCTCTTCAGGGGGATTCTTATAATTTATAATATCTTCTTCGGTATGAATATTGTAAATCTCTCTAAATTCATCTATTTCTTTAAAAAGATATGGTACTCTGCCTGTATTTATTAATTCATTTAATCTAGGACATATTGTGTGATTACAATATTTGTAAGTACCATCTAAAACTGATTTACGGATATTTTGTGCTTGAGTAGATGTCCAATTTCGCATTACATCATCGGTTTCATTTACTGGCAACCAACTTTCATTTCCGTTTTCATCTACTCTAATACTTTGTGGTGCCCAAGAAGGACAGCATACGAATTGAGATGACCATTGTACATCGCTGTACATAAACGGCATCTCACAAACGTATTTTTTAAGTATTTCCTCTTTATTATCCATTAAGGTTTTGAATTTGGATTGAATTCGTTTTTATGTTCTTTATACCATTTTAACGCATCTTCTAATCCACTTTTTAAATCATATTTAGGTTTCCAACCCAAACTCTGAAGTTTCTCATTAGAAAGTAATCTAACAGGAATCATCGGTGCTTTGTTACTTACATATTCAATTGGGTTTGTATTACCTTCAATCTCTTTTATAGTATCTAATACTTTATTTACCGAATAACCCTGTCCATAACATACATTGTAGATATCATATGTATCAACGTTTTCAGCTACACATATAAATCCACTAACCATATCATCAACGTGAATTACATCCCTAATTTCACTACCATCTCCCCAAACAGGAATAGGATTTAATCCATCTGCTACTTTACGAATATTTGCAGGAGTAACGTGACACTTTTCATAATCATATTTATCATTCGGTCCAAATGCGTTTGAAGGTCTAATGATTACACACTGCATTGGATTATGAATATGATTTGATAGGAAATCACAAAGAGTTTCACCATAACGTTTCATATTACCAACTGCTTTGTAAACAGGGAATATATTTGGTGTTTGACAATTTTCAGCCTCATAGCAAAAATTAGAACCTAAATCAGGATAAACAGTATTAGATGAAATGTACATAAACTTACGAACTTTTGCTTTCCAAGCCTGCTCCATTAAGTTTACATTCATTTCTACGTTTGCCGTAACGTGTAATAGTGGGTTAACTTTCGTATCCAATGCGTTTGATGTATTTGCTGCACAATGAAAGATTACATCTACTCCTTCGGTAACTTTGTTACAAAATTCTGCGGTTTGTAAATCGCCTTTAATGTGCTCTACAAATTCAGTTCCTACGAAATCATTTCTTAATTCTCTCGCAAATGTAGTTGCTCTTAAATTGGTATAACCATTTTCATATAGCATTTTTAATAGTCGTGAACCAATGAATCCACTTGCGCCTGTAACTAAGATTTTATCTGTTTTTTTCATATTTTTTATTTAAAAATTTCCCAATTTAAAACTACATCATTTACAAATTTATGAGTTAATAAGGATGATGTGTGCCCATACCAACTTTTTTCTAAGTATTGTTTTTGTTCATCTATATTCATTCCATTCATTTCTCTCCATAATACTTTTGGTAAATCGTAATTACCATCCGATAAATTATAGTCAAAGTTTCTAATACTCCATTCTATAATACCGCCATACGAATGTACGGAATTTTCTTCAAAAAACCAAAAATATTTATCAAAATCTATTCTATCAGAATACATTTTTACATAAGGATTATCGTATATCATCAAACCACTACCCCAAGTATTTTCTACTTTTCTCTGTTCAATCATTTGCTGATATGGTGTTCCAAATTTTGGATTATCCCAAATATGAAATGGTGGAGTTCTGGCTTCTAATGCTGGCTTTGAGAAGTTATTATTCATATTGAATGAATGGAATTTGGTAACTCCAACTTTCTCCAACCAACTTAATAATCCAATTAAAGAATCAAACCAATCGATGTATCTTTCTTCTTTAGACATTACACTATCTAAGTAATGTGCACAAAACTCATCTACTTTGCCTGGATGGTCTGTTAAATTATATCCACCCGTTAAATAATAATATCCGTGCTGATAACAATGTTCCTTTTCTCCAAATTTGATAAAATCATTTGTATGTGGATGGGAATCATTTTTTTCTAACCATAGTTTTGTTAAATCGTTTTTTGGATTTTCTTTGTATTTGGATGGTGAAATAAAAAATGAATTACGAGTCAATGTAGTCCATTGTGCAATTACAATAATGTCTTTTGGATTAACTTTTTGATTGAAAATCAAATCGTTTACCTTATAGAAGATAGAACGACATATGGTTTTATTATCATTTGTAATAGTTCCATAATTATGAAATTCAGCATCTTTATCCAACTTTCTCCATAACCAATGAAACCAAGTATAATCTTGCTTTGGGTCGTTTTTCCATCTATCCTCCATTTCTGGTAAAGATATATTCATTCTATAATTGTGAGTGAATGAACAACCCGATGTAACAATGTGTAACTTATTTTCCATTAATATAATGATTGTACGTTTTTCTCAATGCCTCTTTGAAACCTAATTTTGGTAACAATCCAATTTCAGTTTGCTTTGTAGTATCCATCTGCCTACGCATATCTCCGTTTGGTTTAGATGTATCCCATTTTATAGATATATCTTTTCCGCTAATTTCTATTAGTTGCTCAATCATAGATTTGATTGTAATTTCTTCACCTGCTCCAAAGTTTATTGTAGTGTGAATTTCCTTTTCGTATAAATCTAATATAGCATCAGCTACATCGCCGGCATATACAAAATCTCTAATCGGTGTACCATCACCCCATGCTTCGATTTCATTTTCTGCTTCAAATACTTTCTTACATTGTGATGCAATTACTGTTCCATTACCATCGAAATTATCATATTCACCAAAGATATTTGCCGGTCTGATTATAGACCACTTATCATAGTTAAACTGAACTTTATATGATTCTAATAGAATTTCTCCCATTCTTTTACTCCACGATGGAAACCAATCTGCTTCCGATGGTAACGTTTTCCATACCGAATCTTCTACAAACTTTTCCGCCGGCGCATAAACTCCAACCGAACTTACAAATACTAACCAAATATTATGCTTAGCACATTGGTGTATGATTTCAGTATTAATCTTAAATGATGGGTATAGAAAATCTACGGGTTTTGTTTTTGCTCTTAAAGGAGAACCTTTTATACCAAAACAATTCAATACCACATCTGGCATTTCGTAGAAAAATAAATTTCTTACATTTTCTTCATTAGTTAAATCTAATTCATAAAAAGTAAATCTATCTGATTTTGGTAAATCGTTTGAATATTTTAAATCAACTCCGATTACATCGTATCCTTTTTCTAAACACTTTTTTACTAAATGTATTCCCACCAAACCACTACATCCGGTTATAAGAATTTTATTGTAGGCTTTATCCATTGTTTTTCTATTTTTTCTAAGTTATCTTTAAACATTGTTTTATCTGCAAATGTTAATAAATGATTACGATTGTGAATCATAACATCGCTTATAGAATTATACCAACTATGCAATTGCTCTAATGGTAAATTTGAAATACGTTCTATTTCACTACACACTTTTACATATCTTTTTTCATTATCCTTTATATCATCATAGCTCTCATCTATAAATCCATCAAATGTTTTAAATCCCAACGATTGTAGATATTTTAAATACCCATATGCTCCAAATATAATAAATGGTTGTAATACAGCCATCGGATTACATATTTTTTCTGTTAGGAAAATATCATTCTCAAAATTGGTTTCGGTTACAATGTATATGTAAGAATCTAAATATATTTCTTTTTTGAATGCTCTTGCTACTTCAAAAGATTCTTTATCTTCCGAATCCTGCGTATCTACTTCTATTGGAATTTTATTCATAAAAGATTCTTCTGCTGCTTTTGTTGCTGAATCAAAATCTTCTACGCCTGTCAAATAAATTGCTCTATTATCTGATTTTTTTAAGAAACTGGCATAAACTTTATCCCACATATTTTTTGCTTCTAAGAAACATCCAAATGTATATCTAAATGGTTTTTGTGAATTTCTATTTAAACAAACAAAATATTTACTTCTTAAATTATCGATTTCGAATTCATCAATCCACTCTGTTTTATATCCTAATGTGAAATTTGGTTGGGATTTTAAATTTTTTATTTTAATTGCAGTGCTTGATATAATCGAATCTTCAAAATAAAAATTATAAGATTTTGATTCAGGCAAAAGTTGATATAAATTAGATGTTCCTACAAAGAAGTGAAACATATCTATACTCAACCCCATATTCAAAATCACTTTCCCAAATTCTTCTAAAAACCAACTATCAGAAAATGGTTCGTGCGAATAGTTTATAATAAATTTAATTCTACCCTTTCGTGCTAAATCTATAACTTTTTGAGATACGCCTGTTCTAAACGAAGTTGAATACTTTACATTATTTGAGTTTTTAAATTCATTACCATCTAATAATCTTCTATGGTTACCAAAAATTTCTATCGGATAAAAATATTTCTCATCATTATTTGGTACACCATCTTGTGCTATTATATAATTTTTTGATTTATTTATTAGATTACCATACAATTCAGAATGGCATGTTGCTAATACAAATTTTTGATTATTTGTATCGTAGTTGTATTCATCTGAATGTTGGTTATAATACGAAACTATTGCCTTATCAAATAAATTTGGATATGGTTTTCTTCTTTTAAAATCGTATCTATCGTATATGAATTTTAACATATTAAAATGCTATCCACTTACCCGTTCCGTAGTGTGGAAATTTTGATTTGTATTTGTAATAAATTACATCTGAAGGTACTTCTCTTTTTGTATTCCAAGTTGCTTCGGTTGGTGTGTAAGTTGAAACATCGTTATCTTCAACTACAAAATAAAGTGGTAAATCAAAATTTCTGGCATATTTGTGAACCTCATAAAATATACCACTCTCAAAACTCATATCACCAACAAATGCCCAAACTTTCTCATCACTACCCTTTTCTTTTATTCCCATTGCTACTCCCAATGCAATTGATAAAGTACCACCTACAATTGCCGATGAATAAAATTTATCATCTATATTACAAAGAGTAATTGATTTTCCTTTAAGAATTTCTTCTTCAATCCAAACAGTACAAACTTCTTTTAGTAATGCATGGTAGTGAGAACGCCAAGTACTAAAGACCCAATCCGATGTTTTAATTCTACTAAACACATCTATGAGCTGTTCTTCGTTACCATTTGATAAATGAATGGGACCTCTGATTTTTCCTTCTTCCCAATGTTTTACTATCAGTTCCTCAAAATCAATTAAGGTTTCTGAAGTTTGTTGAATATCCCTTACTATTGGATATTGTTCCAAGTTTTTAATCATTTTCTATTTTTTTAATTAAAATATCCGCTATATTCTTATGGCCGGTGGGTGAAAAATGACCATCGGGGTGGTCAACTTCATCGCATATTCTTAACTTATTATCAGAACTGTAATACATCATTTCATCATATTTTTCAAATTTAATGTAATCATCTTTATTTAAAATTTTAATCAATGGTGTATCCGAATATATTCCAAAATATACTTTAATATTTTTTGATTTTAAATATTCTCTAATTGTATATATTTCTTTTTTAGTTCTTTTGGCTTCAAATTCTTCATTAAACATATTTAAAATATATAACTCATACCATTTTTGTAAATCATCGTAGTGTTGACCCGATGTGTATGGATGGTCTTTTTTTGAAAAAGAATTTACATTAATAACATTTCCTTTATAGTTTACGGTCTTTCTAGATGACATCGTTGTTTGTATAAAGCAATGTACGTTTTTATACATTTTTAGTTTTTCTGAATTTAGTTCAACGTATTCAAAGACTTTTTGAAAAATATTTTCATTTGAATTTCCAGACTCGGATAAATTAATATATTCACAATTAAAATGTTTAGCTATTAAATTAGCAAAACTTAATTCTGCTTTTATTTTATGATGTTCTTTATCCAATGATAGATTGTATCCATATAAATTTAATATATTAGCATTTGATAATCCTCCTGCTTCTGTAAATGAACATCCATTAAATATGATAAAATCGGGCTTCATTATCTATCTCTCTTTTGTAATATTGGATTGTTGTGAGGCCATTCCATTTGAAACTCCGGGTCATTCCACTTTACTACACCTTGCTCATCTGCATCTACATAACCATCTTTGTAAAATAAGTTATAATGAAACATACAATCAGTTAATGCGTAGTGTCCATTTGCAAATCCCGGTGGAACTAATATCTGATTTCTTAATCTTTCTGAAATTATATAGGATTCCCAATCTCCATAAGTGGGAGAATCTTTTCTCATATCCAATACAACTAAGTAGATATCGCCAACCGCCGCTTGAACCAATTTCCACGTTTTATTATCCCAATGTAATCCTCTTAATACGCCTTTGTATGAACGAGAAAATCTACCATGTATTTCACACCCATCGCTCACATAATTCATTACAGGATGCTCTTTCGAATGAAAGGTTGTAAATATCTCACCTCTATATTCTCTAAATACGGATGGTTGAAATTCGGGAACTTCTATACCAAAAGTTTTTGATGGAGTAACTTTAAACTCATCCCATTTACTACTCATATTATGCTTTATTTGCGTAACCTAAAGGAAATCCGTTTCTAAATTCTGCACCCATCTTCGGTACAATCATTTGATAACCCTGAATTAGTTGTTGGATACCTCTATCCAAATCCCATTCGGGTTTCCAACCAGTCGCTTCTATTTTAGCGTTTGATACGATGTAATCTCTTTTATCAGGGTCCTCATAAAAGTCGTTGTATGATACCGCAAAATCCCTTACATGAGATTGTATTTTTTCTAACAATTCTTGCTTTGAAAGATTTGCCGAACTTAATCCCACATTAAACACTTCTCCTTTGTATGTATCGTAATTTTGTAACATAAAAAGAAAAGCAGATGCAACATCTTCAACGTGAATGAAGTTTCTTTTAAAATTCTTTTCAAACACAACAATGTATTTATCGGTAATTGCTTTGTAAGTAAAATCATTTACTAACAAATCAGTTCTCATTCGAGGTGATACTCCAAATACAGTTGCTAAACGAAATGTAATAGCTGTTGTGTTTGCTTTTAAAAAGTTTTCTGCATCACATTTAGTTTGTCCATAAACTGATATAGGTGTTAGTGGTGATTCTTCGGTACACTCCGTTTGCCCTACACCAATTCCATATCCACTATTTGTATTGGGATATAAAATCTTTTTATCTTTAGCGAATCTTACAATATTAAAGATTTGGTCAAAATTGATTTCCTTTGCCAACTTAGGGTCAGCCGCACAAGCGGGAAATCCTACGATAGCAGCCAATGGAATAATTACATCAACTTCTTTACATAATCTTTCTAATTCAGTTACATTACGAACATCTCCATAAATAAATTTAAAGTTTGGATTTGATGTGTATTGTAATAGAGAAGTTTGATTGAATAGTAATTTATCCAAAACAACTACCTCATGTCCGGCATTTAGCATTTTGTCAACTATAACCGAACCTAAATAACCTGCACCACCTGTGATTAATATTTTCATTAAAAGTAAATGTTTTCTAAAGTTGCTTTTGATAAATAATTTCCGTTATGAGTTAACTCCCATACTTTGTATCTATTTTGTTGTTTGAAATCCAAAAAGAATGCTAAATCTTTTTTATAAGGAGTTTCATCCGTAAATACTCTAAGTTCTTCTAAAAATTCAACTAAATTTTCTTCATATGTAGTTGATATATGTTGCATTTCATTTAAAGAACGTAATCCTTTAATTAAGAAACACATATCAAATTCACACTCTAAGTGCATTGCGATATCTGGTACCTGAAAATTACCATTTCCAAATTGGTAGAATCCTCCACCTCCCATTTCACCGAATTTATATGATTGTTTATCCTTTTCAACATATTCTTTCGTATCAACTAATTTAGAATTTACATACAAAGTAAATGTTTTTGAATTAGTATCATCGTTTAATACAACAACTTCAATAAACTCATTCACTTCAGATGCTTCTAAATTATAGTGGAATTGAACAAAAGAATCATCTGTAAACCAATAAGTCCACATCAATGTAACAATATCAATTCCATCATTACCTTTTACTTTATAAAAAGATAACCCCGAATGCTTACCACTTCTACCAAATGCAAATCCTTCTTCGTTGTATCCCATTGTTTCGGGAAATATCTTCACTCTAAGGTATAATGAAAAATCATCATCCATAAATGTGTCAATTTTTCTATCGGTAATATCGTATCTACTTTCGGGCAATATAACCCAAGGTTCTTCTTTTTTTATTAATAAACTCATATTTTTTAAATTTGAATAGTTCCACAAAAATTATAAAATTCTTCCAATTCAGGGAATGTTTTTACGAAATTAGTTCCTCTTCTTTTATCGTGTTCCGTAAAGTATTTGTGGAAGTTGTAACGATTTCTAAGTTGTTTACCGGCATCTTGCGGTGATATCATCCAATCGTATATTCTTTTTAGTTTTTGAACTTCAATATCAGAAAATCCAATATACTTTGGTTCAAATACAGGAATAGCATAGTATGTAATCAACTTAGTTTGTTCTAATATTTTTTTAGAAAAATCGTAAGGTAATACCTGTACAGTCTGATGTAGTGGGTATCTTAAATATGATGAATCTAAGAATACTGCTGAATTCCAATATCTATCATAACTTCCGTATATATCTTTTAAGTTATAAACTTCTTTAATTAATTTGTTATAATTAAACAAACTTAATGCGTTATATGTAGACATAAACGTAATAATAACTCTCGGGCATTTTGTTAAAATTTTATTAACGTTATCCCAAAATCTATTAAATTCCATACCAGTTCTAATATAATCAGCTTGCTCACCCCAAGTATCACATGATGTAAAAATTACAACTTCACTTGCTCTTTCTTCATCTTCGATTCTTTTAAGTTTTTCAATAAACTTATCAATTAATGCATCAGGTGCACCTAAGTTTGAATTAAATGCTAATTTAAGTTGTTTATTTGGATTTGGTTGGTCAATGATATAATCTAACACTTTCCAAGTATCCTTTGCCAATAATGGTTCACCACCCGTAATTCTGAATGTATGTAAATCTTTGTATAAATCTGGCCACCATTTCCAAAATGCTTCGGTATATGGATTGTAATCCTTTTGAGGAATTGGCATTTTATGTTCCTCAATCAAATATTGAGTATCGTTGAATCTATCGGTTGTTGGATATGCGCCGTATTTTTCAATTTCTTCAACCCATTGAGAACTATATGCAGGTCCACAATAAGAACACTTAAAGTTACAAGCATTACTAAATGCAACCTCAACGTATTTAGGATTAAAATCATCTCTCCAATCGGCGTTTTTAATTTGCTCCATAAATGGTAAAGACCAACTCTCTGATGATTTAAAAATTCTATCAGAAAATATATTTGAGTTATCCTCAACTCCCCAACAATAATCACACTCCGTTGGTCTTGCTCCACTCAACATTTCTTTTCTACGAAGTTTTTTATATCTCGTATTGTGAAGTGCCGATGGATTTCGTGCAATCTCTTGCGGAGAAATCGCGTGTGTTCGAGGGTGGTGACAAGAGTGATTATGTCCTACCTGTAAAGATAGAGTTACCTGTGTCCATTTTGCTAAACACATACCCGGTCCTACCGCATCCAATGTTTTCTTCGTATTTACATACAAAGGATTTTGTTGTTCTAAATCAACTTTAAATTTATCTGACATTATTTTCTATTTTAGCTATTATACTATTAATTGGTATTCTTTGTCCTTCTTCTATTCCTATATGAGTTATATATCCACTTTCCCACACTTCCAAATCCATTATTGCTTTATCGGTTTCAATCTCTGCGATAATATCACCCGATTTAACATAATCTCCCTCTTTTACAAACCAACTAACCAATACGCCGGTTTCCATTGTATCAGTCATTCTTGGCATTAATATATCACTCACTTTCTTATAGTTTTTACATTAACCATAAATGCGTTTGGAATATCCATTATCTGCTCTTTACTAATAAATTCATATCTTTCTTTAGCATTTGATAATCCATCCGTTTTGTGGTTAATACTACCTTGCTGCATATTTAAAACATATCTTCTTTCATTTGCTGCAGTAGTTTCTCCTTTTGCCCATTTTTGAATTCCACCTTCTTCAATAATACCTTCAGTTTGATGTGGTAAGCATTCAAATTTACCATCTCTTCTATAAGGAAGTATTGTAGATGGAACTTCTACATTATCCGATTCTATATCTACATTTTGATTTACCATTCTATGTTTTAAATACGAATCATCTTTAACCATACCATTGAAGTTTAGATTTAGTATAGCTGTTTTTTCAAAAGCGTTTCCAAAGATACTATTTCTAACCTCATCGTTATTAAATGCTTTATTCCAAACTTTTATTTTAGCTATATTACCTTTAAACCATTTAGCATGTGTTTGTGTACCAGGCGATGGAGTATGTCCAACAAAAAATGGTTCTACGCCATAACGTTTTAATGGAAAATCAAAATCAATAGGAGATGATGTGCCAGTACCATTTCTAGCATCACTTTCATTACCATTCATATATAGATGCATCTTTTTATTTTTTGCATCCAATACCATTGTTACCCAACTCCATTGATTCTCATATCGTTTCATCCATTGATAAATGTGATTCTTACGTGAATCCCATAACATAGCTGTGTATGCTCTACTATTATTGAATGATAATCCATAATCGTAACCCGGCTTTCTAAAAATTGGGTATTCTACAAATTGTCTTTTAGTATCACCAATTAACCAAATAGGAACTTTTTCTATTTGTTGGTCAGCCTTAACCAATACCGAAATTGTATGAGAATCCGATATTGCATTTCTTAAATTATTAGATGGTAAAATTTCTATAAAAGAATTTACTCCATTAAATTTACCAAATGATTGATTTTCGATTGTTTGATGAATTTGCTTATCAGCCATTCCCTCCAAAACACATCTCCAAAACAAATCATCATCTTCCATTCCCCAATCCCAATAATCATTTGAGTAACCATTGGTTTTATACGCTTGCTCTTTTGAAAACAATACTGCTCCACCAAAGTATTCCTCATACTTTAACATATAGTCGGATTGTGAAATACGAACTGCTATATGTTGTGGGTTATCGGTTGGAAATGAATAATCACAACTATCATCCTCTGGCACCATATCAATATCATGCCATACAATGTAATCACAACCATCTTCAAATGCTGCTATTGCTGCAACATTTTTCATCAATCCTCTATTGAATAATTCATCATCATTTTGATGCCCCAAATATATAGAATGTTCGATTCCTCTATCATTCAAAAATTTATGAATGTGAGGAACGAACTTTTTCATATGTTCTTCTCTATTTCGATATGGAACGCAAACTCCTAATTTCATATTATAATAGTACAGATAAAAAATGATAATTTTTAACTGTTGCTTCGTTTAATAATTTATATCTACAATTCGATAATCCATCTAATTCTATATTAGTTAAATTTCTCGATATGTTATTAAAAAATCTTATTTGATTTTGGCGTGTAGTTCTATTTTTCCATTTACCCGCTTCGTAACCATTCTCTCTATGAGAGAGGAGTTTTATCAATGATTTTCTTCTTTTTGGAACATACACATCCAACTCATCTGAAATATCCATTTCTACTAAATGAGTTTGCTTAGTTAAAGCATCGTTACCATTACCACTTAAATCAATTAGTGTTCTATTTCTCGTTATAGATGTATCGTAATAACATAGTAATTTTTCTGAAGATTTGTATTGTTTAAAATTTTCAGTAAGTGGATACATTTTATTTTCGGATATTGCTTTTATTTCCGATGGAGTTAAAATACCATCATAAACTGCAAACTCCTTTATTATACCTTTGAACCAATTACCATCTTCATTTCTATATGGGTCACCACATCCTAAAAAGAAAGATGCTTCATCTTTGTAATCTTTAATTTTACAAAATTGTTTAACTTCCTTTCCATCTCTATTGTATGTTCGTGATATTGTGGTTTCTCCGATAAATTCACCATCTTTATACATTGATATTTTTCCATTCAAAAAATCTAAATTGAAAACAATATTAACATATGTGTTTGATGCTATTTCTGAATTTATAGAATACACATTATTATCCGTATCCCAAGTTTCTACCTTATATCGTTTAAAAGAATTAAAACTTATATTTGTATCGTAGCCAGGAATTGAAAATATGGTATAATCATCCCATTCTTTATTTGGGTTACAAACTATATCATCGGATTTGAATTTTGCAACAATGGTTCTCGAATTTTTAAAATCAAAGATATCATGCAATCTATCAATTTCAACGTAAGAGTTTTTACCATTAAAATACAAACCTTTTACTTTGTTATCTGATTTTATTGTTTTCTTATCTAAAGTCAATCCTGCTTCTTTACATCTATAAAGAAGGTCATCATCTTCGAATCCCCAACCCCAATATTCATTGGAGTATCCGTTTATTTCCTCAAATATAGGAACTGGAAATAATGTTATACCACCAAAGTATTCATCAAATACAATTCTTTTTATATTTGCATTATCCTCAAATCCGGTTGCCAAATGTATAGGTGTTTCTGAATATGAATAATCAACTTTAATTGGTATCATATCCACATCGTGAAACGCTACATATTTACATCCTAATTTTTTGGCTCTTTCAAATCCAATGTTTAAAAGTTTACCTCTATTAAAAGGTTTTTCATCTAATTGTTCTACTACAATTAATTCGTATTGAATTCCTTGCTTTTTTAGAGCAGCATCAACACTTTCTCTAAACATTTTTAGATGAGCTTCTCTATTACGATATGGAACAATTATTCCTAATTTCATTATTTTTCAGAATCTTTTTTAGGTCTGCCGGTTGTTGATGGAGTTGATGTTCCTTCAGCCGCATCAGCCATTCTTGCAACATTGTTGTGGAATTCATATAAGTAATATTGAATTCTATCACTCCAATCTTGCTTTTCGATTTCTTCGAACCAAACAGTCAATGCATCTAAAGAGTTTGCAATCTTTTCTAATGCTTTAACTTTTCTTTGTTCTAAAATTAGATTTTCAACAGCTTCTGCTGATTCTACTTGTTGTGTAACAACTTTTTTTGTACCTGCCATATTTGTTAGTTTAATTTAACTGAAATTCTTTTTATGTTTTTATCTATTTTGGTTTCGCCTGTCACTTTATAACTAACTGAAGATAATCCAAATTTTGGTTTATCCTTATGCTTACTCTTAACCGATTCATAGAAAAAGATATTCTCATTTTCTACAAAGTTGGCGTCTGGCTTTTTATAGTTATAATTGTCTAATATAGTGAATTTTTCTGAATTTTCCAAAATTTTAAATTTACCTAAGCCGGTTTCTGGCATATTAAATTTATAAGAATATTGGAAATCTTCTTCAATTGTGTTTTTTTGATTTGAAATTAATATCTGTCTAGCGTGGTTTTTTAAACTAGCGGTATCGATATAAAATTGACCTACCATCTTATTGAAAGGAATATCAATAACTGGTTCAAATGTGGTAAGCCCTTTGTTATAATTTTCTTTAAATACCAAATCAACTTCTGTATCACTTAGTGCATAATCAAAACATAGTAAATTTGATATCTTACCATTCAATTTATTTTTAAAGAAAAGTGAACCCATCCATAAATCTTTATTTGAAAAATCCATAAGGGGTTTGGATGTATCAAAGAATACTTCATCTACTAAACTACCATTTATGAATAAAGATGCAGAACCTTCAGCTGCATCAAATTTTAAAGTTATATGTGCCCACTTATTCTTAATATCAGAATGATTCCACCATATTTGAATAAGTTCACCATCTTCCAACCAATGTTGGAATACCAATGCTTCATTATTTTTTACAAACAACCCAACATCGTATCCTTCTTTAGCTATAAGAGTACCATCTTGTGATAAATTACCACTAATGTATGTATCAAATGATATTGTAAATGAATCCTGAAATAAATTGTTAATGATAGGATTTGCCTTAATCATTAATGAATCTCCTTCTTCAAATTCAAATGATGTTAATTTTTTAGTAATTTCATATTCATTTTCAGTAACATCTATTAATCTATGCTGTTTGTAAATATCTTTATCGAAGAACTTAATTGTAGGTAATAATGTACTATACTTATCCATTCTCCATAGCAAATCCATATATTCAAACCCACCATCCCAATAATCGTTACTGAATCCGTTTATACTTTCGAAATGTTCCTTTGATATTTTAAATACACCACCTATGTAATGTGGATATGGTTTACCATTTTTAACATCGGCTATGTTACAAGCCATATGAATTGGATTTAAGAAATCGCCAGAATAATCGCAATTATCGGTTATCGGAATAAGATTAACATCGTGAAATATGAAATAATCGCATTCATCTTTAAGTAATTCGTAACCAACGTTACATAAACTACCATAATTAAAAAATTCAGGGGATTGTTGTTCTACGAAGTAGATTGTATAATCTAATTTGTCTGCCAAAAACCACTGCATGTGTGCAGCGAATTTATATAACTCTTCGTTTCTATCACGGATTGGTACAATAATACCTAATTTCTTTTTTGACATAACCAAATATAACCTTTTATATAGATATAATTTCTTTTAATAAAACACTCCAATTTTTATAATTTTCAAAGGTAGCGGTAGGACAATATTCAAATTTATATTGGCTATCATCCAAATCCATTTTGAAAGATTTTGAACGTAAAGCCAAATACATTTTTAAATATTCATCCGAATATGCGTATTCTTTTTTAATATCAGCTACTGCTTTTATTCTTTGTACACAAGTACTATCCCACTTAAAATGGTGTACCTGAACATTATGTGTATCTATTGGTGCTATTAATTTATTATCCAATTGAGGGCCCCAAAGTGTTTTATTTCTAATTTTAGCGTAATGCTGTCCGTTAGTTATTTCAACATCCCCCTTTACTATACAAATCTTATTCGGACAAGCCCCACTCATTGGATATCTGAAAAACCCAGCGTAAGGGAATTGGCTAAATAAGTTTTCATTTTTTGAGAATGGTTTTACTTCTTTAAATTCACCATCTTCGCCTATTCTATCTACAAATCCACCTCTAACAATTTTCCACCCATTATCATCGCATTCTTTGATAATTTCTCTTAAATCTTTAGAATAAACGTGAAATTCATCATCATCCGAAACTATCCACCAATCATCGGGATGTGTATTTTTTATAACATTATATATCAATGTTACAGTTTCCCAATTATATTCTTGCTCATCGGAATGCTTATACAATTTTACTTTACTGCCGAACAAATCACATACCTTCTTAACCGCATCATATTGATTATTATTGGTATCATATGCTACAACAAATATTTCATCAACAATGTCAATGTAATGTTGAATCATATATGGTAGAGTTGTTGTTCTCGAACCTGTTACCGTAACTAATCTTATCATATTTTATTTTTAGTAACTATTGTTAAGCCAGTAGATGTAGTTTTATGTGTAAAGGTAAGGAAATTTTTTAAATTTACCAAATTATATTTAGGATTATTTTTTAATTCTTCAATAAATTTTGCAGGTCCATCAAATTCTGCAAAATCGGTTTTTTGTGTATCGGGTATTAAAAACGTATCGTGATATGATTGGTCTGTATCGTGAATTGTTATGATTCCATTTTCTGACATTATTTGTGAATACAATTCAAAATCTTTTTTAACGCCCTCATATGAATGGTCACCATCTATGTGTAAATAATCGATTTTAATATCTTGTCTTACAAAATAATCATAATATGCTCTTTCCGAAGTTTCGATTATTACTTGCGGTGCAAAGTGTTGTCTTAAAAAACTATTCTCCTCTGTCCAATCGGTATATCCACCAACTCCATTTGCCGCATCAATCACAATTGTAGTTCCAATATCACCCCATTCATTTTGTGGGTTTCCTTCAAATATACCTTGCTCCCATAAATCGTGCCTTGATTGTGTCATTAAACGTGGTATGAATCCACCTCCCGTTCCAATACAAACGCATATCTTTGCTCTAATAAATTGTATGAGAGAATATATCATCAGCCCATCACCTAAGTGTAAATCAGTTGCACCATGCGACCAACGATATTTTACGGGCTGATACGTTATATTACCCTCATCATCTTTTGTATGATTGTTGGTAATAAAATTTTTTACTAAATTTAAATTGATAAGACTTTGCATATTTGTTCAATCCATTTTTCTTTATTAGTGTATTCATTTAATCCATCTCTTAACTTACAAAATTCTGAATTAATAGTATCAAAATCATCTTCCAATATTTGTAAATATTTTTTGTGAAATTCTCCTTTACTATTTGCTCTATATTTGTAATCAATGTGCTTCATCCAATCCGTATGTATAATTGGAACTTTACCACTATCAACTGCATCAAAGATTGAATAACCAAATGGTTCTTTGGTGTAACATCCGTGAAATATTTGAAAATTACTTTCAAAAAACTTCTTATGAAATCTATAATCAAATTCCATAAACCTATGATAATCCGAATTGGTTTTAGAAGCTTCTAACATTCTTTTATAATCATATTTGTTAGAAAATATAATCGATGGGATATAATCTAAATAATGTGCGTTCTTTCTCGTTTCGCATCTCGCTGCATATCCAATACTATTGCTAATGATTCCTAAAAATGGAATATTATTTTTCCATTCATAGTAATTTGTAATGTTAATAACGTGTGGATAACTTTTATGGATAGTATCATTTTCATATCCTATCCAAACAATATTATCTGAATTATATAATATTTCCTTTTGCCACTCCCAATCAATTCGAGTCATTAGATTTTCATACTCATCGTTTAATCCCAACATATCGGGAATAAATGCATGAACAAATGTTGTGTGAGTTTTGTGAAGATATTTTTTGATTATAGGATTTGGTTTGTAAGAATGATGTAGAAAAACTATCTTATCACATTCATTTAATATCCTATCTATTTCTTCATCGTTTTGAAAAGTGTAGATTGTATCTTTTTCTGGCAATAAAGGTCTACCATCAACTACAATTTTGTAATCTTCCTTAACTAATGGTAAGATGTTCTCTACAAAGTTGTTACACCATATATCTGAACCTCCTACTATGTTTTTTCCATAACCCGTTGTAATGAATACTATCATAATTCATTTTTTATATAACTATCTACCATTTTTACAAAAAAATTTTCATATTTAATTCCGCCGCAAAAATGTGAATAATCATTTGTAATTGCTAATGGTTGTTCTTTGATATTTTTTGATTCTAATAAACACCCCAAAGAATATTGTTCAAATATCATAGTATCTAATCTTTTATGCAAAGGCGCCGGATATTTAGTAAAATACCAATCTTTTATTTTGTAATAAAAATCCAAATATTCTCTATGTAACTCTGCATTAAAAAATCCCAAAATACCAACATTTATAGCTTTTTTACAATTTGTTTTCCAATACGGAAATACATCTATTATAGAATGATTATTAAAATCGGATATTGCTTTTGAATAGTAAAACTGAATTACACTTTCCGAATCATAATTGTTAAAAACAACACCTTCGGTATCATACTTTAATTTAGAATCTAAGAACACATCTCCATCTATTATAAATGAACCAATAGGCTCATTTGATAATGCTTCTATTTTTGCTTCACTCCACAAATATCGTTTATCCTTTTTTAAAAACTTAACACTACCAACTATATCTCCTAATTGAGATGCACCATATTCATCAGTATATAAGATTGTATTATGATGTTTATTAGCTAATTTAATTGATAATTCGTAACTTTTTATTAATTTATCTAAATTAAATTTATCATAATCATATTTTAATAAATCCGTATTAAGACTGTATATTAGATTCATTGTATAACTTATTTATATCTTCAATTGATTGGATTTTAGTACATAGTGTGTATTGTTTATCTATCAATTGTTGTTTGTTTTTTTCATCTGGTCCCCAATTTTCATTAATTGCATATTTTTTATAAAAATGATTTATATTAAATCTATATTCCTTATCATCAAATTTTATATAATTGGTTGGAGGAAATAATGGAGTATAGTATATGTTTTTTTGAATCCTATATTCAATATAATTTTTATTTGTAGTATAGAACTCTTTATCAAAATTATATATTGATACATCTAATAATATTTGAAATTCATTATAAGATATATCGATTTGCTTTTGAAGTAATGGTTCTAATAAATCCAATTGTTCTTTTATAAATGGATAATCTACATATATTCGCATATCTACATCATATGCATTTTCTCTTTTATTTGAATTAAAACTACCATATATTTCTACATGAAATTTATTAAATAATCCACTATTATTAATTAGTGAATATTCTAACATTTTTTTAACAATTTGTTCGGTTGGTTTTACGCAATTTTTTGTAATAATTACACCAAATTTATTCATTTCGAATAAATCATATTTTGTAAAAATATCAAAATCGCCAACTTTATGCATTATTGTATGGGTTATCTCCTAATATTTCCGGCCAAATACTTCTCAAATCATCCGGCTTTTCTATTGATGATAAATCTGTCGAAGTTATATCTCTCAATTGTTGCTTTTTGATTTTAATTTCTTCCATCAATTCGGTATTTCCCAACTCAAATGCACGCATAAATTCAACATCTAATTTTTCTAATATAGGAGTTCTAGCTGCTCTATATTTATTTAACCAAATTTCTTTTGCTTTTTCTAAATTAAGTGTAAACATTATATTGTAAATTCTGTTATGTTATTTAATACTCTACTTGCAATTTCTTCCCACTCTTCTTCACTTACACCAACACCATCGTATGAATTTTCAAAATCATAATTCCAGGTTTCCTGGAACATATCAGTTGTTGGTAAATCTAATTCTTTTAATATTTTATATTTTACTCCTTCGGGTGTAACTCTTTTAGCTACTTCATCTAATGTAAATCTATCATCTGCTCTCCAAAATACAGAGATTATATCCGTATTTGGGTCTTTAAATATTATTACATCATTGTTTACTAATTCTTCCATATTTTATTTTTTATTCACTAAATACAACTACGTTTAATAAGTTTACGTTTTCCGTTAAATTTCTATCGTTATCATAGGTATATACCATCACGCTACTACCATATCCGAAGTTTGGATTACAAGCTACATCGACTTGATATTCTCCGGTATTTGCACCTGTTCCCGAGTATCTTCTTAATCCACTAGCAAAAACAGCTGCTAATGTATCGCTGGTATAATTAAAGGATACATCTCCTTTTGTTAATGAATTTATAAAACTAACATTATGCCAACCAACATTGTTTCTTCCTATTGCTAAAATGTTTTGACCGGCTCGTATTGTACCCGATGCATAGTTGTTAGTTCTATTACTCCACGTTGCTACTGCCCAAGCTCTTGCAACGTATCCAGGTCTACCATTAACGTTATCCCACTTAATACCGCCTTCAATGTTAACTGCATCTGCGGTTGAGTTTGACATTCTTAGGTATTTACCGGCGTTTACCGCTGATAAAAATCCACCACCATTAATAACAACCGTTGCAACTTGAACTGCTACATTCACAGTTATATTAGACCAAACTAATTTAAGATAGCTTGAATCTGAATTTTCGGGAGTTCCTTCTTGTGGTGTATCATATTCTATATATAATTCAGCTCTATATACCTGCCCAGCGGTGGTTTGAACTTCCAATTTAGGAGTTCCATTTGGAATATTTGTTAATGTTTGATATGGTCCTCCACCTGATACACTACCTGCGGTGTATGTATTATCGCCACCAGTTGCTGCGGCTTGCCCTAATGTTACAGACGCTACTACGTTTCCGGTAGAAAGATTTCTAATTCGATATGTGATTGTAACAGTAGCCGTACTTCCTCCACCATATTCAACTATATAACCCGAATTAACAAATAATATTTCAAAGTTTGTAATTACAGAGTTTGGTGCAGTAAAGTTGTTAGAAGTATATTCCAATGTACCATTACCTTGAACTGTTGTATTAACTGCTCCTATAGTCAAAGAGCCACCACCCGTAACGTTTGGTTCTGGCAACGTACTGTCTGTACTCAATTTAAATCGATTCAATCCACTAACAGTCATTGTAATGGTATTACTACCACCATCTAATATAATTGCTTCCGAATTTGATTTTAGTTGATTACCAACGATTTTCCAACCACCAAATGTACCATCCGTTGCAGTTAAAGCACCGGTAATATTCGCACCACTTGCCGTTAATATACCGGTGTTGCTTACTGAAAAATTATTACCAATTGTAATACTACCACCACTAATCGTAGCACCACTCAAAGTACCACTAAATGTACCACTAGCGCCCGTTATATCCCCTTTAAAAAATGCATCACCACCGGAAGTAATTCTAAAGTTTTTAGCAGAAATACCACCACCATCCAAATCTATTGACATTCCTGCCGTAGAAAAGTTAGAACCATCAGCCGTACCACCGTGGTTGCCAGATTTAATTTGACCCGTTGTTACTTTTCCTCCACTAATTGTAGTTGTATTTGTACCACCAATGTGATTTAAAACTTGCGAAGGTGAAACTTTTGCATCAGCCGTATTTTGTGCAGTAGCTGCAGCTGTTGCTGCACTATTTGCCGTAGTTTGTGCGGTTGCTGCGTTTGTTAAAGCTGAAGATGCGTTACTTACAACAGTTGATGCCAATGTAGCACCAATAGTAACATCACCACCAATTGATAATGTTTCGCCATCCCAAGTTATACCTTTAGTGGATGCGTTACCAATTGAAAATTTATATGCACCATTTGGTGCAGTACCATGATATCCTAAAAAGAACCCTGTACCTGTGTTGTAATTGGTTTGTCCTCCCTTAATATTACCACCATTACTTAAAGTTATACCACCACCGGTAATTGTAGTTCCAGCTTCGATACCCGTTTGAGCTTGGTTTTGTGGAGTTAGATTCGATACATTACCCAATCCAACTTGCGATTTTGTTGTATTTTCATTTAACGTATTTGAAGCAGTTAAATTTGTACCACCAATTTGCATAGTTCCTTTAAATACCGCATCTCCGTTTGATGCAATATAAAAGTTTTTACTTCTTAAAGAACCATTATCCAAATTAAATATTGTACCAGCGCTCGTAAATGTACCACTTGCCAAAGTTTCACCACTTGGTAAACTATATCCCGTAGAAGTTATAACTCCCGTTGATATTTTTCCACCCTCAATAGTTGTAACGTTTGCTCCACCAATATGATTTGCTACTGCGCCAGGTGTTACTATATTTGAACTATTTGTACCATCACTAATATTATTAGCTGATGTGAATGTTACCAATCCCGTAAAGTTAATGGCTTGTGCGGGCGCACTAAATGTTGGAACTGCCGTACCACCACCTGCGGTAGTTTCTACTGCGGTATAAGTTGAATACCAATATTTGTTACTATTACCTGCCGTATAAGTTGGAGCCCCAACCGCCCAATTAGATGTAAGTGAACCAAACGAGTTTGTTGAAAACGTATAAGAAGCTGCCGTTGGAGTTGATGGTGCAGTTGCTGCGGTAACTTGATAAAATATCATACCTGTTGCGGTTCTTCTACCATCTGCACCCGGTGCACCATTATCTCCGTTTACTCCCTTTGCTCCTTCTAATGCTACTGCTACTTTGTGAGATTTAGTTATGGTACCAGATGTTCCTTCGGAATTTACATATGTTATAGTTATGGAAACCGTTGTACCCGTTGTTGTTGTTGGAGTAGTTGGGGTTATTGTTGCATTACTATTTGTTCCACCACTTATAGATGAGATATAATATGTATTTACTGTCCCTGCGTTTGAATATGAGTAGTTTGTACTACCTTCGGTTACAGTTGTTGTAAATGTAGATGGTGCGGCAAATCCTGCTGAACTACTTAATATAGTTTGTGTTTCTGAAGATAAAAGAGCTAATGTTACAGGAGCTGCTTTTTTCACTTTAGATAAACTCAATGTATCAGTTATAGTTCTACTTACACCTTCCGAATCAGTAACTACTGCTGATATTGCTATTGTAGTTGAATTTACTACATCTCCTAAAGTTTTATTATTTAAAGTAATTAAACCTGTGGATGGCGTTGTGGATATACTTGCAATATCAGAAGATGTTGCTGTTAATGAGTTTATGGTTAAATTAGATGTAGCTCCATTATATGTTTCTTTAACACTTATAGTCGCATTTGCAAAAGAATCAATTTGTGCGCCAGTTGATTTTGCCGTTACACTTTGGTCTTTTGGAGTTGATGTAATCGCTAATACGGGTGCTGCTTTTTTATTTTTAGTATAGGTAACAGTTTTAATAAGACTTGTTGTATCACCTGCACCATCTTTATAATTGATTGTAATATCCAATGAACCACTATCGGCTGATAGATTAGTTATACTATATGAATTATCAGATGGATTAGAACTATTTGGTGTACATCCTAATCCCGTAACATTTGTAATAGCAAATGTGTTGTTTGCTCTATTACTATCGTTATCATCATCAAATGTAATCGTTTCATTTCCAACTTTTACATTTACTGAACCCGATGTAAATAAAAATGAACCACTCACTACAAATCCATTAGAAAGAGCCGGTAAAGATGCGTTATCATTTGTAAGAGTTGCTGATAATCCATCTAATATTTTTACAGGAGTTATTTTTATTGCATCTGAAAATTCATTACCAAATTGGTCTGAACCCGAAATAAAATATGTAGTTTCTCCCGTTCCATATGGATACGCTGTACCGGCTAACGTATATGTATCAACTCCATTTGTTGCGTTTGTAGATACAAATGTTAGTGGTGGTTTTCCACTTCCCGAATTCACAGTCAATGGAGTTGTTGCTGATGCTAAGTTTTTACGTTTAGCCTCTATTGTAATGATTTGACCCGATGGGTTTAATGTTAAATCAGTTGCTTTATAAATAAACTGGTTTGTGTTTGATGTTACAAAAACACCGGGTGCATTATCACCATCTTCAAATCTATAAATCGTTTCGTATTCCTCAACACCTTCACACGATGCCGTATATACAATTGAACCAACTATTACACTTCTAACACTACCACTAAAGCTCGATATACTTAATAAAGCACCTGCATCACTAACATTGGAAAGTGCGCCTGGATATGCGCCGGCGTATGAAGATGGTTGAATATAGTTACCATTTAAATCAAATGATGCGCTTGAGTATGTTATTGAACCTGTAAAATTAGTTCTTTGTGTTTTGAATCTTACAAATTGAGTTGGTGGATTGCCTACTGAACCTGATGAGAATCTGAATGCGGTTCTATCTGATTCAAACGTTAATAACTTTGTAATTGTATTCGAACCTCCGGTAAAATTAGCACTTGCCGTTACTGCAACGGGAACGTAATTATTATTTATATCGTAGAATTCAAATTTAAAATTATAATCTTCATTACCAACAACAGTTGGCATTGATGTTATAAATGAAACACTATCCGGTGAAAATGCGGTATCTTGTGATAATTTTAAAGATAAATTTCCAATATGCCATTCTTGGGAAGATGGTAAAACATATCCATCAAATCCGATATACAATTTAGCATTGGGTTCATCTTGTGGTAATGAAAATTGAAATACACTATCTTTTAAATTTTTAGTTGGTATCGTTGAATTTAAAGTAGCAATCAATACTTCACCATTATTAGAACCACTTACATATACATTCATATCCATAGTGTTTGAACCGGAGAAAAATGCATCAATTCCGAATTCATAAACACTATTTTGGGATAAATTTAATGAAGATGTATATATAAAACTTCCCATTATACTTCCCAATGGTGATAATTTTACACCAGCATCAATACGAGTGGAATCTAATGTAGCAGTTAATAATGGATAATACCATAACTTTTGTAATACTTCGGATGTAAATAATCCAGCGTTTCCAACTACACTACCACTTAAATCATATGAAGTTAATTCTTCTTTAGATTCAACCAAAATATCCTGAATCATATCATAATCCGAAATATCTCCTAATGACGTTCTGAATACTTTTATACGTTTAATATCTCCAGCAAACGTATCCATTTGAGATAATTTGATATCCGCAAATGATTGGTTTATTCCCGTATTTACCTTTAACCCACTATTTGAATCAATTCTATATATTGGTGATACTATTTCAGAAATACTTACAGAAGGCCTTCTATAAAATCTAACTTTTGTAGTATTTGCTAATGTAGGATTTACATTAACTTTCTTTTGCCATTTTACATTATAAGTACCCTGCCATTCGAATGGTATAGGACTTAATAACCCATTATCATCGTAATAGTTACTTAATTCACCTAATATTGTAATTGTACACGGTCCATATGCGGTTGTATCTGGGTATATATAAACTGCTACAACCTTTGATATACCTTCATAATATTCTATTGGGAACGATTCACCATTTATATTAGTTAATAAATAACCTTCACCTGGCTCGTGATATATGATATTTCCAGCTGCATCTTTAATTTCTATTTTTATTAAAGTATCAGCTACCAATTCATTTGAACCAGCTATTAAGAATGCGTTTTTACCTCCCGTAAATGTATCAGGTAATTCGGTTATATTAAAATATTGGCTAGTTGGATTGGTATCTCGTACAAAGGTATTGTATCTATCTAAGTTTTCTGCGAATAATGTTTTTTTCGTTACAGCCATTTGTAAAATTTCTTTATTATAAATATTCACAAAAAATTATTTATCTCATATTTATATAAAGAAAACTAATAAAAACTAAAGAAAACTAAATGTTATGAAATACGCAATGTTACAAATAAAAAAAGAAACCCACGAACTTCTCAAAAATTATTGCGAAGAACATGGGTTTAAGATGGGTAGCTTGGTTGAAAATTTAATTAAGAAACACGTTGGTGTTACTAAACCTCAAGCGGGTGTGTTAAGAGCTGATAAGGTTAAAAATCAATCTTACTAATTCCATCTATATTAAAGTTTTTTTCTCTTTTCTAAAATCGTAACTATCATATATTTTATTATATTTTTTAATAAAATTATCGGTAAGTTTTAAGTTACATTCGATATGTTTACTAGAGTTTAATCTTTCTAATTTAAAAGATTTCTCTAATTTATTTGATACCCATTCTTCCAATTCATATAGTTTATCAAAATCAAACCATATAATATTTGGATTATGTTCATGCCATTCGGATGTTGCATTAAATTGAATAGTAAGCATAATTGGTAAAAATAATTTACCAAAATCGGTTTTAATCTCTATTGAAAATTTTTTTAAAAACGATTCAACTAATATATTCATATTATCGATATCCAATATATCATTCGATGAATAATATAAAATATCGTTTTCATCTAATTTTTTTAAAATATTTGCAGCATCATATTCATTCATTTTTTCAAGCTCATCTATGATATGCTCCCAACACGATATAAATCTTACATGTCTATTACGTTTAACCGATATTATTTCATAATTGTTTCCAAATTTATTAAATAATTCCGAACATGATTCATGCTTATGTGATATTTTGGATTTTAAAGTTTCAATATCTAAAGATGTATCTGTTAGCTCTATAATTTTATCAATATAGTATGTAGCATGTTGTATTTTTATATTATTTTTAATACAAGATAATTGAAATGCAGTTGATGCACATCTTGGTAAACTAATATATAAAAATTTATTATCTACTAACATTAAAAATCAATTTTACTAAATCCATCTACTTTTTTGATTTCAATCAACCCATCTACAATATCTCTCATTTGTTCTAAGTGAGAAATCATCCAAATGAAATCAAATTGAGTTTTTAAATACTGCATCATCATAAATAAAGATGATAAATTGTTTGCATCCAATGTACCAAACCCTTCATCAATTACTAAGAAGTTTGGACGAGGTAATCCACAAATATTAATTAGAGCTACTCTAATTGCCAATCCACTTACAAACTTCTCCATACCACTACACATTTCCAATGGCCATTCTTGGTCTTCGTAAACGATTTTTGCATTAATCGATTTACCATCAATATCCATTACGATACTAAAATCAACAACTTGCGCAAGTATATTATTAATTTCATTCTCAATAACTGGCATAGCTTTTGAAATCAGTTCGTATGGAATACCATCACGTTTGATTGCATCTAAATAATAGGTGTATAGGCGGTTCTTTTCTTCTAAATCCTTAACTTCATCCATCTTAGCTTTGATGTTCCCTATAAACGATTCTAATGAAGAAATAGAGCCATTCAATCCCGCTATATCTTTATTAATAGATTTAGCTTCCGATTCTATCTCACCCTTTGTTCTACTCAATCCTGCAATCATAGATTCGATTTGTTTATTACGCTTAATCGTATCTTCATTATCGTGATATTTTTGAATATCAACTTTTACCTGCTCTAATTGAGTATCATATAATTTCTTTTGAGTTTCAAATCCATTTAACTCCGCAATTGTTTTTTCTTTAATCACAATTGCTTTCTGATATTTAGCTTTTAACTCTACCAATGTTTCCCATTGTTCTTCTACATCGGAAATATAAGATGCTTGCTGAATTAAAGATTGGTGTTTATTGCCTAACTCCGATAACGTATCTTCTTGCTCTTCTACTTTCGATTTTGTTTCCAATGCATCTTTTACGAATACGTTGTTCATACAAAACTTACAATTAGGGTCATATTCATGCTCCGCCAAATGTGAAAGTTTTTCTTTGTTAGATTTAATTGATTGTTCTAATAATTCAATTTGATGCTCCGTACCATTAATTTCACTTTTGTATTCATCCCATTCTTTTTTGGCATCTTCGATTGGCTTTCCATTAATTATTTTATTATCTTCAATGGATTGTGAGATTTCAGAAATAGAATTGGTATATTCATCCAATTTGGTTTTTTTAGATTTTTCTTCTGCAAGAACGTGTAAGATATCTAATCCAATTTGGTTTTTCTTTTTTTCTAATGATTCTAAATCCAAACTAATATCAACAGGAACTAACTCTTTAGTTAAAGAAAGTATTTTATCCGATAAATCGTTTATATCAGTTGTCTTAGTTTCTAATTCTTTTTCTTTCTGTCTTAGTTCACCTTTCTTAGCTTGCCTCTCTAATCCCTTTTCCGCCAATTCTGTCGTAAAGTCGGTTTTCTTAAAATTTTTGATAAGTACTGCAACTTCCTTAATATCTTCGGTAGCAGTTTCATATAATTTATCAAAAATATTCAATCCCATAAATTGTGCTAATAAATCCTTTCTTTCCGATTGAGATTTATCAATGAATATAGAATTGTTACCTTGTAAAGATAAAGCAGTTAATACGAAATCTTCGTACTTACCAACGTATTGTTCAATTACGGCATTTGTATCTCTTCTCTCCGTTCCATTAAGTGATGTGATTACTCCACCCTCTTCTCTCCAAAATTGAACATCTACTTTTACGTTCTTACCTTTGTTAATAGTTCGTGCGGTTCTCTTAATATGAAAATCAGTTCCATTTACCTGAAAATGTAATTCACATTCGAAATCGGATTTACGATTGTTCATAATGTGAGTAGCTTTAAATGCTCTACTACATTTATCAAAAAGACAAAAAGATATAGCATCAAATAGTGATGATTTACCACTTGCATTTGGTGCAAATAATCCCATCAATCCACCTACCTTAGCAAAATCAATCTTATTATTCTCACCATAAGAGAACATATTACTGAATGTGAATTTGATTGGTTTCCAATGAATGTTTCTATGAACTTCTTCTTGTACTATTCTATTATTTATGTCCGTATTGATTACTTCCAATGCATCTAAATCCGTATCGGTTGTAAACGGCATCATTCTTTGAATATAATCTCTTACCAATGTATTTTGATAATTAACATCGGTTATATCTTCAAAATCCAATTTGTTTAATCTATTTCCGGTCTTTTGCTTATTAAATGAATCAGTTCTGATAATTGTAAAATCATCAACGCCGTATCTCATTTTTATTTCAGTCATTACCTTTTTGGTATCAGCCGTATCAGTATTAGATAAACGAACTCTCAATCTCGGATACTTTGGCATATCCGTTACAATCGGAACTACTCCATTATCTATATCCAAAGTATAGTATCCATAATCATTTGGAATATCGATTGCTTCGTATTTAAATGAATCTAAATCCCAAACTAAGAATCCGTGTCCGTTTAAACTTTCACCAAAGTTTTGTTGAACCAATGAACCGGCATAAACTACTTTACATCCGCTTGGAGAAATCATAGTTTGTCTTTTGTGGATATCACCTAAAAGTGCTAAATCATATCCATCAAACATATCAGTTGTAAAATGTCTACTACTTACAACATATCCAACATCGGTTTGAGAATTATCAACGGGGCCGTGAAATAAAGCAATCTTTTTGTTTCCACTTAAAGTATTTCCTTTAGGCCAATTCTTTTTATCATCAAAAATACTGAATACACCGAAATCAACTCCACCAATAGAGTAAACTTGCGTATCTCTTAGGTAAGTAAAGTTTGGTAAATTTAATGCATCCACAATTGGAGTAAGTACATCCAATCTATCGGAATTGTTCATATTACAATCGTGGTTACCTGTAATAAGGATAGTTTCACAATGTTTAGAACATTCCGTAAATAACCAGCTTATCTCTCTAACTAATTCAGGAGATAATTCCAATTTAGCATGTGCAATATCACCTGCTAAATAAATGATTGCATCATCCGTTCCTCTTTTACGGATTTCCTCAAACATCTTTTCAAAAACTAATCGATATTCCTTATGTCGTTGTACATTACGAATATGTACATCGGCGATATGATATATTGTTTTTAATCTTTTCATATTTTTAACCATTTGTTATTTGATTCTAATATTGTTGCACCTAAACATTTCATATTCCATTCATTTGGTTCTATCAATGAAAGAAATATAGTGCCGTTATCCCTTTCATACAAATAATACGTTTCGCCAATTACAGGTATAAAGTTATAAGTTGCTGAATATACAAATTCGTTCCAACTAACTTCATCCACTAATTTTTTGAATTCATCTTTAATTTCTTCGTACTTCTTTGTGAATATCTTATTAGCGTTTTGTGCCTGTATTTGTTTCCATCCACCAACATCTTCTAAACGAATTACCGGTGCTCCTACGTTTGAAGCATACGTTAATTCTTTTGAGTAATACCCCTTCTCATCACTCCACACAACCAAATCGGGCTTTTTTTTCTTATTACTCATAATTGATTTATTTTATTCAATAATAATTCTTCACTCGAAAACTCTTTAGTTTTCTTTAGTTCTTCATAAAATTTTACATACCCCATATCCGATGCATCTTTATCTTTTAGATACATCATCTTAACATTTATACCATTCTTTCTAAAATAATCAGCTGCTTTCAACGCTTCGTTAATTGCATCATTATCTAATGAAATAACAATATCACTTACACCACTTAGAAATATTTTCTCAACTAATTGTTTAGATGGGAATTTACCCAATAATGGGATTGCGTTTCTTTTAATTGTAATTGCATCAAATACACCTTCACATAATATGATTGGTTCATTCCAATTAATTTGTGATTCAAAGCAAATTATATTTTTACTGATTGGTGGATTTTTGTATTTCATCTTCTCTTCTGAATAATAAGAACGAGAAACAAAATAATTTAACGAACCATCTGAATTATATGATGGGATAATTACTCTTCTTGCATACAACCCTTCTTTACAATATCCAATATTATGTTTTATAATATCTTTTATACCAATACCTCTTTGAGTTAGGTAGAACATAGCATGTTTATATTCAGGATTAAATCCCTTTGGTTCTTCTGCTAAACTAATAAATTCTTTTGGAAGTGAAATGAATACCTTCGTTTCGGCATCTTCTTGTTGTGGAGTCCAATTACTATCTCCATATATTTCTCTAATTAAAGAGATGGTTTTTCTATCAACATCCAATTTACGAAGTAAAGATGTTAACTTTTTACCGCCACTATTACAAGTCCAACAATGCCACTTTTGGGTTTCAGTATTTACCTGCAATTTGGGTTTGTGGTGGTTACAAAATGGGCAGTGAAATGCTAGTTCATTACCCTTTAGAGTAAGACCGCTACCCAATACATTAGTAAGGGCAGTAATTACCTTATTTTTATCATTGCTACTTAACACAAACCAAATATACGACAAATATTTGAAATTACCAAATTTTTATGGTTCTAAAAACCATTCTTCGGGTATTTCTTTATCTGCGTACTTATAACCATTCTTTTCACACCACATTCCGTAGGTGGTCTTTGAATTTTTACTGATTTTGTTCTTTGAGTTTGAGAAAACGAAACGAATATCCAATTCTGGGTGTTGTTCCTTTACTAATTGATGTTTTTTACGGTCTGCTGCAACAAATCTTCCTTTAGTTTCTACTATGATACCATTAGGTAAACGAAAATCAGGATTGTAAGTATGTTGAGTAGCAGGTACAATATAAGGAATCTTTTCGGATTCATATTGTACAACAATTCCTCTACCTTCGATTTGAGTTGAAATATTTTCTTCAAGGCCGGATTTAAAACCATATTTTCTAGCAACCCATTTGCTAGATTTTTTTGTAACTTTTTTAGCCATTAAATTATTTTTTTACTGAATCGGAGTATTTAGCTGATTTCAAATCTCCACCTCTACCGGTTTTGAATTTTGCAGCAGTTAATACTTGCTCATCTGCGTTTTTAGTATCATCGATACTATACGGAGTATTTGCAGCTTGACCTGCTTCAAATGAAATCTTATCAACTCCAAGTGCTGATTGTTGTGCTTTGTATAATTCTAAAATCTTTGACATAGTTTCTATTGTTTAATATAAATATAAGTTAAGTATCAAAACGGATAATAAAGTTTACAGGTATATCCGGTTCTGATTTAATTGGTTGTGGTAATTTCGCAACTGCAACTAAATCACAATTATCATCGTATAATCCGATTGTTGTAATAAATGGTGCTAAGAATGAACCCGTTGAATCGGTTGAACTCTTCAAATCATATTGTTCAAATCCACCCGATATTGCGTTATTATAATTTGAAACGTATGTGTAATCTAATGTATTACCATTTTCCAATGTAGATAGTTTACGAATATATTTAACGCCAGGTGTAGTTGTTGTTTTATATATTTTACCATCGGAACCTGTTATATATTCATCTACTCTACCAACTTCGGTAATTGCCGATGGGTTTTGTGATACATTGAATTCATCTTCATTTACAATTAATAAGTATTCATGCTCATAAATTGTTTTTGTAGATTTGTAAGATATTTCCCAATTTCCTAATAACCTATCCTCTGGCTTTCTAGTCATAACAATTAGACCGGCGTTATAAAATACGTTACCAACTCTCTGAACAGTATCACTTGCTGAAGCAAAATCAACGTTATCTACAACCATATCACCAGTATTTATATCGAATGATATAATTCTAGCATCATATAGATTACTATTATAATACCAAAGTAACTCACCACTTTCCATATTTATGTGGGTTATCCTAACAGTATATTCATTTCCACCCAATTCAAACGTATAAAAATCACCTTGAACATTGAATATATCGAAATTTATAATATCATTACCCAATAAAACTAAGTTACCATTGGAATCATCTTGCATAGTTGCATCCGCATCTACAATGCTTACAGACCCCTTCTTAATACCCTCACCAACATATATTTGTGGAATTGATATTACTTTTGCAGAACCACTTAAAAACCTTTCGGATGAAACAACATTTGGATTGTATGTGTTACTTTTATTTCCAATTCTTAAAAATGGATTATCTTCATTTCCATTATAAAATTGTGCTCTAAGTTGTCCGTATAATGAATTTTTTGGAATTCCATTCGATAATTCGCTAGAACTAATATTAGCTTCCAATAAAGATATTTCATTTGATGTATCATCAAAACTCCAATCTTTATAAGCCTTAAATGGTCTTATACTAATATCTGATTTTGGTATTCTTTTTAACATATCACATATAAATATCGAATTAACAAAAAACCCCCATTGAAGGGGGTTAGATGTTAGTTATATTCTCTGATTAGAAATCTAATTTAACCTTAATTGCTATCTCCTTATCG